>Ga0222633_1001268_pt1 | contig 14323 bp, 14 predicted proteins | sample AntAcemetageno48_FD_179816 | JGI IMG/M metagenome (GOLD analysis project Ga0222633, IMG submission 179816) | Saline water microbial communities from Ace Lake, Antarctica - #48 | ecosystem: Environmental > Aquatic > Non-marine Saline and Alkaline > Saline | place: Antarctica: Ace Lake | collected...
AAAAATGGGGCACATCACTTTCACGGCAGCCACGTTGGAAGAGGCATTGGAGCGGCAGACCGACTGTCGCCGAATTCTCGGGATCCCGGTTCTGGCGTAATTTTCAAACGCTCACTTCGGATCGGCGACCAGCAACCAGAACTCGCCTGTTCCCAATCCGACCCAACCATCCAATCCGACAGGTAGCTTCCCGTTCGTCGATAAATTCGCGAGGCGTCCGTCGTCCCAATCGCCATACCATCCGGTCTCGTAGCTATCCAAATCCGAGAGGCCCAAACCTGTGATCGGCTGAAATTTGAATTTTACTTTTCTCACACCAGCCTCGCTCACGGTTGTGATCCCGCCGACGGCGAATCCATCTTTCGCCAGAATACGTCGACGCTGACCGTTTGCGTTGGCACGCGGAAGGCCCTCGACCAAGGCATCCGCTTCGGTTTTCCAGAGGGGCACCATTTTTCTCACTGTATCCCGCCGCGAGCCTCCAAACTCGGCCATGTAGAGATCGAAACCAATCAGCAGAGCGCCGCTTTCGGGAAGATCTTTGATCGTGGGAGCGCTGCCCGGATTTCCGCCTACAGGCGTAGTTTTGGAAAGCTGATCCGCCGTAACGATTTCGCGAAGCCGCACCCAGTCGAACGCTCCGTAACCGCCGCCTTCTCCCAAACTCGCAGCTGCGAGCCGCGTCCACTCTTCGAGTCGTTTCTCCGCTGCTTCCAGAACGGATTTCGCTGCGAGAGCGTCATCAATTTCCCCCTCCTTCGTGTACCCGCCGATCATGGACTCGAGGGCATCGACGTAGGTTTGCTCGATCCGCGCCAAGTCTGAATAGCTGCGCTCTTTGGCGATCTGCGCGTGTTCGTGATAGACCTCCTGTGCGCGGGCCAGTTGAGGGTAGGGACTTTTCTGTCCGGGAGGATCTGTCTTCAGCCGCGCGAGCTCGGTTTTAATGAGCATCACACTGTCGAGTTCGCCTTTCGCTTGCGCGTCACGGGCCAGATGATCGAGTCTCTTTGTGTAAGACTCTTTCAGTTGCGTGATGGGAGCTTCGGCCTCTGCGATTGCAGCCTCGTACTTTCCGGACAAACCTGTCACCTCAATTGGCAGAGCTTTGGAAATAGCATTCTGGCAGGCGGCGACTGATATCCAGCCGAGCCAGATCGACATGGCGAAAACTCCAACTTTCATGCGGCGAGGATTTCACGAAGGGATTTCCAAGTCAATCACGCCTTCGAGAATGTTCGCAGCTTCCGGTCGAGAAAAAATGGGGCGAAAGGAAACAGCGCACAAAGAAAGACGATCACGCACCACCAGAACGGGAGCAGCTTCTTGATCAGAACCCAGAGAAGGAGAAGGCAAAGTGTGATGAACAGGAAACCATGAATCGATCCTACGATCCTGACCGCCAGTGGCATGTCGGCAACGTATTTCAACGGCATCGCGATCCCGAGCAGGATGATGTAGGAGACGCCATCGAGCAAGGAGGCGAGCCGCAATTTGTCCATTGTTCGGGATACGGGGTGCAGGCTCATCGGATGTTTTTCGGTGGCAATTTCTATGCCGATACCGCCGCGTGTCGGCATTTTCAAGTCTCGACAGGTTGGCGTTTCGAGGGTTTATCTAACACTCATGAAATGCCTTTTCCAAGTCTTCGTTCTGTTTGCCGTCTATGGGACATCAGGCTTTCTTTCTTACGGCCAGAGTTCTGCGAAAGCCAAGGTGCCGGGCGGGCCGCCGACACAGATTCCGCAGGCGCTCATCGAAGGGCTCGAATCGCATCCGGATCTTGTCTACGCGAAGTATGGAGACCGGGAGTTGGCTCTCGACCTTTACCGTCCGAAGTCTGCTGAGGGGGAAATGCTCCCGGTGATCGTTTGCATTCATGGCGGTGGCTGGTGGCAGGGCAGCCGCACCAATCACGCCAAAGTGGCGCAAGCTCTCGCTGATAGAGGGTTTGTCACGGCTACCATTTCTTACCGTCTCTCTGGAGAAGCTCCTTTCCCGGCGCAGATTCAGGACTGCAAGGCGGCGGTGCGTTTTCTCCGTGCCAATGCAGAACAATATGGAATCGATCCCGATCACATCGGCGCAATTGGGCTCTCCGCCGGTGGACACCTCACCGCCCTGCTCGCGACTTCGGGAGGTGTGGAATCGTTGGAAGGCGGGGGAGGAAATCCGGAAGAAAGCAGCGCCATCCAGGCGGCGGTTCCGATGGGGGCGCAGTCTGATTTCAACGCCGAGCACATTCAAGCTGTGATCCGACCAAAAAAAACGAATCCGAATGGAAAGCCTCCGATTTGGATCCAGTTCCTTGGTGGAACGCCACAGGAAGTTCCTGAGAAGTACAAGCTAGCTTCGCCACTCACCCATCTCGATGCGGGGGACCCTCCGATACATTTTATCGCTGGCGGGCTCGACAATGAGGGCACGCGCGCTATCCCGTTCCGCGAGAAACTGGATTCTCTCGAAATTCCGAGTGAGCTCACCGTCATCGAAAATGCGCCGCACGCCTTTCCGGGTCGACAGGCGTTCTTTGATCAGGCGATGGACGCTGCTGCAAAATGGTTCAAAACCTACTTCAAGTAATGATGGCAACACGATCTCAACAGTTCGCTGGCGTGGCTATCCCGGCGATTCTCTTCTGCACATTCTCCAACCTTGTGGCACAAGAGGATGACTTCCCCCGCCGCGACGCAGTGGAGGTGACGATCCGGGAAGGGCTCCCGAACATCGTGTCCAAACTTGAGACTGATTCCGATCAGGAACTCCGGATCGGCTATCTCGGCGGCAGTATCACAGCGGCGCAGTCTGGATGGCGCAGCAAATCGCTCGACTGGCTTCGTAAGCGTTTTCCGGATCGGAAAATCGAAGAGGTCAACGCAGCTATCGGCGGAACAGGATCCGATCTCGGCGTGTTTCGGCTCGGTCAGGATGTTCTCCAGCACAAACCGGATCTTCTCTTTGTGGAATTCGCGGTCAACGATGGTGGCGCGGCACCCGAACGCATCCAGCGCGCTATGGAGGGAATCGTGAGGCAAACGTGGGAGGCCGACCCAACGACAGACATTGTATTCGTTTATACCCTTAGCGAGCCGTTCCTCGCTGAACTCCAGGACGGGAAATTCTCCCGATCCGCCAGCGCGATGGAGGGAGTGGCTGATCATTACGGCATCCCTACGATTCATCTCGGGTTGGTGGCAGCTTCCAGAGAAAAGGACGGCACGCTGATTTTCAAAGGAGAAGCCCCGAAAGGTGAGCCGGATCCAGACAAGCCCATGGTTTTCTCGAAGGACGGCGTTCACCCGCTCGCCTCGACGGGTCACCAGCTCTATCTCGAAGCCATCGTCCGGTCCTGGGAAAAGATCGAGAACGCGACCGACAAGACGATTTCGCCGCACGAACTGAGTAAGCCATTGCGACCGGACCACTGGGCCGCGGCCAAACTCGTTCCCATTTCCGAAGAAATGCTTTCCGGTGATTGGGAAAAGCTCGATAACGGAGAAAAAGGGAATCTTGTCGCAAAAAAGTTTGCGGGAAAAATGCCTGAAATGTGGCGGGCGAATTCAGCCGGTGCTGCGCTTTCGTTCCGCTTCCGCGGTAGCCAAATTGCTCTCTATGACATCGTCGGGCCAGACGGCGGAGTCATCTCGCTGACCGTAGACGACGAATCTGCCAGAGATGTTCGCCGAATTGATGGCTACTGTACCTATCACCGCTTGAGCAAGATCTCCGTGGCAACCGACCTCGATCCGGAAACGGTCCACTCCCTGCAAATGGTCTTGTCGGACGAGGAACTGGATAAGAGAGAGATTTTGTTCAAGAAGAACCGGGAGTTTTTCGACAATCACCCGGACAATTACGAGGCCGAAGTTTGGCACGTTGGCTCCGTCATGATCATCGGTGACATTGTCGAATAGGTTTATGCCGTTTCGTCAATCCTTGGAAAATTTCAGAAACTCTTCCTCGACATCCGCCTTCTTCGGATCGTCGCGGTGGAAGACAAAACGCCATCGGAAGGTTGCCGTTTCGCCATCGGCTAAAACGAATGCGCCTGCATCCGGGTCGTCGAGCTTCTCGAAAAAGTGTTGTCCGAAGGCGTTGGCAGTGATCAGCCCGTAGGTCCGCGAATGCCACCAGGTCGGATAACGCGGATTGCCCGGATGATCCATGATCGCGACGCCCACTGCTTCGCCGCCGACCTTTCCGAAGGAATCTACCCATCGGGCGCGTTTCCCCCAGGTTTCCACCCCGGTGATTCCCTCGCTATTGACGAGGTTGCCCGTCGCCGCTTTCATCTTTTTCGGATCCTTTGTGCGACGTTCGGCTTGCAAGTCGGACGCTACCCGGATCGCCATGCCGGCATCTTTTTCATCGCCGAACACGACCTCTCCGTTCGTCGCGTGGAACGCGATCTCGATGTCGATGATGCGCGAAGCCATCTCGTCGGCCACCGCCGGAATGCGAACCGTCCGCGTGTCGGTCATCACGATTTCCCCGTCTGATCCTACGTAGTTGTTTTTCGCCACGAAATGGCCACCGTCGTCGCCGCTGACGACTTCGGTAAATTCCTGATGCACTTGATGGCCGGGAGCACGTTCTTTCCCGCTGGTTCGGTCCTTATAGGTTTTCACTGCCCAGAACGTCTCGCCGTTTACGTCGCTGTGGGCGAACCAGAGCGATTGGTGATGCGGGTGGTCCGTGTCTTCGCCTTCGATTTCTTCAAAGGGAAACTTCCGCGTCATCGCCACCTCACCCGGTCCCATCACCGGATAGAAGGCGGGAAAAAAGCCGTCTTCTCTTTCGAAAATATACTCAGTGAACAGCTCACCGTTCAGTTCGATTCGCAGGCGATCATCCTGCTCGGTCAGGGAAACGGCCGGTGCTTTTTTTTCCTCCGCGCAGAGGGGACTCGTCGCCGCCAGAATCAGACCAAGGTAGAAAAATTTCATATGGAAATAATCCTAACCCTGCAGTGGCCCGTGAGGAAACCATGCACTGAGCGCATTGACGCCAATTCAATCGGCTCATTGTGAGTTCACAGAAATTTCACTCACATAATGGTCACGGAATTCCGTGGTAGATTCAGTGCGAAGATTCCGGCATCTTCTAAGAGTATGAAACTCCCTGGATTTTTTCTCGCTCTCTTGTTTGCCCTTTCCGTTTCCGGCATCGCCCAGGACGAAAAGCGGCCTAATATTCTTTTCGTAATCGTCGACGATCAGAGCCCTTTTGACCTCAAGGCTTACCGTCCCGACTCCATTCTCGACACCCCCACGATCGACCAGATCGCCGCCGGGGGAATGACCATCGACGGCGCCTACCAGATGGGATCGTGGACCGGAGGCGTCTGCACTGCTTCGAGACACATGATCATGTCCGGTCGCACCCTTTGGCACATTCCCGACAAGCCGGGCCGACTTTTTAATCCTTACGCCGCCGACCCGTCGCGCGTCCCGTTCGACCTTGCCGAACACACCATGGCCGCCGTTTTCAACGCCGCCGGATACGACACCATGCGCACTTGCAAGCAGGGCAACAGTTACGAAGCGGCCAACAACAAATTCACCGTCCGACGCGACGCCATGAAACGCGGAGGCACTCCCGAGACCGGCAGCGCGTGGCATGGCGACCAAGTCATGGACTACCTTGGTGAGAGGGAGGCAGCGAAAGACGAGGATCCGTTCCTGATCTACTTCGGGTTCTCCCACCCCCACGACACCCGTGACGGCACGCCTGAGCTTCTCGAGAAATATGGAGCCGTCAACCACACGGATCGCGACACCCTGCCACCGGCAAACGAAAATCAGCCGCCTTTGCCGAACAACTACCTCCCCGGGCACCCTTTTCCCGACGGTCACCCTGATCTGCGCGACGAGTATCACGTCAGCGGGGTTTGGGAAAGGCGCGACGAGCGCACCATCCGCAACGAGATCGGCCGTCAATACGCCTGCGTTGAATACATCGATCAGCAGATTGCCCGCGTTTTGGAAAAACTCGAAGCAATGGGCGAACTGGACAACACCTACATTTTCTACACCTCCGATCACGGCATGGCCATCGGTCGCCACGGCTTGCAGGGAAAACAGAACCTCTACGAGCACACCTGGCGCGTTCCCATGATCGTAAAGGGCCCCGGCATCGCCGCCGGATCGCGCGCCCAGGGGAACGTCTACCTCGCCGACGTGTTGCCAACGCTTTGCGATATCGCAAAGATCGATCTGCCAGAGACTGTCGAGAGCAGTAGCTTTCTGCCTGTGCTGGACGGGAGCGAGGAAACATTGCACGACATCCTTTACGGAGCCTACAGCGGCGGAACCCGTCCAGGAATGCGGGCGGTCCGCAAAGGCGATTGGAAGCTGATTCAATACGACGTTCTCGAAGGCACAGTCCACGAGAAGCAGCTTTTCAATCTCGCCGAAAACCCATGGGAATTCCTGCCCGAGCACGGCAAGAGCGAGGCGATGCTAACTGACTTGGCCGAGGACCCGGCCTACGCCGGGAAGCTCGCCGAGATGGAAGCGGTGTTACTCGAAGAGATGCGTCTCCACGACGACCCGTATCGGCTTTGGGATCAACCCGAAGATGGTTTGGATACTTTGCTTGTTCCGCCGGAGCCGGTGAAGCCAAATCGGAAGAAGAAACAGCAGAAGTGATCAAACAAAGACAATTCGTCTCGACGGATCCGCTTTCCTCTAACAGGGTTATCGGCTCGACCCAACCCTGTTGAGTTTCCCATTATCCCACAATTTTATGCAACGACGCGATTGGCTTAAAGGAACTTCCGCTGCAGGAATAGCGCTTCTTTCATCGCGCTGGTCTGTGACCGCTGCCGAGGCGGCCAGTTTGACCGGACGCTTCCCCGGGTTGGCGGATGCAGCGCTTTCAAAAGCGAAGGAACTCGGGGCGTCCTTTGCCGATTTTCACGTGATGCAGACGGATCGCGAGTCGCTCTTCGTCCGCGAGGAAATGGTGCAGGGAGTCGATGCCGGTTCTTCCCTTGGCTGTTCTGTCAGGGTTTTGGTCAACGGTGCCTGGGGCTTCGCAGCGAGCGAAGAAATTTCAGAAAAGCGTGTTGCCGCCCTGGTCGAGTCGGCGGTGGCAATGGCGAAAGGTCAGGCGGGCTGGCGCAAACAACCGGTCGAGATTGAGACGCTTCCGGCTTACACGGGGAGCTGGGAATTGCCCATTGAGGTCGATCCTTTCACTGTCCCGCTCGAGGAAAAAGTGGAGCGACTTCTCGCGATCAACCGGGCAGCACTCAGCAAAGGCGCGAGCTATTGTCACTCGCGCGTTGCGATCGTTCGCGAGCGTAAATGGCTCGCCAACTCCTTCGGAACGCGGGTCGATCAGTCACGGGTGCGGATGCACCCGAGTTTCAGCATTACCCTGACCGATTCGAAAAAGGGGGAGTTCGCCTCGCGGGCCAGCACTCTGCCGCCTCGCGGAGCAGGCTATGAACATCTCCGCGATTGGAAGGCCGAGGACGATGCCCTGCTCGCTGTCGATCAGGCGCGGGAAAAGATGGCTTCTCCCTCCGTATCTGCAGGAAAAAAGGATCTCGTGATTGCCCCCAGCAATCTCTGGCTGACCGTTCACGAAACCGTTGGCCACCCCACCGAGCTCGATCGCGCTCTCGGATACGAGGCCAACTACGCCGGCACTTCTTTCTGCACCCCGGACAACCTTGATAAGCTTCAGTACGGCAGCGATATCGTGAACATTTTCGCGGACCGCACCGCTGAGAACGGTCTGGCAACGATCGGGTGGGATGATGACGGCGTCGAGACGAAGGGGAAAGAGTTCGCCATCGTCCAGGACGGTATTTTCAGAAACTACCAAATGGCGCTTGGTCAGGCGGCTCTGATCGGTCGCGATACGGGATCGAACGGCTGCTCATACGCCGACAGTTTCGACGCGTTCCCCATTCAGCGGATGCCTAACATTTCCCTGCAACCGGGCCAGGACGATTCTGTCACGACGGAAGATCTCATCGCCGGTGTGGAGGACGGCATCTACATCGATGGGAATGGGAGTTGGAGTATCGATCAGCAGCGGTATAATTTTCAGTTCACTGGTCAGGTCTTTCACCGAATCCGCAACGGCAAGCTCGATGGCATGTATCGCGACGTTGCTTACCAGGGCAATTCGGTCGATTTTTGGAATGCCTGCGACGGGCTTGGCGGAAAGCCGACCTACGAACTTGGCGGGGCGTTCAACTGCGGCAAGGGCCAGCCCGGACAAGTTGCACCAGTCTCGCACGGGGCGGTTCCGGCGCGGTTCCGGCAAATCAATATTCTCAACACCGCCGAAGAATCCGGTAAGAAAGTGGCAGCCGTAGAGCGATGCTGCTGCAGCGGAGGAGGACAAATCGCATGAGCCTGACAAAAGCACAATCAGAGTCGCTTTCCGAGCGCATCCTTGGCATGGTCAAGGCGGATGACGCCACCTTGTGGATCACTGACAGCGAAGATTTGCAGCTTCGCTACGCCAACAATGACGTCACCTCGAACGGCTTGGTCGACCGGGTTCGTATCAATCTCGGCGTCAGCTACGGGAAACGCTCCGCCTCGATTGATATCAACCAGACCGACGATGCTACGCTGAAGGATGCGGTCGCCAAGGTCCAGGCCATGGCCAAGCTCGCGCCCGAAGATCCTGAGCACATGCCTCCGGTGGAGCCGACCGAGTTCGCCGATCCACTGACTTTTTCCGAAGCCACGGCTGCGATGACTCCGGAGGAGGCCCTCGCTCACATTCGGCCTGTGATTGAACAGGCACGTGCCGCCGGCGTCGACACCGCAGGATACTTGGAGCGCTCTGTCGGGTCGGGAACTCTCGCCAACAGCCGCGGTCTGTTTTCCTTTCAGCGCAGCTCCGATGTGGGATTCTCCCTGACCGCTCGTGCCCTTGAAGGAAGAGGCTCCGGTTGGGCGAGTACTCAAGTCACTGACGTGGGGAATCTCGATCTCGGGCCTGTTGGTGATCGCGCGATCCAGAAGGCGCTGGCCTCGCGGAATGCGGTCGAGCGTGCTCCCGGTCGCACCACCGCCGTGCTCGAAGCTGCCGCTGTCCGTGATATGCTCGGGCTACTTTCGTGGAGTCTTGATCGCCGTGATTTTGACGAAGGCCGCAGCTTTCTCAATGGACTGGTCGAAGAGGGAGAGTCTCCGATTGGAAAGAAAATTTTCGGCGAGAACGCTACCCTGATCTCCGATCCGCTTTATGAAGACGCTCCGTGCGGCACCCAGTACTACGGATTGCCCCGGGTCCGGACTCCGTGGATCGAAGATGGCGTTTTAAAAAATCTCTCAGTCGGTCGCTTTTGGGCACAGAAGCAGGGCATCAACCCACAGCCGAATGCCGGGAATCTGATTCTGTCCGGCAACGGCGATTCCACCGAAGAGCTGATCTCAAAAGTCGAAGACGGTGTGCTCATCACGCGCTTCTGGTATTTGCGGATGGTGCAGCCGCAGAGCCTTCTCTACACCGGCTTGACCCGCGACGGAACCTTTGCGATCAAGGATGGCGAGATTGCCGGTCCCGTGAAAAATTTCCGCTTCAACGAGTCGCCGGTGAACATGTTGAAGAACATTGTCGCCAGCGGCCTGCAGGAGCGCGTCATGGGTAGCGAAGGCAACATGCCCGTCCACGTTCCGTCATTGGTAGTGAATGAGTTCAATTTGTCATCGGTTTCGGAGGCGAGCTAAGCGAGGGGAATCACGCCCGCAGCAGCGGAACCTCGTATTGCTGAATCAACTGATCCCGCGTCACGAGAACCAACCCTTCTTCCAGCACCTGCGCGATGAGCATGCGGTCGAAAGGGTCACCGTGGATGGGCGGCAGATGAATCGAGGTCTCGGCGTGGTTGTTTGTCACGGCCAGATCGGAGAATCCGTCTTCCCGGAGCACGGTCAGGAAGTGATCCGGCATCTGCAACTTCCCCCGGGCGATTTTTAGACCGAGCTCCCACACACTTGCGGAACTGACGAGCACATCGTTCCTCGGATCGGCGATGGCTTTGCGCGCGCCAGCGGACAATTTACCGGGATCGTCCAGCCACCAAACGAGGACGTGAGAGTCGGCGAGCAGTTTCATTCGGATTTTGCCGGCGCGTCACCCTCGGCTACAAGCACTGACGGCGTAACGACCTGGCGAGAATATAGCGGACCATTCGCAGACTCCCCCAGTGGATCGTCTTTGGAATCCCAGCAATCTGAAGTTTCTTCAATCTGTCCGGCGAACTGGCCGCCTTTGCGGGCTGCGCTTGTCTGGCGAAACGGCACCAACCGCACTAGTGGCTTGTTGGCTTTGGCCAGGACGATTTCCTCGTCGCCGCTGACGACCTCATCGACCAGTCGTGACAGATGGGTTTTCGCTTCCTGGATGTTAATCGTTTTCATTAAACCAGACTTAGTCTGGTTTACAAATGCTAACTTGTCAAGAACGCAGGCAATGCTGAAATGCCTCTTTCTGCTCTTGGCTCTGGAACTTTGATACGCCGTTGTGAAACGGAGAACGCACAGCTACGGTCGTTTTCTATGCGAAACCGAATTTTCACCCTACTCGCCGCCACGGCGTTGCTTTGTCCTGCCCTGGCCGAAGAATTCAAATTCGAGCCAAATTACGACGAGTCCAAGATACCAGATTACACGCTGCCGGATGTCCTTGCTGGTGTTGAGACCGCTGACGATTGGCCAGCAAAGCGTGCTGAGTGGTATGATTTGATGGCGCGCGAAATGTTCGGCGCCGTGCCGGAGTCGGCCCGGGGAGAAAAGCCGATTGTCACTGTGGCCGCGCCGGACAAAACCATCCTCGGCGGAAAAGCGACCCTTCGTCAACTCGCGGTCGAGCTTGCCGGCCAGACGCTCAACGCCATGCTGTTCCTCCCGGCAAATGCCCCGGATCAATCGGTCCCCGTATTTCTCGCCTACAATTTTTCCGGCAATCACACGGTCTTTGATGATCCGGATATCATCCTGACTGACAGCTGGATGAGGAAAACGAAAGATCACAAAGCGCACGCCGAAGACCGGGGCGCAAGCGCAAGCCGCTGGGCAGTCGAGCGTATCATCGACGCGGGATTTGGATTGGTCACGCTCTACTACGGCGATGTGGATCCCGATTTTGATGACCAGTTCCAGAACGGCGTGCACGAGAAGCTCGGCGTCCCGGCTGCCGATGAAGCTGCTTCCATTGCGACGTGGGCGTGGGCGCTCAGCCGCGTGCTCGATGTTTTAGAGGCCTCGGTCGATGAAGTGGATGCGACTCGTGTTGCTGTGTTAGGGCATTCCCGACTGGGTAAGACATCGCTCTGGGCGGGAGCATCGGACGAACGATTTGCGCTCGTCATTTCTAATGATTCCGGTTGCGGGGGTGCTGCTCTTTCACGACGTCGCATCGGAGAAACGGTCTGGAGGATCACCGATTCGTTTCCGCATTGGTTCTGCGGCAATTTCACAAAATACGGCAACAACGAAGATTCGCTGCCTTTCGACAACCACATCCTGCTCTCTCTGATCGCTCCTCGCCCTCTCTATGTCGCGAGCGCGGAAGAGGACATCTGGGCAGATCCGAAAGGCGAATTTCTCTCCTGTCTCCACGCCGATCCTGTCTATCGCCTACTCGGGACCGAGGGCCTCCCCGCCAAAGAGATGCCTGCCGTCAACGAAGCAGCCCAGGGCCAAATCGGCTATCACATCCGATCAGGAAAGCATGATGTGACCGACTACGACTGGGAGCAGTACGTGAAATTTGCCACGGAGCACCTCGCTCGCTGAACCAGGCGTGATGTCTTATCAGGAAATTGAATTCCCCCGCAAACCTGTCGAGATTCCGGAGGAGATTCGTGCCTTTCTCGTAGAGGCGGATCGGCGCGTAGATCTGTTTTACGATGCCGGACTCGGTCGTCGCTACCCGAGATACATTCCAAGCGATCCGAATGTCGTCTACAGCGCCATAGCAACGCTCAAAGACGGTGGGCATTTACAGGGGAGCGTTTTCTGTGAATGGGGCTGCGGACACGGAATCGCTGCGGGGATTGCAGCGCTGCTCGGTCTCGAATCCTACGGCATCGAAATCGAAACCGAGCTAGCGGATCGCGCCACGAGATTGATGCGCGATCTGAGCATTCCTGTGGAAATCCTGGAGATCAGTTATCTCCCGGAAGGTTATGAGGAAAGCGAAGGTCACGGAGGTAAGGACCTCATAACTCCCGAGGAACTCATCCCTCGTGGTGGGCCCGTCGATGCGCCTGAATACGACGGCCTCGATCCCGACGAAGTGGATCTTTTTTTCGTCTATCCATGGCCAGACCAGGAGGAGCTAATGCTCGATCTTTTCTCCGCTGTCGCTTCCGACGGAGCGATCTTGCTGATGTATCAGGGAGATGGCGACATCTCCGCTTATCTACGTGACGAGAGTTAGATTTAACAGGGTGGAGGCAAGCAGGGTTGGGTGACCTAGCCCTTGCAGTGGTCGTACGAGGGGGGGGGAATGTGCAATACGGAAAAATATATCGCGCCGTGACATAGGGTGATCGCCGGGCTTATTATCATTCCTTTCCATGAAGCGATTCCTCATTTTCTCGATCCTCGCCGCGACCACTTTGACCGTTGCAGCGGACAAGCCGAATTTCGTGTTTCTGATCTGCGATGATCTTGGCTATGGCGACATCCATTGTCTCGCGCCTCAGACAAGCAAGATCCCTACGCCGAGTGCAGATAAACTCGCCAGTGAGGGCATGATCTTTACCGACGCGCACTCAGGATCATCGGTCTGCTCGCCGACGCGCTACGGAGTGATGACGGGCCGCTACAGCTGGCGGACACGGCTGCAGAAGGGTGTCGTTACCGGTTACGCACCAAGTTTGATCGCAGAGGACAGAACGACGGTGGCTGGCTTTTTGAAAGACGCCGGCTATCACACTGCTATCATCGGGAAGTGGCATCTCGATTTTGAATACGTCGATCCGGAGTCCGGAAGCGCTTATCGGGCGAAGGATCACAAGAATCCGCCCGTGGGCGCGATGATTCCCGATGGGCCGGTGAATCGGGGATTTGATTTCTACCACGGTTTCCACCATGCCCGAAATATGAAGGCAGTGATCGAAAATGATCGCGTCATCGAGCACGACGACGAAGTCAACATGTTGCCGCGTCTGCAGCGCGAAGCGGTGAAATACATCGACTCTCGTGCCGGAAACGAGGAGCCGTTCTTTCTCTATCTACCACTCGGATCGCCTCATACGCCTATCGTTCCGTCGCAGGAATGGCAGGGGAAAAGCGGTCTTGGCGACTACGGGGATTTCGTGATGCAGACGGACGCGTGTCTTGGTGCAGTCACGGAGGCATTGGAAAGGAACGGTCTCGCGGAGAACACACTCGTCATTTTTACAAGCGACAACGGCTGCTCGAAGGCTGCCGGGATCCCGAAACTCGCTGAACAGGGCCACATCGTGAGCGCTCATCTACGAGGATCGAAAGCGGACATCTGGGATGGTGGCCATCGCATTCCGTTTATCGTTCGATGGCCCGGAAAAGTGGAGGCAGGATCAACGAATGATCAACTCATATGCCTGACGGATTTTTTCGCAACGACAGCGGAGATCGTGAGTGAAACTGTGCCAGTGAAGACTTGCGAGGACAGTGTTAGTTTTTTGCCGGCCCTGTCCGGTGACGAGATCGAGTCGACCCGCAACGGTGTCATCCATCATTCCTTTACTGGGCATTTTGCCTACCGGCAGGGGCCGTGGAAGCTGCTGTTAGCGCGCGGATCGGGCGGTTGGAGTTCCCCCAAGGAGAATGAAGCGAGCCCCGATGCGCCCAAAGCACAGCTATATAATATGCAGGATGACATCGGGGAGACTACGAATCTCTATACCGAAAAACCGGAAGTCGTATCCGAGTTGTTGGCTCTGCTTGAAGCCGATGTGGCCCGTGGTCGCAGCACTGAAGGTGCGGAGTCCGAAAATGATATCGAAGGTATCGTGCTTTGGAAGAGCGAGACCGGAGTGAGTAAAAAGGAACGGAAAAAGAAGAAAGGCAAGTAATCTACGCCGGGTTCGATTGGCAGAGGGAATCAATCTCGCGACTTAGAATAAGGATGTTTCGCCAGGGATTTCCAGCTTCGTCTTCAGGGGGATCGACTGTGATCTTGTATTGAGCCATCGGATAGGTCCGGCAGGGAGTACCGCAGTTCCTCGCAAAAACCATACCGTGGTAGCGACCGGAAAAGACAATGTGAGATCGCCCGATAAGGTCGAGAGCTTTCACGGGATCGACTTGATCGCTGAAAAGGGCTGTTGAACCGGGAAATTCGGAGTGCATAC
>Ga0222633_1001269_pt1 | contig 14313 bp, 10 predicted proteins | sample AntAcemetageno48_FD_179816 | JGI IMG/M metagenome (GOLD analysis project Ga0222633, IMG submission 179816) | Saline water microbial communities from Ace Lake, Antarctica - #48 | ecosystem: Environmental > Aquatic > Non-marine Saline and Alkaline > Saline | place: Antarctica: Ace Lake | collected...
CCGAATGGTGTCCAAGGCGATGATCACTCCGGGTCGAGCATCGACTTCACTGCGGATGGCAGCGCCTTCGTCTTCGAATCATCAGCGGGCACTCTCGTCGCCGGCGACACGAACATGACGCACGACATCTTCTATGGAACGTCCATGCCACCTGTGACTCCCCCGCCTGTTATGACCCCGCCTGACACGACGGTGCAGCAGGCTGTGATCCAGAAACAAGTGAAGACCGCCAAGAAGAAGCTCAAGGCCGCAAAGCGGGGTGGGAAGAAAAGCAAAGCCAAGCGCTACAAGAAAAAGATCAAAAAATTGAAAGCCCAACTCCGTCAGCTTTGACGTGGTGGGGAAGCGGCATCCCTTTGCCCGCCTGGCAGCATGAAGGGTCCCTGGCGAGTCCGGGGGCCTGTGCTTGCAATCAGGCGCTGGTCTTTGCTGAAGGCGGAGGATTCATTTGCGCGAATTTGAGTGCTGATTTCCTGACGCAATTGTTGGATTTGGTACTGCGGGGCAATGGGAGCCCGTTCTGGTGTAAGCTTTAGAATGATCGAGAAGAGGAATCTATTCTTAACCTCGCCGGATAACCTTGAAAAAGAACTGTTTGAAACTCTTGCGAGCGGGAGCGGCGAATTCAAGATTGAGCGAATTGTGTCGAGGGGCCATTCCTCAGCCGCAGACTTTTGGTATGATCAGGAGACCACCGAATGGATAGTCCTGCTGAGCGGATACGGCCGGCTCCAGTTTGAGAATCCCGCGCAAGTCATCGTCCTTGAACCAGGGGATTGGATTGAAATTCCGGCAAGGGTGCGCCATCGGGTCGAGGCAACTTCGGAGGAGGCGGATACGATCTGGCTTGCCGTGCACTGGACCTCATCGCCGCGCGAGTCTGATAGCACTTTTGATAAATCGCAGATTAAATCAGAAGCAATCTGAGGCGACTTTTGGAATTCCCAGCGGTAAATTGGTCAGCCCTGAATTTCCGACTTTTGACCTGGGCCTCTCTTTCTGCGTCAGGAATCTCGCGGGGAACCGGTAAGGCGCTTGAATTGGAATTTGCGTTGTAGCGCTGGATCCGATCATACTGCATACCCTCTTGTTTTTTGAATGAATACTCTCACCACACCTGTAATCTCACAAACGCTCCTCGCGACTGTTGTGCTCATCGGTTTGACAGGTCCTCTGCAGGCTGAGTTGATTGCCCCTTCGGACGAACGAATCAGTATTCGAGGAGCCATCTATCCCCAGCCTTTCGGAGAACTGTTGCGCTTCTCTCCCGAACGGTTCAGCACTGCGTCACCCCCGACCCATGGATACAACGCGGATAAGGCACGCGCGACCACGGGTGTCTCGATCGGTTTTGAAACGAACAGCCCACGGGTAAAGGTGATCTTCTCTCCCGGATACAGCTACAACGTCGGAGTTTTTCAGGATAAAAAATTGGTCGAGTTGGCCAAGTCAGGAAAAGATGGTACGCTGATTCTGCAAAGTGAAAAGCCCGGAGAGGCGGTTCAGTTTCGGCTCGCGCTTCCCACTTTCTCGAATCCGGTTTTCAAAGGGATTGAGATCGATGATGGCGCTGAACTGTTCGAAAAACCGCCCGGTCGTGAAAGGGTCTATGTTGCTGTTGGTGACAGTATCACCCATGGCCGTGGGCAGGACATTGGGCACCAGACATGGGGTTGGCAGGTCGCAGAGGCGCTCGATATGGAGTTCTATAATCTCGCTGTGGGCGGGAGCAATGCGAATGCCTACCTGGTTGAACCGATCGCGGAACTACCTCGCGTTGATCTTGTTACTATTCTCTGGGGCTACAATGACTGGGTCAATCGGGGTAAAACCATCAGTGAGTATGCCGATGACATGAACGCTGCCATCGATCGGATTAGGGAGTCCCACCCTGAGACTGTCATTGCCGTCATGCGGATGCTGAACACGCTTACTGAAGAATCCAAACGGACAGGGGATCAGTATTCGGCGGCTGATTTCAGAGCGGCCGCCACTCAACTCGTCGAAGCCCGCCGTGCTTCGGGAGACTCTCATATTTCTGTAATCGATTCGGACACGATGACCAATCTGAAGAATGATCTCCGGGACCCGGTCCACCTGAGCCTGGAAGGGGCAGTGCATCTGGCTGATGCGGTGACGCCTGAGTTGAAGAAGCTCCTCGATTGACCCCCTTCACTATTTATCCGTCAAAAAACTAAGCAATGATCCGTAACCCGCTCCCACTTTTTCTCCCCGCCACCGCTCTCCTCGCGCTGCTCGGATCCATCAGCGCTGCCCCCGATAGCGCGAAAGATGTTGAGGAAGATCCCGCCTTTGTCTTCGGTGCGATCGCCGATTGCCAATACTGCGACGCCGACAGCAAGAATCGACGTTACAACCTGTCTCCCGAAAAGCTGCGTAAGTGCATCGCGGACTTCAATCAGCAGGATCTCACCCACATCGTTCACCTCGGTGACTTCATCGATCGTGACTGGGAGAGCTTCGACGTGGTGCTTCCCATTGTCGGCGAAGCAAAAGCGCCTGTCCGTTTCGTCCTTGGAAACCACGATTTCTCCGTTGCCGATGAGTTCAAGTCCCGAGTCCCCGAGCGACTCGGCCTCTCCTCACGTTACTACGACTTCGTGATCGGTAAATGGCGATTCCTCGTCCTCGACAGCAATGATGTCAGCCTTTACGCCTACCCGGAGGGTTCCAAAAAGGCGAAGGAATCTGAAGGAATCTACGAAGCTCTTGGCGGGGACCTCCCGAAATACAACGGTGCGGTAGGCAAGGAGCAACTGGCCTGGATTGAAGCGCAACTCCTCGAAGCCGAAGCAAGCGGCGAAACCGTAGTCCTCCATGCGCACCACCCGGTTTACCCTTTCAGCCGCGGACATAATCTCTGGAACGACAAGGAGCTTGTTGCGCTCCTTGAGAAGCACTCATGCGTCGCCGCCTATATCAACGGCCACAACCACAACGGAGCCTACGGTGTCAAAGAGGGAATCCACTACCTCACTCTAAAAGGCATGGTCGATACCGAGGAAACCTCCTACTGCATTGCGCGCGTCTTCTCTGACCGGATCGAGATTCGCGGCACCGGTCGCCAGGAAGACTTTGACCTTGTGATTTCCCCTCGTCCGAGCCAGCCCCAGTGACTCGCTTGAGTGCGTTTTGAATTGTTCCCGGACACGACGCTCACAGTTCAGTAATTTCATCTCATGAGTCCAAAGCATTTTGCAAAGCCGCTATCATCCGTGTCCGCTACCGGTGTCCGGGCCATCGCTGCTTTATTAGCTGTCCTCGCTGGGACACCGTTTTGGGCTGCGAGTCAGGAAGGGTTGGAGTCTCTTGAAAGTGCGTTGGAGACAATCGCGATGCAGGGTGAAGTGGTGGGGCTTCAAGTCGCCATCCGGGGAAATTCAGGACTCTTGTTCTCCGGGAATTACGGAACGGTTTCAGCAGGCGGTGACGTGAGCGTCGATGAGCAAACTCTCTTTCTGATCGCCTCGTGCTCCAAGTCGTTCGCTTCGACTTGTGTGCTGTCTTTGATTGAGGACAGTGAGATTCCGATTCAACTTGATGATCCAATCAGTCGCTGGATTCCTGCTTATGAGTCAGCAAAACTAAGGGGCGGAGGAATCGCAGAACGCTCGTCCACCGTCGAGGAACTACTGTGCCATCGAGGGGGGATCTACAGTCAGAAATTCAAAATGACGCAGCAGCAATCGAGGTGGATTCGGGACTTCCGGTTGAGCCTCGAGGAATCAGTCGACGGGATCGCTGCATCCCCGTTGATTGCACCACCCGGCTCATCGTATGCTTACAGTGGTGCTGGATATTGTGTTCTTGGCAGGGTCGCAGAACTTGTTGCGGGAAAGCCGTTTGAGGCAATCCTCCAGGAGAGAATCTGTCAGCCGCTCGGAATGACTCGAACGACCTATTTTCCGGCAGACCAATTTTCGGACAATGCGATTGCTACGGGAGTGCCGCGAAAGGCATCGCCTCATCTGCTGGGTGAAGATCATCGATTGCCGTTGATCGGCGGTAGTCTTTACACCACCGCCGGGGAGATGACTCTCTTCGGAATGGCTATTAGCGAAGGATGGAACGGCAATGAGGCTAATCCCCTGAAGTTGCCGCAAGAGGTGTTTCAAGATGCGGGGAATTCGAGAAGTCAAAACAGTCAGTATGGGCTGGGCTGGAAAGTCGTGAAGCGAAACGGAAAGACGATCCGCCTCTCGCATTCAGGTTCTCTGGGCCCACATCGAGCCTGGCTGGCAGTAGATCTGGAGAGGGAGATCTCTGTGGCAGGCTGCTGGACGCTGTCCCGACCGGATCGGCAGCCAGCAGTGACAGAAATTTTGCAGCGTTTTCTCAAAGGGGATTGAACAGGGGCAGGTCTGAATGGCACGATTTTAAGCGAAATTCGTGACTGCTGAATAGGATCAGTTTGGCCTGAAGGTATCGGCAGGCAGAGCGCCGAACTCACTGATTTCAACAGCGCCATTTTCGATGCCGTCAATGGTTTCGCCGGATGCATTCCGGGGATCAATGAGATGCTCCAACGTGAAGGCCTTTTGCCATCTAATCGCCGCCTGAATCCGAAGGGGATTCCCTCACCCGGTCAGGAAGCGGAGCTCGGCTGAGTCAGCCACGCCTATAGAAACTGGCAAGACGCCCCCTTTCTTCAACAGGATCTGGAACGCTGGCTTGAAGATTAATAAATTGTTTCCGCATGAAAAGTTTTTGCTTTTCGCCCATTTTGGCTATTCGTCTAAACGGCCAATAGCCTTGCCTCTATAAGAACAACATGACTTTCGATTATCGCCGACGCGCTCTACTTGCGACCACCTTTTTACTTTTCTTTTCAGTTGTAGGATTCCTTCAGCCCGCCGCGGTTGCTCAGGATTCCGCCTCCCGGGGGAAAACGATCATCATCCTGGATGCTTCCGGCTCAATGTGGGGTGAGGTTCCAGGCGGCGTAAAAATCGACATCGCCAAAGAGACTATAGCAAAACTGGTTCCATCGATCGGTCCTGAGATCGAACTCGGCTTAATGGCCTACGGTCATCGCAAGAAGGGTGACTGCAGTGATATTGAACTATTAGTGCCACCGGAAAAACACAGTCGTGAGGCGATCCTGACAAAGACCCGGAATTTGATTCCGAAGGGAAAGACGCCCTTGTGCGACGCTGTGATGCTGGCAGCGGATGCGCTCAAGTACGAGGAGAATAAGTCGACAGTGATTCTGGTTTCGGACGGGATCGAGACCTGTGGAAAAGATCCAGCGGCAGTGGGTGATTTATTAGCCGCAAAGGGGATCGACTTCGTCTGTCATGTCGTTGCCTTTGATATCGATAAAGACAAGAACGCAGGACTTGATGCGCTCTCGAGCAAGACTGGCGGGCTCTACCTTGAAGCAAAAGATGCAGAGGGACTTTTTGAGGCTCTCAATGAAGCCGTCCAGGCCGCAGTTGAACCTGAGACAGCATTGATTCTCGCGGCACGCAATGATGCAGGTGAACTCCTCGATGGTGTGAAGTTTGAAGTGTATAAAGGCAAATCAGCTGAGAACCCTTCGCTCGAGGGGACCGGAGGTAAATTTCGGGTAACGCTTGAGCCGGGTGACTACCAGATTGTCGGAAAATTTGGCGAAGATAGCGTGGATGGCACCATCAAAGTTCCCGCAGGAAAAACTACAAACTACGAACTTACTTTTGAGGCCACCGGTCTGACGGCTCACGGGGCTCTTACCGAAGACGGCCCTGATCTGGAAAAAGGGCTCGGGTGGAAGGTCTATTCAGAACCGTCTTCAGTGAAAAATCGCAAGGCCATCGCAAATTCATACGATCCGAAACCGATCTTTCAGCTCGCTCCGGGAATCTATTTCCTGGCCGGTCGCTATCAAGAATCAGGCGCGGAAGTCGAGGTAGAGATCACTGATGGAAAGGCGTCCGACGTAAAAGTGGTTTTCGGTTCGGGTAGACTCATTGCCCAGGCGAAGATGAGTGAGGGCAGCGAGGTCATCACCAATGACATGTCGTGGAAATTGTTCCCCGCCGAAGCTGACGGTGAAGGGGACAGGAAAGCGGTCGCCTCCAATTATGAACCTAAGTCGGAAATGGTTGTGCCCGCCGGAAAATATCTCTTAAGAGCCGGACACAAGCAGTCGGCGACGCAGAAAGAGGTCGAAGTAAACGCAGGTGAGGACACAGAGGTGATTCTGACCTTCGGATCCGGCACAGTGATTACCAACGCCATCATGGCTGAAGGCCAGGAGCTGGCGAGCGGAGACCTTGGTTGGAAGCTTTTCGGCGCCCCCAACGAAGAAGGAAAGCGGAAACAGGCCGCCATGGGATACGGCGACACAGAAACATTTAAGGTGCCTTCAGGGGAGTATCTCCTTCAAGTGAATAGAGGAAGCGCAATGGTAGAGCAGGAGATTATTGTTTCCGCCGGAGCAACGGAAGAAGTGACTTTGAATTTGAATGCCGGCAGCTGGTCGGGTGAAGCTTATATGGCAGGAGACTCACAGGAAGCCGTGACCGATGATACTGGTTGGAAAGTGTTCTCACAACCGAACGGTGAAGGTAAGCGCAAGCAGGTCGCCCTCAGCTATGGCGAAGCAAATTACTATTTACCGGCGGGAACATATCTAGCTCGTCTTAATCGCGGAGCTGCGAGCGTCGAAAAAGAAATATCGATTACACCGGGCGAAAAGAAAAAGGATCGGCTTATATTAAATGCAGGGATCGTGGTCTTGAAGGGAAATGAGAGCTATGAAAGTTCAAAGATCGTAGCTGTCCCAGCCGAAGCAGAGAAAGCAAAGCAGGTCGTGCTGGAATACGGCAACGAGGTCAGGGCGTATCTTCCAGCCGGGAAATACATTGCAACCTACGATCATCAAGTGGGCGGGGAAGTGAAATCATCGAAAACGTCCTTCACCGTGGAAGCGGGGAAATTGCTTGAGGTGCCACTTAAGTAACGAGACGACTCGAATTTAAATCCTATATCGCGTTGCTCTTTCGCCAGGATTTCAGGCTGGGCATTGTCGATGAATCAGGCACAGTGTCCGCTCCATCACAGATGACCACAGGCACCTTTACAGGATCGCTTTCGGAAATCTGCTTGATGAAGCACAGGTCCATTCCCTCATTTCGCGGGGGCAGGCGGGAATGTCACGGCTTTAAGCGATTTGGACCCGCAATTTCCAGTCGGCGGAACCGGCGGACGCGGGACAAATTCCGCTTCGTGAAGGCGATGTAGCGGAAGATGCAAACAGACTGTTGCAAAACTCAGCATCCGCGAAAACCTGCGTTCAATCCGTACAAGATTCCCAGAACTTTCGTGGTTTTTAAGGCAAACTGAAATGAATGGAACGCAGATGACACAGATTCTCTTCCTCCCCTCGAAGGTTGGAGTGGTTTTGCAACAGTCTGGCAAAATTTCCCGACTCCGGTCCACTGTCGAGCAACTTCGTTAACACCGTGCCATTCGGGTCAGGTCTGCTTTTCAACAGGGTATGATGGACATGACGGAACGGGCACCGTCTGAGCCCAATCGGAACGTGCCGGAAACGCGCATCAGAGAAATGCGTCATTGGTGCGAACAACGATGTCATGATAATGATCTGAGAATGCAAGTCAGTGCTGCGCTCACCCACTTTATATGAAAACGATCAACTGGGCCGTCCTTGGTGTCGGTCGTTTCGGGAAGATTCATGCACGAGTTCTCTCGTCCCTTTCAGGAAGTGCTCTCGTCGCTTTGTCGAATCGAAATGAGGACAAGCTGGCAGAAGCAGCGAGCGAATTTTTAGTCGAGTTTGCCTCGACTGATTTTCACGAGATTCTGGAAAATCCCGCGATCGACGCCGTCAGTATCACGACTCATTGGGAGGATCATCATGAGGTCGCTTTGGCTGCATTGAGAAGCGGGAAGCATGTTTTTCTGGAGAAGCCTATGGCTGCGAGTAGTGAGCAGTGTCGCGAGTTGCTGGAAGCTTCCAGAAAAGCGGATGGCTATTTCATGGTTGGGCATATTTGTCGATTCGACCCACGGGTGACTCTGGCCAAAGAGGCAATCGATGCCGGCAGGATCGGGCGAATTGTTTCGATGCATGCCCGGAGAAATCTTCCCAAAGCACCCGGAAGTGTCCGGCTCGACAAGATATCCCCTTTGATCGGAGACGGAATACATGATGCCGATTTGATGATGTGGTTTTTGGATCGTGCTCCCACAGAGGTTTATGGGCGCACTATTAGAATCGATGGCTATCGCTATCCTGACCTCGGCTGGGCAATGCTCCATTTCGGAGAGGATGCCATCGGAGTAGTCGAGACGGTCTGGTGTTTGCCGGAAAGTGTTCCCTCGGCCATTGATGCCAAAATGGAGGTGATCGGGACGGAGGGAAAACTCAGTATCGATTGCTCAAACACCGGCCTGACGATCACCGGTGCCAATGGATCCAAAATTCCGGATACCGTCTATTGGCCGATGCAGCATGGGCGGCAGGTCGGCGCGTTGGAGCGGGAACTGGACTACTTCGCCCGCTGCATTCGGGAAGAGGCCGCACCAAGTGTCATCACACCCCAAGAGGCCGCGCGGGCGTTTACCGTGATGGAAACGGCGGAACGGTCTGCCGAATGTGGTCAGCCGTTACCGTTCCAGTTATGAAATTCTTTGCCCTGCTTTTCATCTTGTTTTCGGGGGCTGCCGGCGCCGCATCGCCGAATATTCTCTTCATTGCTGTCGATGATTTGAACTGCCGTCTCGGCTGCTATGGCTTTGAACACATCGTTTCTCCCCATATCGACAATCTCGCGCAGCGGGGAGTGCGATTCGACCGAGCCTACTGCCAGTATCCGAGTTGCGGGCCAAGCCGGGCTTCTGTTTTGAGCGGGCTTCGTCCTGATACTACCGGGGTCATCAGCAATAAAATAAATTTTCGCGAGCACCTGCCCGATGCTCTGACATTGCCGCAGCATTTTCGTAACAATGGCTATCACGTAGCGAGGGTTGGGAAAATATTCCACCAGTCCAACCCAACCGACATCGGAACGAGCGGTCCCGATGATCCTGAATCCTGGGACGAGGTGGTGAATCCTGCTGGACGTGACAAAGAAGAGGAGGACCAGCTCACTGTCTATACTCCGCAGCTTCCACTGCCGGACCAAATGTGCTTTCTAAAGGCGGACGGAACTGACGCTGAGCAGACAGACGGGAAAGTGACAGATGAAGCGATTCGACTGCTAGGAGAAGATCGGGAGAAGCCGGTCTTCCTCGCAGTGGGATACTACCGCCCCCATATTCCTTACATTGCTCCAAAGAAGTATTTTGACTTCTATTCCCTGGAGAAGACACCGCTTCCCGCTATTCCGAAAGATTATCGCTCATTCGTTCCGGCGGCAACTCTCGCGTCGACACCGGAGTGGCCGAATTTTGGGACGACAGAACAGGAGGCTCGCGAATGCATTCTCGCCTATGACGCTTGCGTGTCGTTCGTCGATGCACAGATTGGACGACTGTTAGAATCTCTTGACCGATCCGGGACGGCTGACAACACGATCATCGTCCTTTGGGGAGACCATGGCTATCATCTTGGCGAGCACGGGTTGTGGAGAAAGAACAGCCTCTTCGAGGAGTCAGCCCGGGCACCTTTGATCATCCTGGATCCCCGCATTGAGCATCAGGATTCCGATTGCGAGAGAATCGTCGAATTCGTGGATATTTTCCCGACGGTGACGGAATTGGCGGGAGTGCCTGTGCCGGAGAATCTGGACGGTGTCAGTCTTGTTCCCTTGTTGAAGAATCCGGAGGCAGAGTGGAGCCGGCCTGCCTTCAGCCAGGTACAGTTTCGGGAGGCCGCCGGACGAAGTGTTCGCACAGACCGTTGGCGTTATGTGGAGTGGGGAGATCGCGGCGCAAAAGGAACGGAATTGTATAATCAGAAAGGGGATCCTCAGGAGATGAGTAATCTCGCCGGGGATGGAAAGCAAAGCGCGGTGATCAAACAGCTGCGAAGCATGCTTCGAGCGAATTGGCCGGAATGACAAGCGGCCAGACGGGACTGATTAAGCTGAAAATTAAGGAAGGTGAGGTGTTCGCCCGCATGCTGCAGCCTCCTGCCGCGATCTGCTCTCCCTCCGTCCGTGGCTTGACAATAGCCCGCTCACCGAGCGATACTTCAATCCCAAGACAAGGCACTCCAGCCTATCAATTTCGGAGGAGCAAGTCTGTCTGAATCAACCCTATGAAAAAGCGTAATAATCTCCAATTTGGACTCAAAGGAGCCATCCTCGGACTGGCAATTTCGTCGTCTCTGCCGCTGTATTCGCAGCAGGAAATCGACATTGATGCGCGCCGGAAATCGATTGTCACCCTGGAGCAACACATCGCCCAGAAAAATGAACGTCTCGAGGACTTGGCTAGCGATATCCGATCGTTGGATGGGAGGGTTGAAGAAGGATTAGAGGAGATCGTATTAAAGCTCAGCGAAGTGAGCGATTCAGATTCTTCCAGAGTTCAGGTATCGCAGATGAAAGGAGAGTTTGTAGGACTGCTTCGCAAATCAATCGATTTCTACGGTCGTCACAGGGACCAGATAAAGGAACAACTTCGGACAGGTTCGAATGCAATTCCTAAGGAAACTCTGGAGTCTGACCTCGCCATTTTTAATGAGCGGATCGAGAAGCGAGTCGAACAGATTAAAAAGATTGCAGAGTCCTTTACCGAGCCAAAGGATTTGGAAAAATACGAGGTGACCAGTACTTCGTCCTGGGGATGGCGTAGTAACGAAGTTGAAGAAATCAGCGATGCCTGGAGGCAGAACCGTAGGGATTCGCAGCAAACGGATTCGATGCGCGGCCAGATGATGAAAGGCCTTGAAGAGAGCGTCGATCACCTGACGCAGCGAAATGCTTATCTATCCGAGAAGCTGAAAACTGACAGGATTTCTGAATCCGAGAGAATGCTCTATCAATCTGACCTTGAGTATAATACAGAGCTGATCGGTCTCAGGAAGCAGCAGATGGATGCCTTCTCTCAGTCCCGTCCTGAAGAAACCAGAACCCTGAGTCAGAATGAAGCCCATGACGCTAAACTTCTGATTGCGGACAGGGTTGCTGACATGAGGGAAGACTTTCTCGCGATCTTCCGCAAGTATGCAGAGCTGAACAAGGAAAGAGGGGAGATCAAGGTTTTGGTCGACAACCTCGCGGCCCGAAAGCAGTGGCTCGTAAACTACGATAAAGAGAATCAGTAAGAGTTTCTTCTCTTTCCCTGCTTGATGATTTTGCTTCGATAGGTGCTAATTCGTCGTGCTACTCGTATAGAGTTAAGAAGGTAATACTTTATGAAATTGATACCAAAAATACTGTTGTGCCTTGTTGCGATATCCTTGGCCGCTACGGCTCCTTCATATGGGCAGCTGTTTAAGAAAAAGAAGGCGGAGGTGCCGGCTTCTGCCAAGCTGGCGCCGGGTCAGTTTGAATGGAACCCGGAGCGCGCCCCATCCGGACCAATTCTATTGGTTGTCAGCATCGACGATCAGGTTGCCTACGTTTACCGAAACGCTGTTTTGATTGCCCGATCGACCGTTAGCACGGGGGCTCCGGGGCATGATACTCCCACGGGTGTTTTCACCATTTTGCAGAAGAACAAGGATCACGAATCCAGCATTTATAAGGGCGCAAAAATGCCCAACATGCAGCGACTCACCTGGTCTGGTATTGCTATGCACGCCGGAGACCTTCCGGGATATCCGGCATCTCATGGGTGTGTTCGTCTTCCTTATGAGTTTTCTGAAAAGCTCTTCGCGATCACTGATATGGGGGGCACCGTTGTCGTTACGAAGAGAGCTTCAGTTCCGTCTACATCAGGCAAGCCTGCCTCTCTCCTTTTGTCGTCAAAGGTTGATCCAAGCTCCCGTCCTTCTGCCGAGTTTCTTGGAAAGGCGATGTGGGATCCGAGTCGGAGTCCATCTGGTCCCGTCAATTTTCTCCTCAGTGGGGAGGACAGCACGGTTTACATATACCGCAACGGTGTGCTGATAGGTCAGTCACCAGTTTACATTCGCAATCCTGAGCGGCCCATTCCATCGGGTGTATTTTTGATGCTGGAAGGGACTGTGGCCGGGGAAAATACGATTGTTCCCGGAAGCCCTATTCGTCCATGGGCAACGTTGGCCCTGGATGGTGGTTCGGGTGGAGTCGACGAGCTGCGTTCCCGGCTTGTGATCCCCGGTGACTTTGGGAAACAAATTTACGAGTTAGCCAAGCCGGGAACGATCATTCTGTCGACGCCTGAATCCACTTCGGCTGCGACCAGATCAAATCCTGATTTCACGATCATGAGCCCCCAGGAAACCGCGAAACCCTGAGCCTACCTAGATTTATTCTGAGGTGCCGCATTGTATCATGCGAGCATCTCTTTCAGCACATGGCCGTGAACGTCGGTGAGCCTTCGGTCAATGCTGTTGTTTCGCATCGTTAAACGCTCGTGATCAATTCCCAACAGATGCAGGGCGGTAGCATGGATGTCATGAACTGTGGTGGGGCGCTCGCGGTTTTGCGGGCGGAATCCCCATTCGTCTGACTCGCCGTAGGTGCCGCCTTTTACGCCGCCGCCACAGAGCCAGTTGGTGAAGACAAAAGGATTGTGGTCTCGCCCCTTACTACCTTGCGAGCAGGGCATTCGCCCAAACTCAGTGGTCCATAGCACGAGAGTGTCCTCGAGCATACCCCGTTGTTTCAGGTCTCGAATCAAAGCGGAAGCCCCGCGGGACATACCGAGGGCGAGGGGGGCGTGGTCTCGTTCGACATCGCCGTGACTGTCCCAGTTTCTCCGGGGAAAGCCGTTGTCGTTGCCGCTCCAGACTTGCACGAAGCGCACTCCGCGTTCGAGCAGTCGACGGGCGACCAGACATTTACGTCCGAAAAATTCACTCTCCGCCTTTTCGTTGATCGTGCCTGAGTCGTCGATGCCGGGACCTTCGGGGGCAAGCCCATACATGTCTTTGATGTAGCCTGGTTCACTGGCGACATCGAGGGCATCGGTCGCGCTGAGTTGCATCGCGGCGGCGAGTTCGTATGAGCGGATCCGGGCAGCGAGCCGGTCGTCGCCCGGGCGGGTATTCGCATGGAGGCGATTCAGCTTGGAGAGAGCATCCAATCCAGACCGGTCGTTTTGCGACGTGATGAAGCCGCCCTTGGGCGGGAAGAGATCTGCGATAGGTGGATTGTTTCCCGGCCGGATCACAGTTCCCTGGTGCTGGGCAGGCAGAAAGGCATTCGCCCAGTTTTTCGCTCCGTTAGAGGCGAGTCCCCGGTGATCCGGTAAGACAACAAAAGAAGGCAGATTTTCACTTTCGCTACCAAGCGCATAGGACACCCATGATCCCGCGCTCGGGAATCCGGGAAAGCTGAAGCCCGTCGTCTGCAGGAGCGTGCCCTGGCTGTGGACTCCGGTTGCGCCCACGACATTGTGGACGAACGCGATGTCGTCTACGACTTCCCCGAGCGGAGCCACGATTTCGCTCATCATTTTCCCGCTATGGCCGTAGGGGCGGAAACCCCACGGACTCGCGAATGTGGAACCCGGGGTGCTCTGGAAGAGTTCGACCGCTTCGCCGGGATCCCACGCCTCGCCGTCTTTCTCTTTCAGCAGCGGCTTGTAGTCGAATGTGTCGACATGACTTGCCGCGCCAGCCATGAAGAGTTGGACGACGCGCTTTGCTTTGGGTGGATGGTGCAACGTTCCGGAAAGCACGCCTTCCCGGGCCAAAAGATCGCCGAGTGCGAGTCCGGAAAATGTTCCGCTCAATGCGCCGAGAAATTTGCGGCGGTCAGTCTTAATCGACATAGACAAAGGCATTCATGTTGAAAAGGACACGGGCGAAACTCTCGGGGCCTTCGAGCTGCAAGTGTTCGGTTAGGATCGACTTTTCCGCTTCGGTGGGCGGGCGGCCTAGAGCCAGTCGATACGCATATTCCGGAGACTTGTTGATTTCGTTTACGAATTGAACGGCCATCGCTTCGACAAAGTGGTTGTTCCATTGTGTGAGCGCTTGGAGCGCGGTGGTCGATTCGTCACGTTTCGGGATGCTCATGGCCGGGTCGGCGCAGTCGAGGGTCGTCAGCATCGGTTGCGGCTGCGAGCGAACCACGAAGCGGTAGATAGTGCGACGATGCGACTTGGGATCATTGGGATCGTGGAGATGGTATTGGTAGTGCGGAGAATGCTGCGGCTTCTCGATCACGAAATCCTGGAAGCCGGGACCTCCCATCTCACGATCCAGAATGCCGCTGATCTGCAGGAGCGAGTCTCGATATTCCT
>Ga0222633_1001272_pt1 | contig 14274 bp, 11 predicted proteins | sample AntAcemetageno48_FD_179816 | JGI IMG/M metagenome (GOLD analysis project Ga0222633, IMG submission 179816) | Saline water microbial communities from Ace Lake, Antarctica - #48 | ecosystem: Environmental > Aquatic > Non-marine Saline and Alkaline > Saline | place: Antarctica: Ace Lake | collected...
TTACTCAACACCAGAGCAAGTTTCTGGGGCCATAGCTCAGCTGGGAGAGCGCCTGCCTTGCACGCAGGAGGTCGACGGTTCGATCCCGTCTGGCTCCACCAAATAAAAAGGGCACCCAAATGGGTGCCCTTTTTATTTTCTAACCTCTAAAACTCCCCCTTCAACAACCTCAATCCCCGTTACATGCATCAGCTAACTCAAGTAGTTGTCCCGAGCGAGCGCTAACCGAAAGATGGCCGGCCTGGACCCAAGCGCCATATTCAAACCAGGCGAAAGTTCCACTGACTCGCTGAAAATTGTCAAACCGGGTTTATCCCTGCGCAGCGCATAGTCGATCTCCTTCTTGCTGCAGGGAGAAGCCAGTGAACCTGCACTCACAAAGAAAATGAAGCCCGACGCATCATCGACAGCAGGGGCGGCAGATTACAAAGACGTAGGGCTTTGCTAATGTCGAATTATCCTGACAGGCGTCCTGAAAAATTAGCAACGCTGCTGAAGAGTTACACAATTTTCATAAACCGCGGGATGCAATCAGCGTTGAAGAGCGGCGTCACACCCCGTCGATTGAAGCGAAGACGAGGAGATGGTGATTCTTCTTCCCCTTCTGAATCAACACATATCGATCATGCATTGCGTCAGATTGGGAAAGTATTGTTTCGCTGTCCGAAACCTTTTCACCGTTCACAGCAACTGCATTACTCTGGATGAGCTTTCGTGCTTGACCCTGAGTAACCTCTCCTTTTGGCGTAACCGCCAAACCGGAAGTCACTAACACTTCCAAAAGAGCGACTTCATTCGCAGAAATCCGTGTCACGGGAAGCCCATCCTGAGCCAACTGAGCCAGATCTTCTGCACTCAAGCTTCCCAGCTGATTCTGAAACATGGCCTCTGCAATTCTTTCAGCAGCAACAACGCCCTCTTCTCCATGAACCAGGCGCGTAACTTCTTGTGCAAGAGCAACATGTGCTCGCCGCTGACCGGGATCCGATCGATGGGACACCTCCAGTTGGGCAAGCGCCGCAGCGTCAATAAAGGTAAAGATTCTTAAGTAATGCAACACATCTGCATCTGCACAATTTCGCCAAAATTGATAAAAGCTGTAGGGAGAGGTCTTGGCCGAGTCGATCCAAACCGCATTACCCATACTCTTGCCAAACTTTGTGCCGTCTGCGTTTGTGATTAGCGGGTACGTAATCGCGTAGGCTTGCTGTCCGTTTAACCTTCTTACCAGGTCTATCCCACTCGTAATATTGCCCCATTGATCGCTACCACCCATTTGAATGGTGCAATCATAATCTCGATTTAGGACCGCATAATCGTAGGACTGGAGGATCATGTAACTAAATTCCGTGTAGCTGATTCCCGATTCATCATCCTCGAGTCGCCTTTTCACTGTCTCTTTCTGCACCATGGCGTTTACGCTGAAATGCTTACCGATATCCCGCAGGAAGTCGATCACCGTCAAATTTTCCGTCCAAGTGGCGTTATCAACGACGATTGCTGAATTTTCTCCGCAGTCAAAATCAAGAAAACCGCTGGCCTGTTCACGTATTTTGTCGAGAAATGTCCGGACCTGATCGGCTGGTTTCAAATCTCGCTCTGAATGACGCCCTCCTGGATCTCCAATCATCCCGGTTGCACCGCCGACCAACAAAATAGGGCGATGTCCAGCGAGTTGAAACCGGCGCAGGGCCAACAAAGGTACCAAATTGCCAATGTGTAAACTATCGGCAGTTGGATCAAAACCGCAGTAGACTGTCCTTTTTTTGTCGCTCAAATGGTTAGTAAGCGCTTCCTCGCTACTTACCTGCGCAATTAAACCTAGAGATCGAAGCTGTTCAATTAAGTTCGTTCCACCTGCCATACATCCACCTATCTAGCGCCGTTATCCAATACCATCTTGTACACAGATCAACCTCTATGTAATCTCTTGCTCCCGAAATTCGCAAAAGACGGTCTCAGGGACGAGCAAAATACAGGAAGTCGGCTAGCTTTCAAAGCCAAGCTGAAACCAACGAGCACCATAATCGAGAATAAACCTTTTACTAAATCTTTATATTTTATATAGTTAGCGAAACTTTCTAAGAAACAACAACAATAACAACCAAATGTTCACTGCATTATGACCCAATATCCAAAGTCTCACCTTTCAACTGCGTTGCTGCTGGCGTTGGCACTGGTTGTAGCCATATCGGCGGTGCCTGGCAGCAAGGAATATGCGACGGAGCAGATTCCAGTCTCCCTTTCCATTAAACAGCCTGAGGTGATCGCCGATCCAATTATTGAGGTCGAACCCGAACGACCCTGGGAGGAATTCAAGGTTCGGTCCGGAGACAGCCTAGCCTCGATTTTCGCCAAGGCTGGCTTGTCACCGCGAGAACTCCACGAGGTGATCTCCATTGGTCCAGACACCAGTGTGTTGGGCAAAATAATGCCGGGGCAATCGATAAGAATCCGCAAGGATCAAGCGGGCAAACTAAATGGCCTTTCCTATCAGGCCACGAGGCTTAGAACTCTCCATGTGAGCCGCTTTGGGGAGGGCTTTGATTCAGAGTGGCAACTGTTGGAACCGGAAGTCATCCTAAACTACAAGACCGCGACCATAACCGCCGATAATCCATCTTTGTATCACGCTGGTAAAGACGCTGGCCTGTCGGACAGTCTCATCATGAAGCTCGCCTACATCTTCCAGTGGGACATTAGTTTTGCCCTAGACCTTCGTCAGGGAGACACCTTCACCGTATTGTTTGAAGACGTTTATGTGGAGGGAGAGAAGATTCGTCAGGGAAATATTCTCGCCTCCAAATTTACCAACTTTGGCAAGACTTACACCGCAGTTCGATATGCCGATGAATCCGGCCGAGACGACTACTTTACGCCGGAAGGTCGAAGCTTACGCAAGGCGTTTTTAAGAGACCCAGTACACTTCTCACATGTCAGCTCAAGTTTCAATATGCGTCGCTTTCACCCGATTCATAAAAGAGTCATGCCCCATCGTGGCATCGATTACGCCGCCAATCGCGGCACACCGGTTTTAGCTTCAGGTGATGGAAAGGTCTCAATTGCCAGGCAGAATAGTGCATCCGGTCGTTATATTGTGCTTCAACATGGCGAACAATACATGACGAAATACCTTCACTTGTCTGCTTTTGCCAAAGGCATTCGAGCAGGTTCATCAGTAAAGCAGGGGCAGACAATAGGGTATGTCGGCGCAACCGGTTGGGCAACCGCTCCGCACCTACACTATGAATTCCTAGTTGATGGAGTACATCGAAACCCGAGGACCGTAAAACTACCAAAGGCGGAACCCATACAGACTAACAATCTGCCAGAATTTAAGCAGGCGACCGCATCTCTAATCGCACAGTTGGAATCAATTTCGGGAAATCGCGGCTACGCCAGAGCTAACGCTTCAAGCTCAGATGGCGAATGAATTGCCACAGCCACAGGTTGTGGCAGCATTGGGGTTGGTCACAATAAACCTTGAGCCCTGCAGATCTTCTTTGAAGTCAACTTCGGCGCCAACCAAGTACTGGTAACTTAAGGAGTCGACAACGAGTTTCACTCCTTGATTTTCAATTGTCGTGTCGTCGTCTTCAAGATCCTCATCAAAGGTAAACCCGTACTCGAACCCTGAACATCCGCCACCCGTGACGAACACCCGCAGCATCAGGTCGTTATTATCTTCCTCTTCAACGAGTGACTTCACTTTTCGTGCGGCACCGTCACTAAAGACCATACCAAGAGGGGTAAATTGTGTAGGTGATTCAGACATATCCATAGAATGCGGCAATCCTGGCGGATTTCAAGGTTAGTTTAAGAAGATTTTGCTTTTGCTAGTGCCTAGGCAGATTTCGTCGCCACGGGCGCGACCAGCGGTACTGTGTTTACCCCATCTGACTGCGGGGTCTGATAGGTCTCATGCTTGGCATCCTGTTGAGAATGTACCAGGTTCCCGTCCACCTGGCTGCCCTTGACCATTTCTATCAAATTGTAATAAATATCACCTTTGATTTCGGCTTTCGCCGCTAGTTCAATATGCTTATCCGAATGAACGTCGCCGAAGACCTTGCCATTGATGATGGCATTCGGCACTCGAATTTCGCCTTTAACCCGGCCTTTCTCGCTCACTGTGATGACGGCTTTCGAGCCTTCAACGGCATAAATATTACCTTTTACGGTACCGTTAACTTGCAACTGGTCGCTGAAATGTATATCGCCAGAAACTTCGCAGTTATTGGCGATCAGTGTTATCCCAGACTCACCGCGGGTCTTATTAAACATGGGCTTATCCTCCTACCCTGTGCCACTCAAAACGCTTCTCCAAGCGTTGAGCTCGTTTGCCTGATGACTGCGCGATGACCATCACTGCAACAGGTTCGAAACCGTTAGGAATTTCGAGTTCACCATCAATATTTTGAAAATAGCGAAAGCGAAATCGCTCTGCACTCTTGTTTTGTGTACTGAGACTAGCGAGGCTCAACTCCTTGGACTCATCTCCCTGCTTGCCAACAAGACTGATCTCGACTCCCCCTTGAACGTAGTCGTGCTTATCAACAACCTGGGTCAAGAGCAGGCTATAGCTGAAACGACCAACGTCAGCGAGAGGTTTTAGTTTCATCCGCTCAATACGTAACCCTTTGCTTTCCGCGTCAGGGATCATGATACCTTTGTAAAAACGGATTTCTTCATTAAGCTCCGCAATATCGCTCTGAAGAGATTCAACCGTTCCGCGAACTTCTTCGGTAGCCTTGGTATCGATTTCTTCGCCGAGCCTAAGTGAAGCGATTTCTTGACGCATTTCGGTGATTCGTTGCGCAGTGGGCGCCAATTGTTTGCGCAGTTCTTCCCTTTCTTGAACAACCTCAGATCGAGTCGCAATACCCTGGTCCAAACCGTATCGAAAAGTCAGAAAGCACAAAGCGCCAACGGCAATTAGCCACAGCATAAACACCGCCATCTTATAAAATGGACGGTGTGGTACCACAACCATCTGATGTTGTTTACTGCCTTTAACCGCGGCCAATCACAGGCTCCTTTTGGACCAACATTTCCAAGAACTTTTTCAATCCTACCAGAAATCACTCTTAAACAAGCAGGCTATTAGCTATCGATATTTGGCCACTCATCGCCTATTCTGACGGACTGAAGAATAAGAATTCAAGACCGTGCCCCGAGACCTCCCAGCAAAATATACCATTAGAGGCTTTCGCCAGGCTCTTGCTTCCATCGACTCCATACCCCAGTTCGCAATATTGGGCGTTGTGTCAGGACTCGTGACGGGGCTGGTAATTGTGGCTTTTCGAGCACTGATTGAGCTGCCGCTTGCGAGTGTTATGGGTGATGACCCAGAAAACTTTGAAGCACTCAATACTGCGGTCACTTTCCTCTTGCCTGTCGGCGGCGGTCTTGTACTTGCAGCCCTATTCGCTTTTATCTCCCCTGCAAGTCGCCGGGTTGGCGTGGTTCATGTATTGGAGCGCCTCGCACGGCATCAGGGATACCTTCCCTGGCGCAACGCAATGACCCAATTTTTCGGTGGGATTATCGCCCTCGCTAGTGGCTTCTCCGGCGGCCGGGAAGGTCCGGCGATCCATCTAGGTGCAGCCGGCACCAGCCTTCTTGGTCAGGCACTAAAATTACCGAATAATAGCATCCGTATTCTTGTGGGCTGCGGAGCAGCCGCCGCAATCTCCGCATCATTTAATACTCCACTAGCAGGTGTGATTTTTTCGATGGAAGTCATCCTAATGGAATACACGATCGCAGGCTTTATTCCGGTAATTCTGGCGGCCGTCACGGCCACCCTTATTACTCAACTGGTCTACGGCTCAAGCTCCGCCTTTGCCATGCCTGCAGATACTGCAATGAGCAGCTTTCGGGATATCCCGCTCCTGATTATTGGGGGCATTGCCCTGGGAGTCATTGCCACAATCTTTGTTCGGCTGACTGAATACCTACATCGAATTGCACCACCGCAGTTCTGGTTACGGTTTATCTGCACTGGTCTTATTACCGGACTATTGGCAATCGTCAGTCCTGAAATACTCGGAGTTGGCTACGATACCGTAAACTCGGCCCTGCATGACGAAATGTTCGTCACCTTGCTCATACTCGTCTGCGCCCTAAAAATTGTCGCCAGCGCAATGACCATTGCCATGGGCATGCCCGTTGGCGTGATCGGACCGACTCTATTTATCGGCGCCACCGCAGGAGGTGTACTGGCCTACATGGGCGAGCTGGTCTACCCAAACCTAGCTTCATCTTCCGGCTTTTATGTGGTGATTGGGATGGGCGCAATGATGGGCGCTGTGTTGCAAGCACCTCTTGCAGCATTACTGGCCGTGATCGAACTCACTCAAAACACGGCCATTGCACTACCGGCGATGATGGTCATTATTATTGCTAACTTGACGGCTAGCCAAATTTTTGGCGTTAAGTCGATCTTCATCACTCAAATGGAATATCTTGGCCTGGAGCATCGTCAGAATCCTCTGAGCATGCATCTGAATCGGGCATCCGTCGCCTCCATCATGTCTCGCAGCTTTGAACGGGTCGCGATTGACCTGGACATCGATTCCGCACGGGCCCTAGTCAATCAGAAACCAGCCTGGTTGCTGGTCGATGTAGAACAACGGAAACCCGGATTTATATTACCTACCGTGGACGTGATCACCTACCTTGAAAATAACAAACCGGAAAGGGTGAATCTGAAGGAAATTCCCGCGACCCGCAAGGACGTGACTTCCATCATGCTACAAGCAACCTTAAAAGAAGCGCTGGATGTCATGAATGAAACCGGGCATGAAAGTTTGTATGTAAACCGGATCAGCGCTCCCATGATCGATTCGGTGGTCGGCATCATCACCAGGCAGGATATAGAATCCTACTATCAGGCTTAGATCTGCGTTTGGGTCCAACTCTGATTTGCACGGACAGGATTTGCACGGACAGGATTTGCACCGACAGGATTTGAATCGCTGGGCTATGAATGATTGAATGCGCACCCTATTTCCTATAACCAGAACCTATGTCTCGTTCATCCAGCTTGTTTCAAGACGCTCAGGGTATCTTGCCTGGCGGCGTCAATTCACCGGTACGTGCCTTCCAACGTGTGGGCGGGCAGCCACTCTTCATTAAAAAGGCCAGCGGGGCATACCTAATCGACGTCGATGACAATCGTTATATCGATTACGTCGGCTCATGGGGCCCGATGATTACCGGCCACGCCCATCCGGATGTGCTTCGAAAAATCACAGAAGCCTTAGCCAATGGTTTGTCCTTTGGCGCCCCAACTGAGATCGAAACGATTTTGGCAAACAAGATCCAGCAACATATGCCCGGCATGGAAATGATGCGCATGGTGAGCTCCGGTACCGAGGCGACCATGAGCGCCATCAGAGTAGCCAGGGGGTTTACCAGTCGTGACAAGATTATAAAGTTTGAAGGTTGCTATCACGGCCACAGCGACGGACTTCTCGTCAAAGCAGGTTCCGGCGCGCTCACTCTCGGAGAACCAGATTCATTGGGCGTGCCGGCCAGCGTCGCACAACATACCGTCACACTTGCCTACAACGACATTGAAGCGGTCAGACAGGCAGTTGCCGAGATAGGTTCAGATGTAGCCGCCATTATCGTAGAGCCTGTCGCCGGTAACATGGGTTGTGTTCCACCGGTCGAGGGGTTTCTCGAATGTCTACGTGAAGTCTGCACAGAGAATGGCATCGTTCTGATTTTTGATGAGGTGATGACTGGGTTTCGGGTCGGTCTGGGCGGCGCTCAAAGTGTTTATGGAGTCGAAGCTGACCTTACAACTCTGGGTAAGGTTATTGGCGGCGGCATGCCCGTGGGCGCCTTCGGCGGCAAGCGCGAAATCATGTCTGTCGTTGCACCACTCGGCGGCGTTTATCAGGCCGGTACCCTTTCAGGCAATCCGATCGCGATGACTGCGGGCCTTGCGACGCTCGAACTCATCGAAGCGGCAGGGTTTTTTGAAGCCTTAAGTAAGAACGCAGCAACACTTGTCTCAGGACTTCGGCAAGTCGCGTCTGAGTTTGGCGTGCCGTTCAGCACCAACCAGGTAGGCGGCATGTTTGGTTTCTTTTTCAGCAGCGCTGACCCCGTGACTAACTTCGATCAAGTGATGAATGCGGACACCGACCTATTCAATCGCTTTTTCAACGGCATGCTCAGCGAAGGTATTAATTTCGCACCTTCGCCTTTTGAGGCAGGATTCATTTCGAGCGCTCATGGCAGCGCTGAAATTGAGCAAACCCTGATCGCAGCAAAAAACACTTTTCAAAAAATACTTTAAGCGGAGTTCTCATGAGTCAATTTGATGTATACGGTATCGGCAATGCTCTGGTCGATACGGAATATGAAGTTACTGAAGCCTTTCTCGAAGAAGCAGGGCTAGAGAAGGGTGTGATGACGCTCATAGACGCAACTCGGCGTCATGAACTGATTCATTTACTCGAAGAAAAACACAACCACCAGGCCGTTGAACAATGCGGTGGTGGATCGGCGGCCAACACCATGGTCGCAGTTGCACATCTCGATGCCAAAAGCTTCTACAGTTGCAAAGTCGCCAATGATGCGATCGGTGATTTCTTTATGGGCGATTTGAAAGCAGCCGGCGTCACAACCAATTTGGATCACGGCAGAGAAGCTGGTGACTCAGGTCAATGCATCTCAATGGTGACATCTGACGCCGAACGCAGCATGTCCACTCACTTAGGTATCAGTGAGGACCTATCCATCGTGGAACTCGACGAGGCGGCACTGAAGAACTCCAAATATCTCTACATCGAGGGTTATCTTGTCACCTCGCCTAGCGCTATGGCTGCTGCCAGACGCGCCCAGGATGTTGCGAGGCAGGCAGGCGTCAAGGTCAGCTTGACACTCTCGGACCCGGCGATTGTTGAACATTTCAAGGCGGAATTCGATGAGTTTGCAGAGCACGGCGTTGATTTGATTTTCTGTAACGAAGATGAAGCCATGATATGGACTGCAAGCAAAACTCCAGAGGAGGCCTTTAGCAAGCTCAAAACCGTTTCTCAGATGGCCGTGATGACCATGGGAAAGAACGGATCAATGACCTGGGACGGCAAGGTTGAAGCTCAGGTTGCCGGTACGCCAACTAAAGCAGTTGATACAACAGGGGCCGGCGACATTTTCGCCGGAACTTTCCTGGCCGCCATCAGCCAGGGACAATCCTTTGACGAAGCAGCGACGCTGGCGAATCGAGTGGCTGCGAAACTGGTTTCTCAGTTCGGCGCGAGATTAACGAGGGAAGAAATTCAGGCTCTAAAATAGCGCCATTTGCTTATCTAAAATTTGAGCGAGCGAATTATCCAGAAAGCACAATATGGCGTCAGCGACGGGCGCCAGTTGACGTTCAATATAAAAATCGTGGTCGATGGGTGAGCTTACGTAAGCAGCGGGTTCAGCACCCTGGGTGGTCATAACATATTCTATCCATCCGCCGGTCTGATAGAGCTTCGGCAACCCCCGGTGTTCGCGGATCTGATCTGCGAGTCGAGCGGCACGAACGTGGGGCGGTACATTTTTTTGGTAGTCGCCCAGTTTGCGACGAATTCGTTTTCTCAAAATTAACTTGCTTTGAGCTAAAGTTTTAACTGAATTTATCTGCTCCAATATGTATTCAAGATAAGGTTCTCCAAAAAATATTTTTTGGTAGAGTGCCTGCTGAAACTCCCTTGCCAGAGGGCTCCAATCACTACGCACTGTTTCCAGCCCTTTAAATACTAGGCGATGCTGATCACCGTCGGCGACGACACCCGCATATCGCTTCTTACTCCCCCTCTCTGAGCCTCGAATCCTGGGCATCAAAAATTTTTCGAAATGGGTCTCATACTCCACTTCTAAACAACTCGGCACCTGGTAGTTGTTCATAAGATGTTCTCGCCACCAACGATTCAAATAGGCAGTCAGCTCATTACCCACATCGTCCACTGACAAGCTGGATTGTTTTCCGACCAAGACAAATACCGAATCCGTATCACCATAGATCACCCGGTAACCCTTGGCTTCGATAAGACCCCTAGTTTTTTGCAATATCTCATGACCACGCAGAGTGATGGAGCTGACGAGTCGCGTATCAAAGAATCGACAACCTGGTGTTCCGAGCACCCCATAAAAAGAGTTCATGATGATTTTGATCGCCTGGGATACGGCAGCTCGCTTTTGCTTCTTGGCTTCATCTCTTGCGGCCCAGAGGTTTTTAATGAGTTCAGGCAAAATTACTTTATACCGAGAGAACGCTGCACCATCAAAACCAGGTATCGGATCCACTTCATGACGACTCTCAACCATGGCCAGGGGGTCGACATTGAAGGTTCGAATAATACTGGGATACAAACTCTTAAAATCCAAAACAATCACATCAGCATAAATGCCGGGTTCCGATTCAAGGACAAATCCTCCTGGACTTCCTCTGCCACTACCTTCCAATACAACCGGGGCCACATATCCCTGGCGATGCAGCTTCGGCAAGTATAAAAAGTCAAAGGCGGCAACAGAGCCCCCAGCTCGATCAACGTCCAGGCCCGTCAATCGACTTCTCTGCAGTGCAAAATCTAACAACTCTGTTTCAGCAAATATATCGTGAACAAGATTACAGTCTTCGAGGTTGTAAGCGGCAAGTTGTGCCTTGTCCTGCTTGAAGAGGCTTTGAATTTCTGCGCCTCGAGCATCAACGTCGTGGATTAACTTTCCCCGGCCGAGTAGTTGTCGAGAGACATTTTCGAGAGAGAAACTCTCGAATTGGTAGGTTGCCGTTCTGAGTAGTTCGATGCCATCCAACACAACTCGGCCGGCTACGAGTGCATATTTTTTGCCAGTATTTTGGTTCGCAGTGCGCCAAGAAACTGCCTCACCCTGACGCCCTAAAGTGAATTTGACGCCGTAGTAATCGCATCGGCGTTGCAAGAAGTCCAGATCAAACGCCACCACACTCCAGCCAATGATGACGTCTGGGTCCTCTAGAGCAAACCAATCTAAAAATTGCTCAATGAGTGAGCGCTCATCCTCACAAAATTCAAGGTAGTCTGGTCGATCTGCTCCATCTTGAGCATCACCAATCATATACACTTTTTCCACAGCGGGATTTTTCAAGCTGACGGCAATGGAGTAGAGAATATTTTCGTTATAGGACGTTTCAATATCTAGGGATGCAACCCGCAACTGAGGCTCGAAGGCAGATGGCAGCATAGTGGGGTTGAAACAAACTTGATGGTTCGCTTGTGGTTCGATGCTCCCGCTCACCAGCACCTCAGCTTGCAGGAAGCGTTCCATTAGATAGCGATCCGTTGGTCGCAGGTCCGCCTCATAAAAAACCACTCTGCCATCAAGACGAGACTTAACAACGTTGAGTTGTTTTTGTGAGGAAAAGTAGCAGGCTAGGACGGGCGCCTGTTCAAAGTTTCGCAGTCGAACTTCAGCGATTCGGCAGCCTCCAATCGCCTTCAGCACGGGCTCTACGGTCTGCCGATCAGTCTGAGCGACAAAACAGACAGATTCGACGTTCTCTACTTCTACCCTCAATGGACCCTGATCCGTCGCTAGCCAGTAAATCAATGATTGGCCACTCGCCTGCTCGCGCCACTGCCGGGTCAAAATAAATCCATGAAGGTTGCTTTGCATCTCGGCATTATGTCGCAATTCACGAAGTGTCAGCTATGCTTTAGGCATCTCCTCGGAATTGATGACTATGCAGGACGAACTTCTTAAATTAAGCAGAGGCTTAGCTCGCACCCGAGCCAGTATCAAACAGCAGAGGTGTGGTCACCACGATTTCCGACTCTGATAAGCGGCATCCATAGGCGTAAACCTCAACCCCAACATCTTGGGCCTCCTTCAAAACGACCGCGTATGCCGGATCGATTTCAGCGGCAGGTTGAACCGTCTGGATGCCCGAGTGTTGTACACAAAACATCAACACAGCTCGATGCCCCTGCCGAACCATTTCCGCAAGCTCTCGCAAATGTTTTTGCCCTCGCACACTGACAGCATCGGGAAAATACCCTCGACCATCATCAAGTAGCGTCACACTCTTAATTTCGACATAGCAGTCAGGCAGCCCTGGTTCGGTCATTAATAGATCGATGCGGCTATTCTCCAAGCCGTACTTCACCTCACTGTTGACCTCACGATAACCCGACAACTCCTCGATAGTGCCAGCATCCAAAGCCTCCTTAATAAGCTTGTTGGCGAAGCTGGCATTGATACCGATCAAGTTGCCCTCGCGATCTTCTGCAATTTCCCAGGTGTTCGGGTACTTTCGTTTGGGGTTGTCGCTGACGCTAAACCAAACACCAAAACCTGGTTCGGCGCAGTTTTTCATCGAGCCTGTGTTCGGACAGTGAATCGTCAATACACGCCCATCTGCCAACTCAACATCCGCCAGAAATCGTTTATAGCGGCGGACTAACTTGGCGAATTGAAGCTGCGCGGGAAATTTCACCGCAACGCTTGCTCAATTCTTACCAGAGCTTCTTGGAGCGCCGGAATGCTATTTGCATAACTGAACCGGACATGCCGCTCTGCTTCAAAGAAACCAAAGTCAGTACCAGGTGTCACGGCAACTCCATATTGCTCCAGCAGCTTTATGCAGAAGGTTTCGCTATCAACGGAAACCTTATCAGGCAATCTGGCATAGACGTAAAAGGCGCCACCTGGCGTCTCCGGCACTCCGAAGGATAGGTTGCGTAAGCCAGCAACCATAAGGTTCCTACGCTCTTCGAAGGCACGTCTCTGGGTTTCCATTATCGCTCGAGACTCACGCGTAAACGCTGCAACCGCCGCGTGTTGGGATATACTGGAAGGGCAAATAAAGAGATTTTGTGCAAGCTTCTCAACAGACTCGATTGCATCTTCAGGCACCACCAGCCAACCTAGTCGCCAACCGGTCATGCCAAAATATTTTGAGAAACTGTTAACGACAATCGCGTCAAACTCCAGAGCGGTAGAGACAGCAGCATTTCCATAGTGCAAACCATGATAAATTTCATCGACCAGTAAAAACCCGTCATGTTGACGAACCACCGCGGCAATATCCTTTAGAACACGCCGTTCAATAATGGCACCCGTTGGATTTGCCGGACTAGCCAGCAGTACCCCGGCGGTATTCTCGCGCCAATGCTGGGCCACCAGATCCGCATTAAGTTGGTATTGCTCTGAAGGACCGACCGCGATCAATTGGCCTTCGCCATCAAAACTGCTCATAAAGTGACGATTACAGGGATAGCCTGGATCCGTCATCATCATCGCCTCTCCGGGATTCAACGTTAGCGCTGTTGCAAGCAGCAGAGCCCCCGAACCCCCTGCTGTGACAAACACGCGGCGAGGGTCAACCTCGACACCATAGGTATCTATGTAGTGTTTAGATATGGCCTCGCGCAGCGGTGCAATACCTTCCGCTGGCGTGTACTTGGTGAACCCTTGCTGCAGTGCAAAATGAGCAGCGTCCAGTATTGGTGCAGGTGTCGGGAAATCAGGCTCACCGACTTCTAAATGAATGATGTCCATTCCCTGCTGCTGAAGATCATTCGCACGTGCCAACACTTTCATTGCCTTAAAGGCAGAAATGTCTTCCAATCGATGAGCGTAGTTTGGCACCTATTCTTTCTCCTTTAACTGCGGAGGACCGTATCAGGCCCCATCTGTCATCGCCTAGTTAGAGGCGTTGTATATAGTAAGACTTGGCGAAGCCATCCAGTTCTGGTAACGTTCGCCCCCTAAAAAATTACCGTGTTTTTCGTGACTTATCCAACTGGACAACACCATGGCAGCAAAGCGTAAAAAGGCACCGGCTACAAAGGCTAAAGCAAAAACCAAAGCCAAGGCAAAGCCACCGACTAAAGTCGCAGCAAGCAAGGCTAAAGCTAACATTAAAGCCGCAGCGAAAAACAAAGCTGCAGCAAAGAAAAAGCCCGTGGTAAAACAAAAGGCTAAAGCAACGACCAAAGCTGCTGTCAAACCCAAAACAAAGGCAAAGGCTCAACCAAAGGCTCAACCAAAGGCTCAACCAAAGACAACAGCTAAAGCACCAACCAAAGTAAAAGCTAAGCCTAAGCCGAGCGCGAAGGTTTCAAAACCAAAGACCAAAGAGAAAACCAAGGCGAATGTTGCACCTATGAAAGCTGCCGCGAAACCTATAAAGCAAACTGCAGCCAAGAAAACGGCCAGCAAAAAGAAACCTAAAGGGAAGATTGTAAACAAGTTGAAGACAGTGGCAACAATTGAAACGAAAGC
>Ga0222633_1001273_pt1 | contig 14262 bp, 11 predicted proteins | sample AntAcemetageno48_FD_179816 | JGI IMG/M metagenome (GOLD analysis project Ga0222633, IMG submission 179816) | Saline water microbial communities from Ace Lake, Antarctica - #48 | ecosystem: Environmental > Aquatic > Non-marine Saline and Alkaline > Saline | place: Antarctica: Ace Lake | collected...
ACCCATGGCAATAACCTGCAGATCTTCAACCTTCTTCTCGATGTTTTTACAAACATCAGACTTGTTGAGGATGAGTACGGGCAGGGCGCCACTGGTCCAACTGAGGAGAAGATAGCGTTCTATTCGGTGGAGGTTGAAATCCTTGTCCAACGAACTGACGATAAAAACCGTATCGATGTTGGAGGCAACGACCTGTTCGTCGTGAACTTCGCCCGCCTCTTTGCGTGAGAATTTACTCTTTCGGTCCAGGAGCTTTTCAATCTGCACCCTGTCCGGTTCGTCGCCGTCTATGGGTGAAACAACCACCCAATCCCCGACAGTTGGCAGATCCGCATTCGACAGGGCTTCCTGCCGAAATTTTCCTGGAAGTACCCCGATCAATTTTCCCTGTTCCGATACCAGGTGGTATTGGTTTGTATCCTGTCTGAAGACACGGGCAGGCAAAAACGCCAGTTGTTCGGGTGTTAGTTGTTGCTGGAAGAAGTGGCTCCAGCCAAGTTCGGTCAAGTTCATGTGCATTCCTCTGTCGAAGTAAGAGGCCGCACACCCTGGTTATTTGCGAAGTCTGTTTCCAGATTAGACGGCTAAAGGAGTGCGGCGTGATTTGCGGTTATCGACTTTCATAAAGTGCACTCCTTCAGTATTGGGATAGGGATAAGACGCTAATTTATCGGGATGTCGCGACCGATACAAGCTTTCGAATCAGCGGGCTGAGAAGCGTCAGGCTAATAATACCTAGCAACACCATTGTAATCGGTCTTTCGATAAGAAAACCCCAACTGCCGTCACTGATGGTCAGCGCCCGTCTAAGGTTATCTTCAAGCATTCCCCCGAGAATAAACCCGAGTAGCAGTGGGGCCATGGGAAAGCCAAGAACCCTGAGAGCCAGTGCCGATACAGCGACAAGAACGATCAGATAGAGGTCAAAAGTGTTAAACGAGACCAGATAAACACCCATCATTGAGAAAAACATGATCAGTGGAACAAGGATACTTCGGGGGATCAAAAGCAGTCTGGCGAGATAGGGTATGAGTGGCAGGTTAAGGGCGAGCAAAAACAGGTTCCCAATATACATCGATACAATGACGGACCAGAAGATCTGGGGTTCATCTACCATCAATCTTGGTCCTGGCTGGATGCCATAGGCGATTAGCGCACCCAGGAGTATGGCCGTTGTGCCAGAGCCTGGTATCCCGAGGGTCAAAAGCGGTACAAAAGAGCCTGTGCAAGCCGCATTGTTTGCGGCTTCGGGCGCGGCTAAACCCTTGATGTTTCCCTCGCCAAACCGCGGGTCCGGGTTTCGAGCAAGGCTTTTCTCGAGACCGTAAGATAGAAACGACGCTATCGTTGCGCCGGCGCCGGGTAGTACCCCCACGAAAAACCCCAGGACGGACGATCTTGAGATGGTAGGTATGATTGCTTTGATATCCGACTTGCTGATCCTGAGTCCAGACGTTGGAATGGTTGGCGCCGCTTCGGACCGGCGCCTGTGCAGAACCATCATCAGGGCTTCTGAGAGAGCGAAGGTCCCCATTGCAAGCAACAGGAAGCTGATGCCGTCTATCAGGTCCATTCGTCCGAAGGTGAACCTCTGGACACCTGCAGTAAGGTCAGTGCCGACGGTGGATAAAGCGAGACCAAGAAACGTCATGATCAGGGCTTTCAGGTGCTCTCCTTCCGATGCAAAGGCTGACACCAGCGAAAGACCCAGCACCATCATCAGGAAATAGTCTGCGGACTGAAAGCTGAGCGATATATCTGCGAGAAAGGGGGCTGTGAGTAAAAGGAGCAGCGCGGCCAGTGTGCCGCCTGCAAAGGACGAATAAGCGGCAGTAGCCAGTGCCCGGCCGGGCTGTCGTAGCTGACTGGCCATTGGATAGCCATCAAACGAGGTGGCCACGGTACCCGCAACTCCGGGTGCATTGATGAGTATCGACGAAGTGGAGCCACCAAAGATTGCGCCGTAGTAAACGCCTGCCAGCAGAATCATGCCGCTACTCGGTTCAAAACTGTAGGTGATGGGAATCATCAGCGCGATGGCGGATATGGGCCCAAGACCTGGGAGCATGCCAATAATTGTCCCGACCGCGCATCCTGCCAGGACCAGCGTCAGATTATATAACGTAAGCACGGTAGTGAGACCCAGCAGGATGCCGTCGATCACAGTAATCCCTCCAGAATGCCTTGCCACGAACCTGTCCATCCGCCTTGAGGCAGATGTATTTCGAGTGTCGCCATCAGGCAATAGAACCCGCCGGTCAGGGCGACGGTAACCAGTCCGAGCCGGGCAGGGCGACGCTCACCTAAAACAAGAAACCCGGTACAGAGAAACAGTCCTGTGGCTACTATAAAGCCCAGCTGTTCAAGGAATCCGGCGTACAGCAACATCAGTACAACCAGCCCGATCAGTTCAAGATTGAATCCTGAAAGATCGGGGGGTTCGAAGGCCGGCGGGAACGCCATATACAGTAGCGCCAGCAGGCTTCCCCCAACTGCAATCAGGATGGGAAAAGACCTGGCGTTAAACAATTCTTCTTCGGCCCAGAAGTCCAGCTGGATATCCTGAGTGGCAAAACCGTATGCCATGAACAGAAGAAGGAATACAAGACCTATGAGCCGGGATTGGATAACACATATCCTTTAAAATCAGATAGTTTGGAGCTTCTTTATAGAAACTACTTTATCGGCCTGAGATAACCAAGCTGGCGCATAAGTTCGCCGACTTCCTGCTCCTGCTGTTCAAGATAATCGTAGAAAGCCTGATCGCTTAATTGTAACCGCGACCAGCCGTTTCTTGACCGGATTTCTTCGAACTCGGCCGTCTCGACTACCGCTTCAACGGTATTGATCATCTGCTGATAACGTTCTTCGTTGAGCCCCGGTGCGGCAAAAAAACCGCGCCAGTTAGCGAAGGTGAGCGCCAAGCCTGTTTCAGTCAGCGTGGGTACCTCTGGGAGTTCTGTGAGTCGCTGAGGTGCTGTTATCGCCAGTATTCGCACTTTGCCTGCGCGATGCATTTCGATCGCCTCTGACAGCCCTGTGGAGAGCGCGTCGCATTCTCCGCTCAGTAGACCTGCCATCGCCTTGCCACCACCATCGTAGGCGACATAGACGATCGAGCGGGGATTTCCACCAGCCAATTGCATGGCTTTGGCGACAACGAAATGATCGGTTGATCCCCTGACAGACCCGCCGGCCACTTTTACGCTGCGTGGATTCTGTTTATAAGATGCTGCCAACGAACTAAAGTCTGAGTGAGGAGAATCTTCCTGCACAAGGATAGCAGTGTAGTCGGCGATCACTGAGCCGATAACACGCAGGTCCCTGAATGACTGGGGAAATATCCCCTGAAGTGAACGAACAACCATGGGCGTCGAGCTGATCAGCAGGGTATTTTGCTGTCGATCTGCCGTTTCAATCAGCCGTGCAATCGCTCTCCCGCCACCACCACCGGACAGGTTTTCGTAGCTGACCTTTTGCACCAGCCCGGATCGCCGTAGCGCTTCGCCAATACCCCTTGCGGTACCATCCCAGCCACCACCCGGACCGGCGGGAATCAGGAAATGTACTTCTTCAAGAAGCTGGCCGGATCTAACGGGGTCGGCGTGAGCCGATGCTGCGACAAGGCTGCAGGCGAGTAGCGAAGCCGCGGTCAGGGATCTGAAAAAGACCATCACTGGTTCAGGAAGTCTTGTTCAGGAAGTTCAGTGCCAGCCCTGGTGTTTCCCACTCACAGGAAACCAGTTTGCCGGTCGTGGACAGGGTGATAAATGCGGTGTTGAGGTCCTTGCCGCCGAAACAGATGTTGGTGGTCAGAACATCAGGCATGGGTACCAATCTGGCTTCTGCGCCATCAGGGGAATGGATAGTGATGCCGCCGGTAATGAGGGTCGCCACGCATATATTACCTGCGGCATCGACTGCCAGGGAATCGAACATATGGTAGTCGGGTAGTTGCGCCATCATCGCTGGACGCGCGTTTTGATCGATCTGTCCTGGTCCGGCGAGCGGATAGGCCCACAGTCGTCCGGTTGGGGTCTCGGCGACGTAAAGTGTTTTTTCGTCTGGAGAAAGACCAATACCATTGGGCGCTTCCATTGGGAAAATGGCCTCTGTGACATGCTTTCCGTCGATGGTGCCATAGTAAACGCCGGTTCGGTCACGATCACGGTCGCGGGTTTTGCCGTGGTCTGTAAACCAGAAGCCGCCTTGCTCATCGAAGACGATATCGTTCGGTCCGCGCAACCCATGACCTTCACATTCCGTATAAATCACTGAAACTTCACCGGTTGCCAGATCCACGCGTTCGATACGCCCGCCGGAATAGTCATCGGGCTGGTGTCCGGGGAAAGTAAGACCGGTACTGCTCTTGTGCCAGATAAACCCGCCGTTGTTACAGATGTAACATGCACCATCGGGTCCAATAGCTGCCCCATTCGGTCCACCACCCAGGTCTGCAATCACATCGATGGAACCATTCGGGTCGACTCTGCTCAAGGTACCCCTGGCAATTTCCACCACAATAATTGAACCGTCAGGCATGGCGATGGGCCCTTCGGGAAATTGCAGTTCCGTGGTGATTTCTGTGATGGCAGTCATGACTCGCTCCAGCAGGTTTCCGGTTATTATCCCTTGATTTCGGCGTAAGCCCAATCAAGCCACGGTAATAAATCCTCGATATCAGCGGCTTCAACCGTGCCGCCACCCCAGATTCGCAGGCCAGGAGGTGCATCACGATAACCGCCTATATCCAGCGCAACACCTTCTGATTCAAGTTTACTCACCAGTGATTTAATCAAACTTCTTTGCGCATCTTCATCCTGTGCAGAAAACCACTGATCGACAATAGACAGGCAAATAGAGGTCGAGGAAATAGTGGCCGGGTCAGTTGCCAGGAATGCTGCCCAGTCGCTCTTTCCAACCCATGTGCTGATGGCTGACAGGTTTGCCTGGGACCGTTCAACAAGACCGGTCAGGCCGCCAATGGATTCCGCCCAGGCAAGCGCATCCAGTTGGTCTTCGACGGCCAGCATGGAGGGTGTGTTGATCGTAGAGCCTTCAAACAGGTCAAGCCCCACTATGCCTTTCTTGGCCAGCCGAAATATTTTGGGTAACGGCCAGGACGGTGTGTAGGTCTCAAGTCGTTCTACTGCTCGTGGCGACAGCGCCAGCATGCCGTGGCCAGCTTCGCCACCCAGCACTTTCTGCCAGCTCCAGGTGACGACGTCGAGTTTTGGCCAGTCAACCTCCATGGCGAAAACAGCGGAGGTTGCATCACAAAAAGTCAGGCCTTCACGATCTGCCGGAATCCAGTCAGCGTTAGACAGACAAACCCCGGAGGTTGTGCCGTTCCAGGTAAATACGACATCCCGGCTGGCAGCATCGACGCTGTCGAGGTCGGGGAGATCGCCGTAGGCCGCGCCAAACAGGCGAAGGTCATCCAGCTTCAACTGAGACTTGATATCTGTTGCCCAGCCTTCGCCAAAACTTTCCCAACTCAGGACATCGACGCCTCTGGCGCCGAGCATGGTCCACATGGCCATCTCAAATGCGCCGGTATCTGATGCCGGCACGATGGCAACCAGATAATCGTCAGGGATGCCAAGGATACGTTTGCTCTCATCGATAACCTTTTTCAGCCGGGATTTTGGCTGCTTGGCACGATGGGACCGGCCTAGTGACTCTGTGTCGAGTCCAGCCACCGACCATCCGGGTCTTTTAGTGGTTGGGCCGGAAGAAAACCTCGGATTAGCGGGTTTTCGCTCTGGTTTTGGGAAAGGTCTAGTTGTGCTCATGGTGGTCCACCTGATGCTTTGTTTGCTGCCGCGAAAAACGGGCAATTTGCGGATTTAGGATGACTATGTCAAGTTTCGCGCTCGGGGAAGGTTGAGAAGACAGCCAGCATGAGATTTGGGACTGAATATCGCGTCGCGGCGATGATGGCAACGGCTGCTCTCTTTACGCTGGCGGGCTACGAATTTATTCGATCTGCCTCCACCGTATTGTTCAAATCAGCCTATGGCGCAGAGAATTTGCCACTAGTCATGGCAGCAATGCCGTTCGTCGTATTTGGCGGTGTAGCGCTCTATGGCTGGATCCTCAGCCAGCTTGGCCCGAGAAGAACCCTGCTGGTGACGTCTCTAGGTTCTGCTCTCGTCATCCTCTGCTGCTATCTGGTTCTGTTAACCGGCAGTAAGGAGATCACGCCAGTGTTGTTCCTGTTCAAGGAATTCTACATCGTGCTCCTGATCGAGCAGTACTGGAGCTATATCAATTCATCTATCAGCGCTCCTACCGCCAAAAAGATCAATGGCCCCATTACGGGCATTGCCGGGATAGGCGGCGCGGTTGGTGGGACATTGGTCGCGATGTCAGCAGAGTCACTGGGAACCGAATCGATGGTACTCATGGCGGCGGTAGCACTCATACCTGCGGCGCTGGTCTCTAACCTGGCCTATCGTTTTTACGGGGAACCCGAGATACCACCAAAATCCGAATCCCATGGGTATCTGGGATTGTCATTGTTCCGGGAAAACCCAGTCCTCATTAGTCTTATTGCGATAGTGCTGTCATCCCAGGTCATTGCCGCGGTGCTGGATTTCAAGTTCCAGTCGCTGTTGTCGGTTGAGTTTGCGGGCAATCCCGATAAGGAAACTGCCTTTCAGGGTTGGTTCTGGGGCACCCTTAATACTTCCGTGCTGGCATTCCAGTTTGTGATTACGCCGTTACTGTTGTCCTTCGTGGCCGTTCGCTGGGTCCACCTGATGCTACCACTGATACATCTGATCGCTATCAGTGCGGCAATAATAGAACCCAGCGTATTTACCGTCGGCCTGGCGTATTTTCTGTTCAAGGCATTCGACTATTCAATTTTCAGGGCGGCGAAAGAAATACTCTACGTACCTCTTGGATTCGATGAGCGCTACCGGGCCAAAGAGGTTATCGATGTCTTTGGATATCGAACCGGTAAAGGCGGTTCAAGTGTGATGATTGTGCTGATGCAGAAGGCTGGCGTCGTCATGAACAACTATTACCTTGCCATTGGTTTCGCCATGGCTGTTCTATGGTTGGCGCTGGTCTTTCCGTTAACCCAACGTCGGGATACGGAAACCGATTCATCATCGACTGATCAGTAGGAAGACCTGCGGCTTTTCTCCGGCCGCGATCTTATTCAACAGCATGGCCAGCCGTTCGCTGGCCAATACCAGTCGTTCAATCAGGACGGGTTTATTCCGTTCCAGATAGTCGGAACCCAGGCTGTCACCGGAGACGATAAGGTTACTCCCGGCATCGGAATAGGCATTTGTACGCGCGAGTGCAAGGGATTCGTTAATCCAGCTAACGATGTCCTTGTCCTCACTCGCTTTCTTGAATGATGAAAGATCGACCGACAATAGAAAATCGAGACTGTCCGGATATTTTATCCCCATGGACTCAAGCATGCCGTAGTCCCACAGCGCGTGAAGGTTGGTTTCCTTGCCCTGCCATTGCACGGTGACCTTGTTGCCGCCCCAGTCACTGGCATTGCCGATATGTAAGGGTTGATGCAGATCGCCGATAAAATGACCCAGAAACCTGAGCGCAGCCGCGCGTCTTGCCTTCTCCCTGCCGGAGTCCGCCGGGCGGGAAAGGTACGTCAGTGCTTGTTGAATACCCGTCGCGATACAGTTAAGTGCGGTGCAGTCCCGACGGAGATCAACGGTTAGCGCCTCGTCAGGCACGTTGATGAAATGTTGTTCGTAGGTACCTTTGCGATTGCTGTATTTCACATCATCAGGCCAGACACAGGATTCGGCGAAAGAAACCTGGCCACCCTTGAGCGTTTCGCCTTCGATGAGAAGTGTATCGACCATGTTTCTTGCTTCAGGTGTTAGTTTGGCTTGCGCCATGGCGCAGACAAGTCGGTGACCGTCCCATCCCCAGGCATGCGCGTTCGAGGATAAAAGAAGCAGGAACAAGCTTGTGAACACTAATCTGAACGGCACTGCACTCTCCATTTATAACGTATAGGGGTCAGGAATTTCTCAGGCTGAATTGTACTATGCAAAATGACCTTGGCCAGCGGCGAGTGCGAGATTATCCTGCGTTGTGTCAAACGGCGTCAGCTCGATGATCTGGTCCGCCAGTGCAGCGATGTCCGGACGATGAGTGATGAAAAAGCAGGGGGCAGGCAACGACAGAATATTTTTCATGATCTGCAGTTCGCTCACCGGGTCAAGGTGGCTGGTTGCTTCATCCAGTAACAAAACCTCAGCGCTGCGATAGAGGGCGCGTGCGATCAGTATTCGCTGTCTCTGTCCTGCGGACAATGTGCAGCCTTGCTCTGAGAGCTTTTCGCTATAGGACATCGGCAGCCGGAGAATGTCGTCATGGACCAACGCTGCTCTGGCCGCTGCCAGCATTCGATTCGTATCAGGGGAGGGATCCATGAATGCGATGTTATCTGTGACGGTACCGGTGAGCAGAACGTCATTTGGCTGCAGCGACGTATAGAGAACTGCAGGGTTAAGGTTGCTTGAAAGGGGCCGGTTATTGATCAGTATCTCACCTTTCGCAGGGCTGACATCGCCCCTGAGCAGGGCAAATAATGTGCTCTTACCTGACCCGGACGGGCCCACAATGGCGACTTTCTGGCTACCCTGAACCTCCAGGTTAAGCCCCTCGATTAACAACTTGCAGCCCGTGTGTCCGAAGTTGAGGTCCTTTACCTGAATCCTGTTTACCGGTTCGTGAAGGGAAAAGGGCGCGCGATCATCGGGAGGGTGATCGGTAATGTCAGACACGCGCCCTACGTGTAAGGACAACATCAGGTATGCCTGCCATTCATGTGTCAGGGAAACCAGCGCATTGGTGAAATGGTTGCTGTAGGTAACCAACGTGTACAACATGCCAATCGTCAGCAATCCGAGCGCGATCCTGTCTACTGAAATATAAACCACGCCGAGCAGTATCAAACCGAGAAAAAGGTAGCGGGTGATCTCTGCTGTCAGCTCCCAGTAACGAGATCGTACATGTGCGTTAAGTGATCTGACCAGGTGGTTCAACCAGGCTGTGCGGCGGCGAGCAGTACCCTCAAAACGTTTGATGGAATCAATCGCCTGGATAGTTTCTATAAAGTGTGACTGTACGTGCGCATCGGCAATCAGCTGCTCATGCTGGTGTGTTCTGTAGGGCAGCGTCAGCAGGTACTGAACCAGCAGGTAGACGACACAAAGGAAAAGCACGTAAAGACCAGCCTGTAAGGAATACACACTGATCATGATGAAGGTCGTGATGACCATCAGAAGATCGAGGCAGACACCCACGATACTCTCTGAAATAAAATCCTGGAGGGGCCGCATGGAGCTGAAGCGCGAAACAATGTCACCTATGTTCCTGCGTTCGAAAAACGTAACGGGCAGGGTAGTTGTGTGCCCCAATAATCCCGCGGACAATAAATAGGTGAGTTTTGCGCCTATTTTGATCGTCAACAATCCTCGCAGCGATTGCGTTATTGCCGAGATGACGTAGACCGCTGCAAAACTCAAGGTAACCACCAGAGCCAGGTCAAGGTCGTTAGACAGCAATACTTCGTCGACGGTCACCTGGAGATAAAAAGGGGTGATGAGTGCGAATGCCTGGGTTGCCAAGCTGAGCAACAAGAGGCCTGCCAACGGTCCTGCAAGGTGCGCCACTGGCAATTGCGTCAAAAACTCCAGGGTCCTGTTGGTTTTGGTTTTGTGGTCTTTCCTGAAGTCGGGAGTCGGACGTGCTTCGATGACAATGCCGGTAAATCGACTGCTGAACGCGTTTAGACGCGTTGTAAGTCTGCCGGAAGCCGGGTCCACCAGGGTGAGCCGGCCACGTGAGCAGCGATCGATCACGACAAAATGGTCAAAATCCACGTGAGCAATCACGGGTAGCTGCAGTTTCTCCAGATCTTCCAGTTCGCAGCGAAGCGCCCTCACCGCCAGCTGATGAGACTCGGCGACGGTTGATAGTTGCTCAAGGGTCAGGGGTCGCCCGTCGCCCAGAGCACCGCGAAGCGATGCCAGTTCAATGTGGTTGCCAAAATAGTTCAGGATCATGCAAACGCAGGCAAGACCACACTCGTTTGTCTCGCCCTGGAATACAAGCGGCACACTACGTCCAATAAAGCTCATCCCAGTGACTCCCCCAGTCTTCTGAGGGGTTTCAGGAACCACGAAAAAAGGGTCCGTTTTTCGACCGGGATATAGGTGCGAAAGGTCATGCCCGGCAGGATCGATTCAATACGATCGTTAGATTGAATGCTAAGGCGCGCGCGGAAGTATCCGTTCCTGTCAGGCGTCGAAACAGTGTGAGGTGAAAGCTGGGTGACCACGGCCTGGATTCGTCCGTAAGTTTGTGCGGGGAAGGCATCCAGCTCAAGTGCCAGCTGCTGACCGGTTGCCAGATGACCCGCGGCTGCCGGTGGGATGTTCAACGTGCCGGTCACTTCAGCTTCGGGTGAGTCTATATAAACAAGAGGCTGGCCTGGCCGGATACTTGCACCCTTGCTTGTCTCAATTCGCGTGACCGTACCCGTGCGGGTGGCGACCAGCTTCCGGTAGGGATCCTGTTCCAGTTCAATCAATCTCTCACGAAGTGTAGAGAGTTTTGATTCCAGTTCTGCGCGCTGGGTTTCTCGGTTTGTTTTCAGGGTGCTCCGGTTCGCCCGGAGCTCACTTCGGGCCCGCTGGTGGTTAATGAAGTCTTTACGAAGAACGTTGAGTTGTTGCTGTTCGGAGATGAGGTTGGTTTTAAACCTGATCCAGTCAAGCTTAGAGAGATAACCGGCTTTACGGAGGGTGGTGGTGTTCGAGTGGTGCTGCGCCAGTTCTTCGACCTTTGATACTTGCAGCGCGATGCCTTGCCTCGCCAGCGTTTCAAGAACCGACAGTTGGCGATCCCTGACAAGAAGGGCGAGGTCTTCACTGGCGAAAGCGTCGTTAACGGCCTGGTTCATTGACGCCCAGTGCATCATTTGTTGCCGTGTTTCTGCTGCCATTGCTCTCGACCTGCCGTCGGTGGTCGTTGCCGCCGTTACAATGTGCGCCCCGGCGATGACTTGCTGACCTTCCGTAACGTTGAGGCGGTCAACGTAGCCCCAATCAGGAGAGACAATGGCATTAGCATTGGATTCATCGATTTGCCCGGTAACGAAATGTTTCCGGGAATAGGTCGAGTTACCAACTAACCAGGTGACAAGTAGCAGTACTGCGAACAGACAGGTCGCGATCGCCAGGAACATCCGTCCGGAATCCTGCTGTATTTCTCCCCATTGGGGTGAGTGGTAGCTGGCGAGTGCTTCTTCCCTGAACAGCGACGCTTGCATATCGGAACCCGGTTAAAACTTATAAGCCAAGTGTTCCAGTACATGGAAGTACTAACTATCGCGATGCTCTGATGGCCGTGTGGGAATCCGCCTATACACCCTGATAGGTTTTACGATTCCAGGTGTAGGCGATAAGCCCCATGACGATATTCGAGACCGCCGCTGCGGCAAAGATGCCCGTTAGCCCGAACAATGCCTTCCCAGCGAATGCCAGCGGAATGTAGAGGATAAACATCCGCACGAGCGACATGATGGTTGACGAGATCGGTTTACCGAGCGAGTTAAAGATTGCGCTGGACATCATTAAGACGCCCCAGGCCCCGTAACTCAGCGGCACCAGCAGTAGATAGGTCGCCGCGACTGCAATCACCGTAGGGTTATCATCGAACAGCGACGCTATGTCCTGTCGAAAAACCAGCAGCAGCAGGGCAACGAACGCACCCCAAACGAGTGAATACTTGTAACACAGCATCATGGCCTGATCAGCACGGTCATGACGATCTGCCCCCCAGTTCTGGCCAACGAAAGGTCCAATACTGGCGGATAGCGCAAAAAGCGGTATGACAAATAGCGCCTCGATGCGTGACGCGATACCGAAACCAGCCACCGTTTCCTGGCTGAAGCCTGCGAGCAGACTGACGATGATTGCCGTTGAGATTGGGCCAATCAGGTTTGTTGCTGTGGCTGGAAGGCTGACTGCAAGGATCCGGCGCCAGGAGTGCAGCACCATCCGGGCAGTCATTTTTGAGTAACTCAGCAGGTGTTCCCTGAAATGCAGTACCGACATCGTGACGACGAATAGCACAAAACGGGCGATCAGGTTTGCCCAGGCTGCGCCTTCGAGGCCAAGTTCCGGTAAACCGATTAGGCCAAAGATCAAAAAGGGGCTGATCATGATGTGCAAAATAGCGCCGGAAACCATGATTGTCCCGGAGATACTGGCATCGCCGGTTGCTCTTAACGCATTGGCGCCGAGGGAAGGAACGGCGAGGAACACCAGAGACCAGTAGTATACGGACATGTAGTCGATGATCAGCGGTAACGTTGTTTCGTCGGCACCCAGCGCAACAAACAGTGGTTCAATGGTCAGTAAACCCAGGATTGATACAACGATCATTACCAGCGCCACCAGGCTGATGCCATCGCTGGCCAGTCTGCGAATCTGGTCGTGATCACCGCTGCCTACCGCTCTTGCCAGAACGCTTGAAAGGCCGATGCTGATGCCCAGGGAAATAGACATCAATGCGCCGGTGACGGGAAAGGTAAAGCTGTAGGCAGCCAATGTAGAGGTGCTTACCTGCGCGAGGAAAAAAGCCTCGAGCAGTCCTGCGCCGAGGTTGGCAGTGATACCAAGGATGACCGGCGCGGTCAGTCGCAGGAGTCCAATGCTGACAGGTCCTTGCACCAGCCTGGGTTGCGTACTGGGGGTATCCGTCATTAAGTCTCGCTAAGCGCGAAAGAAGACCGAACCCGGCCTATGTCTTCAGGATTGAATGGGGTTTGTTGATAAACGAAATAGTTCAACCAGTTGCTGAATAGAAGGTTGCCATGGCTTTTCCAGGTGACGACGGGATCCTGGCTGGGGTCGTCGTTTAAGAAATAGTTCTCCGGAATCTCGGGATTAAGGCCTGCTTCAAGGTCACGCTCATATTCATCTTTCAGGCAATCGGGTTCGTACTCGGAATGACCCGTTACAAAAAGATGCCTGCCGTCTTTATGTCCCCAGATGTAGGGACCGGCGATTTCAGAATCCGCTATCATTTCAATGTCAGCGATTTTTGCAAGTTCGGCAGCGGGTACCTCTGCATAACGAGAGTGGGGTGCGTTAAATACATCATCAAAGCCCCGGACGATGGGGGAGAGCGGGTTTACAATCCTGTGCGGGTAAACGCCGCTTATCTTCCTGGGTAGAATGACTTTGTTGACGCCGTACAAATGATACATTGCGGCCTGGACCGCCCAGCACAGGAACAGCACTGAGGTGACGTTGTTAACCGACCAATCCATAATCTCTTTAATGTCTTCCCAGAAACTCACGTCATCAAAATCCACCTGTCCGAGTGGTGCACCCGTGATAATCAGCCCATCATATTTGTTTCCCTTTACCTCAGAAAAATCCTTGTAAAAATTATCCATATGTTCGATGGGTGTATGTTTTGAGGGGCGGTCACTGATTCGCAGCAATTCAACATCCACCTGCAGCGGGGAATTAGACAACATGCGCAGGATATGGATTTCCGTCTCGATTTTTTTCGGCATCAGGTTTAACAACAAGACCCGAATAGCTCGGATGTCCTGATGTTGAGCCGCGCTGCTGTCAATACAGAAAATGTTTTCTTTCTGCAGAACCTTGGAAGCGGGTAACCCATCGGGAATCTTGAGTGGCATTACATTTCCTCAAAGCAAAAAAAAACCTACTCGCTTGCGGCTAGAGTAGGTCATCACTCTTTAGCTGTACTTGTAAAGCGCCCGCAAGCTGATTTCAAATCGGCGCTGATGGCGAATTCTATGCGAATTCGACGACCGGGGTCAATTTCCCCGGGTTGCTGTAATCTATTTATGGCCAGTCAGAGTTGCCATAGCCTTCCTGTAACCTTCTCATTCCCTTGATCCATCGATCGTAGTCACCCGACTTGCGCTGCATGTAAGTCAGTACCTCAGGGTGGGGGAGTACCAGGAAATGTTCTTCCCTCAATGTCGCCACTACAGAATCACAAAGTACCTCTGGTTCCATCATGCCATCTACGCTGGCAACGCCGTCTGGATTATCAGCCGTCATTGCTGTGCGCACCGCCTGTGGACAAAGTACAGATACCTTTAAGCCTCGGTCGCCGTAGGTCACCGATAACCATTCAGCAAAGCTGACCGCCGCATGCTTTGTTACCGCATAGGGCGCAGACCCCACCTGGGTTAGTAGCCCCGCGGCA
>Ga0222633_1001274_pt1 | contig 14251 bp, 14 predicted proteins | sample AntAcemetageno48_FD_179816 | JGI IMG/M metagenome (GOLD analysis project Ga0222633, IMG submission 179816) | Saline water microbial communities from Ace Lake, Antarctica - #48 | ecosystem: Environmental > Aquatic > Non-marine Saline and Alkaline > Saline | place: Antarctica: Ace Lake | collected...
TATCTGCCCAATCAGCATCCAGCTGCGACGCTGCCCCAGGATCTTCGTCAGAAAGGGAACAGGAACAGAATCAACGACCGGTGCCCAAAGCACCTTGGTTGAATAGGTAATACCTATCCAGGCAAAAAACCCAATCGTGCTACGACTGACATTCCCTTCCGTTAGCCAGGCGGTCAACGTAGAGAACACCAGAAGGAAGGGCAGGCCCCCGGAAAAGCCCAGAAAGGTCATCGCGATGACCCGCGGGTTTGTGTAGATCAGCAGGGTTTCCCGCCAGGTTAAATCCTGCAAGCGCCACCTAGTCTCTGAAGTTGTTGTATTGCAGTGGCGTTTCGATATTTTCTTCCTTCAACATGCTCATCACCTGCTGCAGGTCGTCCCGTTTTTTTCCGGTGACCCGAACCTTCTCACCCTGAATCGCTGCCTGAACTTTCATCTTCTTGTCTTTGATCATTTTCACGATCTTCTTCGCAAGCAGACTCTCGATTCCTTCCTGGATTTTTATGTTTTTGTGCAGCAGCTTACCAACGTGTTCCTGGTCACCGATGTCCATCACCTTGGGATCAATCGATCGCTTGACCAGTTTCTCCCTGAGTATGTCGATCATCTGGTCCAGCTGAATGTCAGCTTCAGCGGTAATGCGAATGACATCTTCTTTACGTTCAAACTTCGCATCAACCCCGCGAAAATCAAATCGGGTCTTGAGCTCCCTGTTTGCCTGATCAACCGCATTGGTGACCTCATGAAAGTCAACCTCTGAAACCACATCGAATGAAGGCATGTTTATTTACCCCTATATTCTTTAAACTGTTTGTCTTCTTAATGTACAAGCATACCAACTGCATCAGTGAACCACTATGTTTGACCTGCCTCTTGTCGTCGTCAAAGGAGCAAACTCGATACTCAACTTCTTTGATGATGATCTAATGAAGTTCTCGAAAAATCGCGTTTGTTTTGGGGCGGTCAATGCTTTGCAGGTACTTGAAGATTCCCCTGCAAATGTCGTCATCATGGAAATGGACGTTGGTGAAATGACGGGCATCGAACTGGCTGAAGCGATTCGCGATATCGACGAAGAACGTAACCACTTCACTTATATTATCCTTATCGGCGCCATTAACCACGAGCGGGTCCAGCAGGACGACTTTCACAAGGCGATTGATGCCGTTACTGGCACCAAACGAGTGGATGTCATGGAACACCTGGCGTTAGCCGGGGCCCGAATCTCCCAGCAGATAAATGCTTTGCGGGCCTCAAACGAGTCGCTGCACCATCTGTGCAACGACCTCAGGAAAGGCCAATTGCTGGACCCTTTAACGGGACTGGGCAACAGGGAGTATGCGGAGCAGGCGCTTGGCGATACAATTCGGCAAGTGGAATCACGCGGTGGTGCAGTCTGCCTTGTGATGATCTCCGTCGACAACTATCAAGAAGTAAAAGAAACCTACGACACATCTATCGCTGGCGAACTGGTTGTTAGTGTTTCTGAGCGTATACAGCATCTGGTTAGACCGCTGGATGTTGTGACCTATTTCTCACCAGGCGTGTTTGCACTGGTTCTTATGCAGCCTTCCATCGAGCAGTGCACCGCGGAATGCTATACACGTATTTTTGATGGCGTGCGCCTTAAGAGCTATACAACCACCGCTGGTTTTCAACCCGTTTCAATCGGCATGAGCATTTGCGCCGCTAACGCGGACGCCGGGGCGCCAAGCCTGGAGAATATGATCAAGCTCGCCATGAAAGAACTGGACGAGTCAGTGAGAACCGAATCCATTATGGTCCACCACATCAAACCAGAGTAAACAGACAACCTATGGGCAAGCGACTTTCAAAGATCTACACACGCACCGGTGATGACGGTGAAACCGGGCTGGGCGATGGTAGCCGAATCAGAAAAACCCATCCCCGCGTAGAAGCCATGGGCAGTGTTGATGAACTGAACAGCATTATGGGTGTTGTTGTTGAGGGGTTAATCCTGGAAGGCTTTGAAGAGCTCATCGACACCGCAAACTTTATGCGAACGCTGCAGCACAGAATCTTCGACCTGGGTGGTGAACTGTCGATTCCCGGTTTCGAAATCGTCACCAAAGATCATGTGAGCGCTATTGAAGTGCATCTGGACGCACTTAACGAGCACCTTGACCCGCTTGAAAATTTCATCCTGCCCGGCGGGTCAGCACTCATCGCAAACTGTCATATGGCAAGAGCTATTTGCAGGCGGGCTGAACGTAATGTCGCCCTGCTTGCAGAAAGCGACGATGTGAATCAGGCCTCGAAGGAATTTTTAAACCGCCTGTCAGACTATCTGTTTGTCGTCGCCAGAAGCTGCGCACGTATCACTGGCGTCGATGAGGTGCTCTGGCAAAAAGGCTAGTCAGGTTTTGCGATGGTCAACGTTCCATCCAGATGGATATCACGCTGCGGGAAGGCGATGACAAGCCCGTTTTCATTGAACAGACGATTCACCTCGAACCTGAACTCGGAACGAATTTTCCTGCCGCTTTTTTCACCCTGGGAATGTACCCAAAAGTAGGCATCGAAAATCAAGGCGTTGTCGCCGAAGTCTTCAAAATACACGACAGGTTCCGGATCATCCAGTACCATCGGATGATCATTTGCTACCTTTAGCAACAGCTCTTTGACTTTATCGACATCGGCACCGTAAACAACGCCTACCCGGACGATACACCGAAGCAGTTTGTCGACCAGTGTCCAGTTGACCACCGTCTGCTCCAGGAGCTGCGAATTTGGCACCAACAGATGAACGCCGTCGACGCGCCTGATTCGAGTAGACCGCGTATTAATCTCTTCGACTGTTCCCGTTGTCTCCCCAACCTCAATAAAATCATCAATCCTGATGGGTCTTTCCCACATCAGTATCCAGCCGCTGATAAAGTTGTTAATGATGTTCTGGGCACCAAAGCCAAAACCAATGGCAACCGCGCCAGAAACAAAGGCAAAAGCAGTCAGTGGCACGTTCAACAGGTCGAGGGCCGTAATCACCAGAATAATCAACCCGGTGACGAAAAGCGCCCGACGAACCATCTGGACCACGTCAGCATTGACGCCACGCGCCAACATGGTGTTGACCGTAAATCGAATCAACCAACCGAGAAACAGGTATCCGATCAGTATGACCAGCGGAATAATCAATACCTGGGCGACGGTGATTTCGTGACCTGAGATAGTGATCAGTATTGTTTCCAGAAATATGCGAATGTCGTTCATTGGAAAATATCCTGTGCTGTGGCCGGCACTACAACCAGCGATTCACCTTGAAGAAACCCAGAACAATTCCCGTGACGGCAGCCATCGACAAGGCTACATAGCCAAACGCCTCAGGTTCTTCAATTCCGGGCAACCCCATGACGTTCATGCCAAAGACGCCTGAGACGAAAGTGATCGGCAGAAAAATCGCAGCGACAATAGAAAGCGCGTACATTCGCTGGTTTTGCTGTTCCATTGAAAGATTGGCCATCTCTTCCTGAAGCACCAGTGACCGCTCCCGTACCAGATCAAGATCCTCCAGATAGCGGGTCATTCGATCAGTTTGTTCCCGCAGTTCATAGCCCTGTTCTTCAGGCAGCGACGTTCTTATCTGTGATAGCAGGGAGGACAGCGCTTCTCTCTGGGGCAATAGAAATCGGCGTACTCCCGCAACTTCTCTTCTGATCGCACCCGTCTGGCTGCGAACCTTGAAATCCATTTCCTCGAGAAACCTCGACTCCAGTTTCTCTAGCCGTTCTTCAACATCGTTCACGTAATCGGAGATACGATTCGCCAGCTTTCCAATGATTGCAATCACAACGCCCATCACATCGGACGGTCCCTCTCCTGCTGCAAGCTCCGCCCTGACATCCTGAACCGAGAGCAACCTGCGCTGTCGCACAGAGATCAGCCTCTTCGGTTCAATCCAGAGCCTGAGTGAGACCATATCTTCTGGATTGGACGCCGGATTGAGGTTGATGCCTCGAAGCAACAATAGCGTGCCTGATCTGGATACTGAAACAGTCGGGCGGGTATCTTCACGGGTAAGGGAATCAATCACCTGTTCGCTAAGATTCAGGGAATGTAACGTCGCCTGGGTTTCGGAGGAAGCGTATTCAACGTGTACCCAATCACATTCAGTGGGATTCTGAAGCTCAGTAGCACCCCTCTCCCCGTCAAGCTTGAGCGAAAACACAACACTACTCATTACATAATCACCCGTCTGATATCTGACAACACTGCAGCAAGATGAGATGTGAATCTCGCTGCTTCTGCTCCATCGATTGCACGATGGTCGTATGAAAGGGACAAAGGCAACATCAGCCTGGGTTTGAAGGATTCCCCATCATACACCGGTGACATTTTCGAACGGGAAACGCCGAGTATCGCCACCTCCGGCGCATTAACGATCGGCGTGAAGGCCGTTCCCCCAATGCCTCCCAGACTGGAGATGGTAAACGTCGCGCCCTGCATGGCATCCATCGGCAACTTTTTATCGCGTGCCAGTTTCGCCAGTTCGGCGCTTTCCCGGGCAAGCTGGACCACACCTTTCTTGTCAGCGTCTTTGAGTACCGGCACAACCAGGCCATCCTCGGTCTCCACCGCAATACCAATGTGGTAATACTTTTTGAGCACCAGATGATCGTAATCACTGGCAATCGACGAGTTAAATTGCGGGTATTTCTTCAGCGCATCGACGACAGCCTTAATCAGGAAAGCCAGTGGCGTCACTTTGACCTCGCCGGATTGTAGTTCCAGGTTCTGTGCCTTACGAAAAACCTCAAGGTCCGTGATGTCGGCTTCGTCAAACTGGGTGACATGCGGCACATTCAACCAGCTTCTGTGAAGATTTTTCGCACTCGCCTTTCTGATGCGGCTGAGCGGTCTGTTCTCTACTTCACCCCACTTCGTGAAGTCCATCTGCGGTATCTCAGGTATTCCCGAACCGCCAGCAGCACCCTCGCCCGCAAGCCGCCCTTTGACAAATCCCTGGATGTCCTCCTTGAGAATCCGGCCCTTGCGCCCGGTGCCGGTTACTTCCCTAATGCTAACCCCGTATTCCCGGGCCTGTTTCCTGACGGCGGGACCCGCGTGAACACCGTGTGTTTTTGTTTCCTGATCCTGATATTTGCCGGACTGGCTATCTGACCGCGCCCGTTCCGTGCCTGTTTTGTCCGGCGAACCAGCTGCTTGCGGATTGGGCGTTTCTACAGAACTTGAGCCAGCACTTTCGTCTGAACTTTCATCTGAACTTTCATCTGAACTTTCGTCAGCAGTCCTGGCGGGACTCGGAGCAGAATTCTGATCCGAGTTCTCAATCGGAACCCGACCAACAATCGTTACCAGCGGATCGCCCTCATGAACCTCATCGCCTTCGTTGACGAAAATTTCCTGAACAACCCCGGCGAAGTCCGTCGGGATCTCCATATTTGCCTTGTCAGATTCCAGGACCACAATAGAGTCGCCGTCTTCAAGCGTATCTCCCTGACGGACCAGCACCTCTGCCACAACAATTTCCTCTGCATCACCTACATCTGGCACAGGAATAACTTTCGAGGTTTCCATTTTTTGAGCCGCCGATGGAGCAGGCGCTGATGTGGACGAGTCAGATGTTTCGGTTTCAGGCGCAGTGGCCTGTTCAGCAGCGACTTCCTCCTCCCTGGGCGCAGGCGTTTCCGTCACTTCACCATCGTCAGCTTTGCCTGCATCATCAGCTTTGTCATCATCTTCAGCTGTATCACTGGTTTCGATCTCGGCGAGAAGAGAACCCTCCGTCACCTTATCGCCCTCAGCAACCGCCAAAGACTTGATCGTCCCCGCGCAGGGGGAAGGTATTTCCATACTGGCCTTGTCTGACTCAAGTACGACCAGGGAAGCATCCGCGTCAATGACATCACCCACCGCCACCAGAAGCTCGATAACTTCAACATCTTCTGCTTCACCAACATCGGGTACGAGTACTTGCTCTAACATCAATTACTCCTCACAACGTCACCGGGTCCGGCTTTTCCGGATCAATTCCGTAAAGCTCAATTGCTTTCGTCACCTGCGCGGCATCGATCACATTTTCCTGAACTAATGCCGATAAGGCGGCCACCGTGATGTAGTAACGATCTACCTCGAAAAACTTCCTGAGCCGTTTTCGAGTATCGCTACGGCCAAACCCATCGGTACCGAGCACAGAATACTGACCCGGCACAAACTCCCGAATCTGGTCCGCATAAGCCTTCATATAGTCCGTCGCAGCGATCACCGGGCCACTTACTCCATCCAGGCACTCTTCGACATAGCTAAGCCTGGGTTTTTCCTGCGGATGCAACATATTCCACCGGTGCACGCTGAGACCCTCGCGTCGCAACTCGTTAAAACTCGTGACACTCCAGACATCAGCGGTGACACCAAAATCTTTTTGCAGCAATTCCGCCGCAGCAATGGATTCCCTGAGAATAGTGCCCGACCCGAACAATTGAACAACCTTCTTGGAATTCTTTGCAGAATTTTTATGCAGGCGGTACATACCGCGAAGAATCCCCTCTTCTACACCGTCAGGGATAGCAGGTTGTTCATAATTCTCGTTCATGATCGTGATGTAGTAGTAGCGAGGTAATTTCTCTACGTACATTTCCTGCAGCCCCTGCCTGATGATCACCGCAAGTTCATAAGCATAGGTAGGATCATAGGAAACACAGTTTGGCACTGTGGATGCCAGGATGTGGCTATGACCATCCTGGTGCTGCAAGCCTTCGCCGTTCAATGTTGTTCGCCCGGAGGTTCCACCCAGCAAAAACCCACGAGCCTGCAAGTCACCCGCGGCCCAGCAAAGGTCGCCGATTCTCTGGAAGCCGAACATGGAATAGAAAATATAGAAGGGAATGAGTGGCGTTTCATTATTGCTGTACGACGTCGCGGCAGCTAACCAGGCCGCAAACGCACCACCCTCATTAATACCTTCCTCAAGCACCTGCCCCGTTTTATCTTCACGGTAGTACATGATCTGGCCCGTGTCCGTGGGTTCATACAACTGGCCGCCAGACGAATAAATACCGAGTTGCCGGAACATGCCTTCCATTCCAAACGTTCTCGCCTCATCCGGGACTATAGGTACGATCCGTTCGCCGATTTCCTTGTCCTTTATCAATGCACTAAGGATTCGAACGAACGCCATGGTGGTAGAAATTTCTCTATCGCCGGTGCCTTTAAGCAGGGACTCCAGCACTGACAAGGGTGGAATCTTCAGTGCCTCGAAATCAGATTTCCTGCGAGGTAGTGAACCTCCAAGGGAAGACCTCCGCTGCTTGAGATAACGCATCTCGGTACTATCTTCAGGCGGACGATAGTAAGGGACCTTCTCCAGGTCGGCATCTGATATGGGAATATCGAACCGATCCCTGAAATCCTTCAACCCTTCAAGGTCAAGTTTCTTGACTGAGTGCGTATAGTTCTGTGCCTCACCCGCGGGTCCTAATCCATAGCCCTTTACCGTTTTTGCAAGAATCACGGTGGGTTGCCCGGTGTGGGTTGTAGCAGCTTCATAAGCAGCATAAACCTTGTAAGGGTCATGGCCGCCCCTGTTCAGGCGGAAGATATCTTCATCCGTAAGATCCTCCACCATCTTCAAAAGCTCAGGATACTTCCCAAAAAAATGCTCGCGGGTATAGGCGCCTGATCTGCTTTTATAGTTCTGGTACTCGCCATCAACCGCTTCATCCATTCGCTGTTGCAGCAATCCAAGCTTGTCTTTCTCAAAAAGCGGATCCCACTGCCTGCCCCAAACCACCTTAATCACATTCCAGCCTGCGCCGCGGAATGAACCTTCCAGTTCCTGGATAATTTTTCCGTTGCCTCTGACCGGGCCATCCAGACGCTGCAGATTACAATTAACAACAAAAATCAGGTTATCCAGCTTTTCACGCCCCGCTAGCGCTATTGCGCCCTGGGACTCCGGCTCATCCATTTCACCATCGCCAACGAAGCACCAGACTTTTCGCGATGCGCGACTGGCCAGTCCTCGATTGTCGAGGTATTTCATGACGTGTGCCTGGTAGATCGCCTGAAGCGGACCAAGACCCATCGAGACCGTTGGGAATTGCCAATAGTCAGGCATCAGCCAGGGATGCGGATAGGAAGACAAACCGTCTCCATCAACTTCCTGGCGAAATTTGTCGAGCTGTTCTTCGGACAGATTCCCTTCCAGGAACGACCTGGCGTAAATACCTGGCGCGGAGTGCCCCTGGATATAGATGAGATCACCGAGTTGTTCTTCGGTTGTGCCACGGAAGAAATAGTTAAAACCAATATCATAAAGGGTCGCGCTCGACTGGAAGCTGGAGATATGACCACCCAGTGTTCCATCCTTCAGATTCGCACGCATCACCATTGCCATGGCGTTCCAGCGAATCAGGGAGCGAATAGAGCGCTCCATGAAAAGGTCACCCGGCATCCGGGCTTCTTTGCTGATGGGTATCGTGTTCCGGTAGGGAGTATTAATTGCGTACGGGAGCTGGGCTCCGGTTTCAGTCACTTTGGTTGACATCCGCTGCAGGAGGTACTGGGCTCGTTCGACGCCTTCATTCTCGATGACCGAGTTGATCGCATCGATCCATTCCTCACTCTCAACCGGATCAATGTCCGTTAGAGGATCTCGTTCCATCTTAATCTCCAGTTGGTAATAGCTGACCGTTCAGGTCAATCTTAACGAAAATGACAGTGAGCGGATAACGAATAAACACGAAGCCCCTACTGATCAATGGTCTCGCAGAGGATTTTTACCCCTTCAAGCATCCTGAGACTGGGACGCGTAATGAGTGACGCATCGATTGTCCTGACCCGATCACTCCAGCCCAGATCCTTCCAGCGCTCATCCCATGCACTTTTATATCCGGGATAGGGACTCGATATGACCAGAATATCAGGGTTTCGTTCCACCAGACTCTCATAGGAAACCATGGGAACGAAAAGGCTAACATCGGCAAAGATATTCTCGGCACCGCAGATCTCAATCGCCTGGCCAATCAGGTGTTTACTGTTGACGGTATAGAGCTGTGCGTCCGATATCTGGAAAAATACTTTCGGCGTGCCTGCACCCCTTCTCGCATGCCTGACGCTCTCCAGGCCGTCCCGAAAAGTTGCTGCCAATTCCAGCCCGCGCCCGGTTTCGCCGACCAGAACGCCGAGCTGTTCAACGGCTGTCGCAATGCCTGCCAGGCTATCCGCCTCATTCACAAAAACAGGGTAACCGAGCGCTCTTAGTTGCTCAAACGTCCGGTGGTTACCGCCGGTCATCCACGCCACAATGAGATCCGGAGTTTGCTCTATCACGGCCTCTACGCTGACGGAAAACGCATTTCCCAATCTGGGAATCTTCAGGGCCGCTTCCGGATAATCAGAAAAATCCACTGTCGCCCTGATTCGATCGCCTACACCCAGACTAAAAAGAAGTTCCGTCAGATGCGGGGACAAGCTGACAATGCTTTCGGCCGGTTTAGCCAACACCACCTTCGTCCCGGAATCATCGACCACCGTGATATCTGCAAAAACAGTCGCAGACCAGCACAGCAGTGAGAGCAGCAAGAGCAGCGTGTGTTTCACAGTTTTCGAGCCAGCTTCCGTCTCAGGGTCGCCCAGTCAAACACCGGACCCGGATCCGTCTTTCTACCCGGCGCAATATTGCTGTGGCTCGTGATATCCATGATGCCGTAGCTCGCCATCAGGCTGGCACAGACGTCCGACAATACTTCATATTGAACTTCCTCATAGGCAACCGTGTCTGTTCCTTCCAGCTCGATACCGATGGAATAGTCATTACATTGTTCACGACCACCAAAACTGGAAGCACCGGCATGCCAGGCCCGCCGATCAAATGGTACAAACTGGATGAGTTCTCCCGTGCGGCGAACAAAAAGATGGCTGCTGACGTTCACACCGTTAAGATCCGCAAGTCCAGGGTCCGATGTATCCAGGGAGTTGGTGAACAATTCGTATACCTCCTGCCCACCGAACTTTCCCGGGGGCAGGCTGATTCCGTGCACAACAATCAGGCTTATCTCCCCATAGGGGCGCTCATCCTGGTTCGGGCTATGCAAGTGCTTCGCTCCATCTATCCGATGTGCCGCCAAAAACATCACTCATCTCATTCATCAATTCGACGGGATCATATCATCCCGATAGAATACCAGCCCTTTGAACCGGCACCAGCCGTCCATGGATCTGACAAAAGCAGGACAAGTCATGATGACCGTCGGGTTGATACTCGGCATGGTCTTCCTGACTTATTTTTTTGGTGGGGTTGAAGAAAACCAGCGAAACCCGAATGCCAACCCCAATTCATTCGTCTATTCAGAAAGTATTGAGGTTCCGTTAAAACGGAATCGCCAGGGCCATTACGTGCTTATCGGCCAGATCAACGGTGAAAACGTTGAATTTCTGTTGGATACCGGCGCGACAGATGTCGTCGTTCCCGAGAGCACTGCGCGAAGGTTGGGCCTGCCTTACGGGGTTCGAGGCCGAGCAATGACAGCAAATGGACCAATAACGATTTACCAGACACGAATCGAAGAACTCCACCTGGGAGAGATCATGCTCACCAACATCGATGCCAGCATTAATCCCAGCATGGAAGGTGCGATTCTCCTGGGGATGAGCGCCCTTGGGCAAATCGAATTCACCCAGCGGGCTGATACCCTTACCCTCCGACAAACGAACCCTGAAACAAACACCCGGCTAAAATGATGGACTATTTTTACGAACTGACGCAAACCGTAAGCCGAGCGCTGGATGAAGATATTCGAACGGGCGATGTCACCGCATCCCTGGTTGATCCAGGAAAAAACGCTCACGCAACCATCATCACCCGGCAGTCCGCGGTGGTCTGCGGTCGCCCATGGGTCGACGAGGTCCTGAGGCAGGTGGACGCAACAATCATCGCTAAATGGCATGTCGAAGACGGCGACCAGGTCCAGGCAGGAGCTATGCTGCTGGAGTTAACCGGAAAGGCTAGAAGTTTACTGACAGCCGAACGCACTGCGTTGAACTTTCTTCAGCTGCTCTCAGGTACTGCCACCCGAACACGCAACTATGTCCAGATGGTCGAGGGAACAGGGGCCACCCTGCTGGACACACGCAAGACTATTCCCGGGCTCAGGCTGGCCCAGAAGTACGCCGTCAAAACCGGCGGCGCCGAGAATCATAGAATAGGTCTCTTCGATGCTTTTCTGATTAAGGAAAATCACATCGAAGCAGCCGGTTCGATCACGGCCGCCATCAATGCAGCAAGAAAACTTCAGGGCGACCTTCGTGTCGAAGTGGAGGTTGAGAGTCTCGAACAACTAGGTGAGGCAATTCTGGCTAATCCAGACTGGATCATGCTTGATAACTTTACGCTGGGAGATATGCGCAAGGCAGTTGATATGGCATCGACGACCGGCATCAAGCTGGAAGCCTCCGGGGGCATTGAAACTTCTGACGAATTGAAGAAAATAGCGTCCACAGGCGTCGACTACATTTCCATCGGCGCGCTCACAAAACACAATGAAGCGATCGATCTATCAATGAGATTACAGTGAGCTGACAATGTCCAGATCTCAGGCTTCCTTCTATCACCTTCTATTTTCCCTGGCTGTTCTTGCCCCACTGGCTTACCTGGTCCTGGTTGAATGGTATCCAGGGATCCTCTACAGCATCGATGGTGGCTGGGAAGGGATGCGTATCATTGTCGGCGTTGACCTGGTGCTCGGCCCGCTTCTTACGTTCATCGTGTTCAAATCAGGAAAACCTGGCCTTAAGTTTGATCTCTCGGCGATTGTGCTATTGCAGAGTAGCTGTTTACTGGCTGGGACCTATGTCGTCTATAGCGAACGGCCACTCGCCCTTGTCTACTACGACAAACACTTTTATACCGTCAGCGCTGACACCTTCGTCGACTATGGCAGACCCGTTCCCGAGTTTTCGGGGCAGGACCTGCCGGTTTACCTGTATTCAGAAGTGCCGGAAGATCTGGTTGAGAAAGCGGCTTTCCTGAACGAACGCTACCTGCTTGAGCAGCCAGCCTGGATCTTTGAACCTACCTATCGTCCCATGAACCTGTTTATGGATCGTATTATCGAACAGGGTTTCCCCATTGAAGACCTCTGGGCGCTGGACCTGTCTGATCAACTGGGTCCATGGGTCGAGGAACATGGTGGCGATCAGCGTGACTATGCGTTTTATCCCGTAAAATCCCGATACTCGGACGGTTTTATCGTTATACATAGAGCCAGTAAAGAAATCATCGACGTCATTACTATCAGGGCGCCAATCTGGCATTAGCCAAACAACAGTGACGGACTGTCCCTGAACAGGGATTACCGGCATGTCACCTTGTTTCTGATTGCCCTATAATGCCGGCTCTAGGTTGATCGGGCGATACTTCGCCCTGGGCGATGGATTGTTGAAAGCGGTAATATTAGCCGGCGGGCGCGGCTCCAGACTGGCAGAAGAAACGGAAGTCCGACCCAAGCCCATGGTGAACGTAGGGGGCAAACCAATCCTCTGGCACATCATGAAGATTTTCAGTACCTACGGCATTAATGAGTTCGTTATTTGCCTTGGCTACAAGGGTTACATCATTAAGGAGTATTTCGCCAACTACCTCCTGCACTCTTCCAACGTTACCTTTGATATGGCAAACAACCGGGTAGAAATGCACGACAATCAGGCCGAGCCCTGGAAGGTGACGTTGATCGATACAGGCGAGACATCTCAAACCGGTGGTCGCCTGCTCCGCGCTAAAGACTATCTTGAAGGGGAAGAAAATTTCCTGTTTACCTATGGTGACGGGGTGGCAGACATCAACCTTGAGTCACTCGTCGCCTTTCACAATAATCATGGCAAGCTTGCAACGGTTAGTGCGGTCAAGCCACCGGGCAGATTCGGCACAATGTCGCTCGACGGGAATACGGTGACTGCCTTTCGTGAAAAGCAGGTTGAGTTGGGCAGCTATATTAATGGTGGTTTCTTTGTACTATCGAACAAGGTGTTCGACTATATCGAGAACGACACCACGATTTGGGAAGACGCACCTCTGACGAAACTGACCAGCGAGGGTAACCTCGTCGCCTATCAACATGATGGCTACTGGCAACCCATGGATACGATACGCGAACGAGATATCCTGGAAGAACATTGGCGAGCCGGCAGTGCACCATGGAAAGTATGGTAGACGCGACCTACTGGAACAACAAAAAAGTTCTGGTTACAGGTCACACCGGTTTCAAGGGAAGCTGGCTTTGCCATTGGCTGGTTAATCTCGGCGCTGACGTTACCGGTTTCGCCCTGCCTCCAACAAAAGACCAGAAACTATTCGAACTACTCAAGCTCGATAACCGGCTCAATTCAGTTGACGGCAACCTCAACGACCGCGAAGCACTGCAGCAACTCGTTAAGGATTCATCGCCCGACGTCATTTTTCACCTGGCGGCACAATCTCTGGTACTCACCAGTTTTGAAGATCCCCTGGAGACTTTTACTACCAACATTATTGGAACGGCAAATCTTCTGGACGCCTTACGCACTTACAGGAAATCCTGTGACGTGATCGTTATCACCAGTGATAAGTGCTATCAAAACAAGGATGATCACAAACAGTACATCGAAACTGACCCGCTGGGCGGGATCGATCCCTATAGTGCCAGCAAGGCGGCCGCTGAAATTGTGACTGCCAGTTACCGGAACAGTTTTTTCAAGGGTAACGAGTCCCCGATACGTATTGCCTCTGCCCGCGCGGGTAACGTCATTGGTGGCGGCGATTGGGCATTAAACCGGCTGATACCGGACGTTGTCCGGGCCAGGATTGCAGGAGAGTCTGTTAAGGTCAGGCGCCCTGGCGCAATACGGCCATGGCAACATGTTCTTGAGCCACTTTCCGGTTACCTCTTGTTGGCTGAACGGCTTCGAACGCAACCGGACTTCGCCAGACCCTGGAACTTCGGACCCGCTGCGCAAGTGACAACAACGGTAGCTGACATTCTTGAGTCAATCCAGGAACAGTGGCCTGATCTAATGCTGGATATCATGGAAGAGTCCGGACCTCACGAGGCTGCTATTTTAATGCTCGACTCTACTCAGGCTACAACCCAACTTGGCTGGCGCCCGAAATGGAACGTGGTAAATGCCGTCGCAGAAACTGCCAACTGGTACCAGGCCTGGCTGGAAGGTCAGGAAATGAGCGCTTTCACAACCCAGCAAATCAACAACTATTGCGAGAACCGATGAGCGATCCTGAACG
>Ga0222633_1001276_pt1 | contig 14231 bp, 9 predicted proteins | sample AntAcemetageno48_FD_179816 | JGI IMG/M metagenome (GOLD analysis project Ga0222633, IMG submission 179816) | Saline water microbial communities from Ace Lake, Antarctica - #48 | ecosystem: Environmental > Aquatic > Non-marine Saline and Alkaline > Saline | place: Antarctica: Ace Lake | collected...
CCGCAGCGTTGTGTCAACAGCGCGCAAGCAGTCGCGCGGCCTGCTCAAGACACTCGCTGAGATGTTGCGGTTGCCTGAAAAACTCGGCTCGTCCCTCGCGAACGGTTCAGGGACCTGAACAGTTACAAAAAATCCGACAAACGTCTTACACGACTCCATACTCTGAGCAAGCACTGCCGCGAGAGGTGTGCCAGCGGATCCACCACTGAAACCAACCCGCGAGACATCCGCATTAAATTCGTCGGCTTTCGACTCAAACCACGCAATCGACGCCTTTAGGTCAACGATAGCATCTTGAAAAGTGCCCTGTTCTTTGCAGCGGTAGGCAAGTCCGACGTAGATGATGCCTAACTCATCACAAAGGTGCCTGGAGTCTTGCGGGATACCCGCACCTGGAACAATTGTCGCTGTGCCGCCATTCCAGCCGCCGCCATGGACGTGATAAACGACTGGGAAAGGGCCCGCTCCTTTATCCGGAGTGATAATTTGAATGGGTATTTCAAAACCGTCGACAACAAACGCGACGGCGTCAGTCGTTTGGTAAGCGAACGTTGAGGACAGTGCCGTAACGGAGCACAGGGTAGAGAGAAGGAAACTTTTCATAGACTGTTATTAAATACTGGCGGGCTTGCAGTGCCCGGCACGCAAGGGGCTACTGACCCAGGAATCGCATCAACACCCATGGATGGCGGAGTCAGGCGAATGGTTCACGAAGGGTTCATCGTCTTTAAAAAGTCTATTTCAATAAGCCGTCGCCGAGGTGCTTGCGCTTTTGATTCAGCTCTTCAATAAGGTTTTGCTTCACATTGGAATAAGCAGCTTCATCGGATAGGTCGGTAATTTCGTCGGGATCTTCAACCATATCGAATAGCTGATAGCAATCGAGATTTGGGTAGTAGATTAACTTGTGAGTTTCTGTTCGAACCATGCGCTGAAAGGTGAGGTAGGTTCCAAAGATCGTTCCTTCGCCACCGTTGTCTTTTTCTCCGGTTGCGAGTTCTTTCACACTGGCAAACTCGACACTTGACGGAATCTCAAGCCCTGCCAATTCGCAAGTCGTGGGATAGACGCTTTGCATGTAGATCATGTCATCGATCTGCTTACCGGCTGGAATCCCCGGTCCACTGATGATAAACGGGATGCGAATGCTGTGATCATAGGGCTCACTCATTTCACCATTCCCAGTGATGTCGAGAACGGCCGGATTCCAGTGACCGTGAAATTTCGGATCCCATGGGTTCCAGCTGTTGTTTTCCGGCGTCGGGCGGTTGTATCCGGGGTTGTCTTTCGATTTTTGCCCCGCGAATTCAAAGGTGTTGTAGAACCCGGAGCCGACTGCTTTTCCATCGGTGAATCCCTGGAGAATCGCAGCGTGGCTGTTGTGCCATTTTCCGGTGAGAAAGGTACGATAGGCCGCGTCGCGAAACACTTCCGGCCAAAGTTTTACTGCTGTCTCCTTTTCGACCGAAAGCGGCCCCCTGGCTTGTCCCCAGGCGTCGATATAGACTTTGTTTTCCGGTGCCCGGTAAACAGTTTGCCCGGTGATCAGCATCGTCCGGCTGGCAACACAAACCGCCCCCGACCACGATCCCTGATTGAAGCAGTGGGTAAAGGTGGTTCCCTGTTTGACCAGTCGATCGAGATTCGGAGTGATTATTTCGGTGTTGCCGAGAGCCCGGATGGTATTGGGAGCCTGATCATCGGTGATGATAAACAGGAAGTTGGGCTTTTCTGCGGCCTGGTTGAAGCCTGCGCAAAGCAGTGCTGCCAACAGTGTGAATAGTAATTTTCGTTTCATATAATTTAGCGGATACCTCCGCCTACGAAAATAATTTACCAGTCCCGATGTTACTCCGTCGGCATATTCGTGAAAGACGTTCTTTCGGTAAATACCGTCGAATTCTCACAGCCCACGACACTCGCCTGCCCGCACTCGAGCATGCACCTCGCGATGATTCATGCAAAAGGTTCAAAGAATACCACCGGGCACATAATTTTGGGATATCGGGGTCAGGTTTCGTCCGCGGGGTCACGAGACACAAATTAGTCTGCACGCGTGACAATTGATTTCTCATCGCAGGATGAAGTCACGGTGAAACTGGAGTAAGCAACTGGCGCATTTGTCCGGTCGTAGTATTCGAATTTCGACGGCTTGCAATCTAGTGCGATTTTCGTCATCGTCGGGCCGCTCGCAATCCTTCATTCGCCCCCTTCGATCAGCAATGGACTCCCCTCCTTTTAACGTCATCTTTGGCCTCGCCGTACTGTTGTTGCTGTTCGGCGGACCCATCTTCGGATGGATCTGGTGGTCGCGGGCGCAGAATCGCAGCTACAACGAAAAGCTGAATATTCTCGCCGAACGCTTTGGACTGAGTCCTGTATCCGGCCAGAACCTCAAGTCAGAATGGCTGCAGGTCGAAGGCACTTATCGAGGCTTCCCTCTGCTCATCGGAGGTGAAGTCGAACCTCACCTATATCCCAATTCAGCCACCGGTGTAACAATGGGCGCAAAAATGATCGTCCCCGAAAGCACTGTCGAGAGCTTGACCATCGCCAAGAATCACCGCATCAACCGATTGACTCTGGCCATCAAAAAGATCGACAGCGGGAACTCTGTCGCCGACCAGGCCGCCTTGTTTCTCTGCTCAGCCCCGGAGATTGTGCCCGCACTTTTCTGCGGGGAACAGGCCGGGAGAGTTTCCCGTCTTTGGCTGAAAGGCGGCACCTATCGCGCACTTACTCTCGCCGAAGAGAAATTGTGCTTTAATGAGTCGGCCTACTTCCGCCCCAAGCTGGACGTGGAAATTTTCATCAATGCTGTCGAGTTGATGGCAGGAATCGCTGAACATATCCGCCCCCCAAACCGGCAGTGATTTCATAGGGCATCATCTTCTCTCTGTGACCTGCCGGAACGCTGATCTCGAATCCGCCCCGGTTCTGCTCGCGCATTCTCTCCGGTTCGTGGTTTGCTGTGCCACTGCCATTTCCGCAGTATTTCGGGGGCAGGCGAGGTCGCGGTAGGACCGCCGGTTGCCCGGCAGCCCCCCGCACAGATCCCTGCGAGCGGAACTACCGCACTGGGCTCCTACCTTGGGTCGTAACGCCTAAGTGATCCCGTAAGACCACTTTTCGTATCCTTTCCGGCGCATATGGCAGTCTTTCCCGGCTCTGAGTCCGGCGACTGGTTTGCTGGATGGATTGCCCTTGGTCAGCTCCCTTTTCTCCACCTGCTCCGCCAGAGGACTCCTCAGCCCCCCCTTTGTTCGCTGGCTTCTTCGATACTATGGAGCTGTCCGACTTCTCGTGTTCGTTCATCGCTGTCGTATTCCCTTAGGATTCACAGCGCGGACCCGTCTTTTCAGCGGGCCGAACCCGAGATTTGATTCGCTGCCGCTCACCCCTGCGGGGCTGCCCCGTGGGCAGTCTACCTCCGCTGCGCTCCGGTGCCCGGCTTCCGCGTGAGAAGTGTCGCCACATGCCCTGGTTCTACGACCGCGCGGAAGCCGGGCGCACCATCGCCATTGTGTCGGTGCGTCCGATGTTGCCGTCCCCTTACCATTAGAGGGTCGGCCTCCCGAAGGATAAAACAATTTCGCGGCTCAATAGCCCGGCCTGTGGTTTCCCCTGTCAACGCTTCAAGTGTGCCCTCACGGACACGCTCACATGACTCGGGGTCAGCGTGATCGGCTAAATCTTCACTGTAAGACTCTTTCATTCTCTACTTCTCACCGGCTTTTGCCGGCGCTATCAATGGTGCTGATTTAAGCGGCAGAACGATAGTGTCCCCGGTGTTGGATTTCGTTAAATTCTCCCCTTGGAGCCGAGAGATACTGATGGGATTTCGGCCTTCGTTTTGTCGCTCGTGGTTCCCAGCGATTCGGGCGGAGCAGGAGCACTCTCTCGGCAATGCGTTCCTCAAGGTCTTTCATTTCTCGCATCCAGAGAAGAGGGCGATTCTGTACCATTCGGGTCGGGCGACATTTCTTGACACAAAAGCCAATGAGATCGAAATCAGTCAAGAAATGTCGCCTGGTACCGGAAAATGACCCCGGAAAACCCGGCGCCCCGACCTGGTAAGAAAGGGAAATCGGCTGCGTTCTCCCGAAAGGCGGGTAGTTTGGTGTGTTCTCCGTTTCAGCGCCACATGGGCGAACTGTGGCGGGAGTGAGGCGAAGCGACCGATTTTTGAAAATGGCAGGAGAGCGAATTTTCGGACTCGATGCGGCGCGCGCCTTTGCCATCTCGCTCGTGGTGCTGGCCCATCTCAACCAGGGCACTCAGGAGGTGGGGATCTACGGCGTGGAACTGTTCTTCGCTCTCAGCGGATTCCTCATCGGCACGATCCTCTTTCGCAACGTGCCGACGGCGCGTCCCTGGGCTTTCGCCGGGGTCGTGAACTTCTGGCAGCGGCGCTGGTGGAGGACTTTGCCCGCCTACTATCTCTTCCTCCTCCTCGCGATCCTTCACCATGCCTTTCGCGGCGAATGGCCCGAGGGCGGTTGGGTCGGGATTTTGCCCTACCTCTTCTTTGCTCAGAACCTGATGTCGCCGAACGAGGTCTTCTACGACGTTTCCTGGTCGCTCTGCGTTGAGGAATTCTTTTATCTGAGCTTCCCCCTCCTACTCTTTCTCTTTCAGCGAATCGGGGGATCCCGGGTAAAATCTTTCGTGGCTGCGATTTCTCTCGTCGTCATTCTCGGGATCGTCTTGCGAGAAGTCGCCTTTGCTTCGTGGCCTGCTGCGCAAGCACGAGTGATGACCCTGCCGCGGATCGATGCGGTCGCCTACGGCGTGCTGATGGCCTTGGTGATGGCGAAGAGAGGTTTTTTTCCGTCCGAGCGGAGGGGACTGGCCATCATCGGGGCGGTGCTCCTGGTCGCGGTCGGGATCGTCCATTTCGTCTTGCGTCCCGTCGATGGGGCGACGTGGTTTTTCCGCATCGCTCTGATTCTGATGCCTTTCGCCTTCAGTTTGATGATGCCTTTGCTCGCGGCGTGGAAGAGATTGCCGGGCGTGCTCGAGCGTTTCCGCAGTCCCGTCACGGCGATCAGTTTGTGGTCCTACGCCATCTATCTCTGCCATCACATGACCCTGATGGCGATCTACCCGCTCTTTGGAGAAATGCATGAGCACTTTGCCGTGAAGTTGCTGAGCAAGGTCGTCGGGCTCGTCGTGATCCTGCTGCTCTCGCGATTCGTCTATCGCCATTTCGAATCTCCCCTCACAAAGAGACGGCCGCCCGAGCGCGAGCTGGAAGGTTCGTGAAAACCCGAGCCTAACCAGGCAGGGCAATGTCCTCCGGATCGAGGGTGTGGATGAGACCGCCGTGGGGTTGGAGCCGCAACCGGTTCTTCACATTCTTCAGCCGATAGATTGTCGAGTAGGCGAGGATGCGGGGGAGATTCGCGAGTCGCTTCGGGATCAGGACGACGCGAGAGACCGGGTAGGACGTCATCGTCCAACGAAATTTGTAGCCGTCCTCCCCGCAGAGCATGTCGAATCGCAGGACTGATCCGGAGATGTGTCCCGACCAATGGCGCAGGGCATCGACGAGGAGCCAGCGACCGGGGGAGACTTTGGCGTGCTCTCCCGAGAAGGAGGTGAGATAGTAGTAAAAGGTGTCGTTCGCGAAATACCCGAGGTGGAAAGCCATGAGCGGCCCACCCGGGTGCTCCCGGATCAGGGACAAACAGAGCGGAGCCCCGGAACTCGCCTGGTCTTTCAGGAAACGCACATAGGCCGGATCAGCGCAGACCGATTCGCCGCTCTTGCGGTACTGATTCGCCCGATGCTGGGCGACGGCGTCGTCGAGCAGCGCCGGATCGAAAGCGCCGGGACCGTGATGCTCCACTAGGTACTCGGGATAGGCCGCAGCGATGCGGTTGCGGGCGTTGCGGTAGTCCTTGCGTTGGCGCGCGGGAATCGCGTCGAAGAAGTCGGCCCGGTCGGAGAGATCGATCGAGGCGACGGGGCATTGGCTCCAGTAGCGTCGTTCGTGATGAGTTCCCGCGGAGATGCGGGGATCCTCGAGGGCCTTCGCGAGCCGGGAACCGGGGACGACTTTCGGAAAGACGAAGGTCGCATGCCTCCCCGCCTCTTTCCTCGCGATGGCAAGTAAGATGAGGACCGCAGTCTCGGTGTCGAGAGCAGCGAGATCCTGGTAGTCGAGGTGGGGCCCGGTCGCCATCTCAAGACTGCCACCCCTGCGGAACATGGGAAGGAGGGCGCGAAGCTCGCCGTCTTCCCGCCATTCGTAGACAGCCGGTGCGAGATGCTGGTGTGACCGTAGCCAGGGAATCCAGACCTGCGGACCACAAAAGGGCGCGGCAAGCCGGCAGGAATCAGAAAAGTCGCTCCATTCCTCTGCTCTCGATTCAATCGACTCGAGATGGTCGAAGAGGTGGAGTCGGTGCGGCATCCCGAAAAGATCGCCCATTCGCTTATAAAATCCATAGCAAATAAAGAAAGTATTATTTACCATAATTTCTTGACCCCTCACTCCGCACCAAACTCCCGGATCGCGACGAGCCCCGCTTTCTCCATCTCGGCGAGCAGGCTCGTGGCATAAGCCGTAATCTCCGGCTTGAGAAGGCCGAAGGTACTGACTTGATCGGGGCGAGAGGTCGCCCGTCTTCGCGCCGGTGAGCATCGAGACGATCTTACTGACTCTCTTCTGAAACTGCTTTTGGAACCCGTTCAGTTTCATCGATGCCTTTCCCTGGGGCACCCGGGAAAGGAGCTGACAGGAATTTTCTTTTCCCAGGAGTTCTTATCGGTGCATCGGTCCGGCCCGGTTCTTCGCGCTACACGCTACGAACTATGCTTCGCCAAAGCTACGAAGCTCATGAGTTCAGACCAACAATAGGGATTGAGGGAGTGCAGCAGGTGCGGTCCGCAAAGACGATTCGCCTGGCGTTACGAAGTTGTCCGAGTTTTATACTTCGGTTTCCGGGTGTCATCCAGTAAGGTTCCCGCCGAACCTAGATTCACATCACCATGCTCTACACCATTCTTCTCGGCCTCGTCATCGGACTCCTCGCCAAGTACTTCATGCCCGGGAAAGATCCGGGCGACGGCAAAGGCTTCGTCGGCATTCTCATCACCATCGCGATCGGGATCCTCGGATCCGTGGTCGGCGGATTTCTCGTCGGCCTGATCGGAATCGGCAGTGGCGGCCTGATCATGAAACTGATCGTGGGCACGCTCGGCGCGGTCCTTCTGCTCTGGCTCTACCGAAAGTTCGCCAAATAGGGCGAATCTCCCGGTCCCTCAAGCCTCCTCGCCCTTCTTCTCATTCTCATCGGCGGCCTTTTCTTGCTCATCCATGGAACGGCCGACAAAGCCGTCGATGTGGAGCACCGTGATTTGCCATTCGGATCAGTCGACAAAATAAGCATATTCCCGCGCCTGAATTTCTTCCTGCAGTCTCCCCTTCTCAAGTCTTTCAAAATTACGGACGGCCTGGCTGACATTTGCGACGCTTCGCAGAAACAGCCGTTCAGCGATCCATCGATAGCGTAGATTCGCCCTCGACCAGGATGGCTTTGTTACGTCCGCCAAAGAGATGCCCCGGAGGCGATGACAACGGTTAAGCCTCCGAAAATTTCAGGGACAGTCCCCTGACGAATTCGCTACAAGCCGCTCACGTAGCGGAATTTGCAAAAAATTCCGCCGATTGAAATTTGAAGATCCGAATCGCCTGCCCCCGGAAACACGGAAACTAAGCTAACGAACTTCGAGCAGGCGCACCTCGGTTCCCTTGATCAGTCGTAGTTCTGCGACTTCTACCAGCTCGCGGTCAGTGCTCGCGCGCAGCATTGCGATCTGACTTGCCAGAGCCAGGACGAATCGCTGGCCCCCGATGGGCTCAGGCGGCTCCGAGAACACCAGGCGGCGCGCCGTGTAGCTGAGTTCGTTGAACCCACCCCAGAAGCGCAGGTCGATCACGTCGCCCTCGGGCACAAGGGCGTCGAGTTCGGCACCAAAAGTCTGCTTGGGGCGTTGGGCATTCTCCTGGGGTACGAACTGGGTGGTCTGCACCAGGCGCGCTCCGATAAGGATCACTAAGGGACCGATCAGAAGTGCGCTGGTCACGGGCTTGCGCAACTGGCTGAGGGTCCAGACCACGGCAACGGCCAAGACGCTCACGAGCAAGTGGCCAAGGCTGTCGAAGGGTTCGAGGTCAGCGATCGGCATGGCATGCAGGGCCAGGCCGAGGACGACCAGGACGACTGCGATCAGCGTCACGACGGCAGCTAGACAGCGCACAGCGCGGTGAACCAGGCCTGGGGTGGCGAGGGCTCTGACCAACAGGTGGCCGCCCAAGAGGGCGCACCACGGGAGGGCTGGGTAGCAGAAGCGGGGGCGGACGCCGGGCTGTAACACGAAGAAGCCAAGACTGACGACTAGCGCCACGGCGAGGAAGCGCAGGACCGGCGCCTCGCCTTCTGTGGCTGGGGCGGCGGTACTCGCATCCGGAGTGCTGCGGCGTCGGCCGAACCAAGCAGACAGGCATAGCAACGAGCCGGGAAAAAAGGCCGCCAGCACGCCGACGATCAGCGTCAGACGATCCTTGAGGTAGTTGCCGGGGCCCGAATCGTTCGCGCGCGCGAGTTCGCCGGACCAGACGCCGAGGGCCAGGTCGCTGCCGACGCGGGCCACCGCCATTGCAGCCCACATGCCGAGGGCTGCAAGGCAGGCGATCACCGGCAGCCAGCAGGCCGCTCGCAGCACCAGTCGCGGTTGGCGGCGCGAGACGGCCACGCCCACAACGGCAGCGCCGTAGAACAACAGCGCAACCGGCCCCTTGATCATCGCGGCTGCGGCCAGCGCCACGCAGGTGAGCAACGTGAAGGCAGAGCGCAGAAGACGCCCTGAGGAATCATCGAGCGCCAGCCACAGAAAGGCAGAGGCCGCGAAGACGTAGAGGGCCAGGCTGGCCTCTAGTTCCCCGAGAGCCCCCTTCTCGAAGGTCCCTAGACTGACGAGCATCAGGAGTCCGGCGGCGAGTCCAGTGCGTGCTCCCATCACGCGACGGCTGAAGACGAACAGGCCCAGGGCGGTGAGCAGGGTTGCCAGGGCGGACGGCAGTCGCACCGCCAGCTCGTCGACCTGGCCGCGCACCTTGCCGACCGCTGCGATTGTCCAGTAGATAAGTGGCGGCTTGGTCAGGTAAGTACGTTCCCAGACAGTCGGCACGACGAAGTTGCCGGACTCGAGCATCTCCCTCGCGGGCACCGCCCGGCGCGCCTCCTCCTTGTCCAGCTCCGCAACGCTCAAGCCTCCCAGGTAACAGAGCCCACCAACCAAGAGGATCGCGAGCACGGAAAACAAGCCCGAGGGTTCGCTGCGCTGGCTGTCGGGTAGTGGGGGCATGGACCGAGTGAGGCCGACTGTCGGACTGATTGGAATTTGCTTTTTCAAGGATTGTTATCGGGGCGTCGGCCCTGCCGGGTTTGAGCGGGGTGCATTGTTCAGCGCTCCTTCCAGGATATCGGCAATCACGGGCATCATGCCATCGGCAACCGCCACGTTACCGATTGGAGTCAAGTGTCGGTCTGCATAGTAATAGAGTGGCTGACCCGACTTGGCGTACGCTTCTTTCATAGCCTCCGTCAAATCCAGATAGTGGATGCCAAGATCGGAGCATATCTCTGCGAGCTTTTCCTCGATCTCAAAATTGATCGGCTCAATGTCCCGAATACTCGCAGATGGATCGACCCGGTTGTGGTCGGGAATGGAGATGACGAGAAACTCCGTATTGATTTCCTCGCAGCGCATCCTCAGCATCTTCAGATACTCGTCAGTGACAGCCCACGCGGCTTCGCTGTCTTCAGTTTTCCGGATATCCCGACGTTTGATTCCAATGAGCTTGTAACGGAGGCTTTTGAGCCCCTCGGCGAGTAGTCGTTCGGTGTAGAAAGCATTATCCCGCAGTTTTTCCAGATCGACAGCCTCCTGAAGCGCAAGCGGGTCATATGCTTCAACTGCCGTGAGGGAGCCGCTGACACGTATTACTTTGCCAGAATCGGCTATTTGGTATGCAGGCCGCTTTCGCATCCAGTTGTCCTCAAGGTCATTCCAGAAGAACATCAGAATCGCCAAGTCAGGTCGGAGAGCTTCGCCGAGAATATCCAGAACGGCAAGTTCCTCACGCTGACCGTAGGCGTTGCACCCACTGTTGATAACTTCTACATCAGGAAGTCGCATGTTCACCAATTCGGGGAAAATCTCCCGGTCTCCCGAGCCAAGGCCATAGGTGAAAGAATCACCGAGAAACAGGATGCGGCTTTGGAACTCCGCAGGTCGTTCACGGGTGAAATTCTTGTCACCACGCATGCGTTGCTGATTGTGAACAAATGGGTGCTCGTACTCCCACTTCACGATTCGACCGGAGACTCCCGGCAGAGGTGCCATGGAATACCAACGGTGCCCTCCAAACGGGCGATCGCTGAGCATCGAAGGAGGGCTCCAGAACATACGCAGAAGGGCTTCGACGAGGGCAATTGTCAAAGCGATGCTTGCCGTCGCGGCAATAAGACCAAACAGTCTGCGTTTCATGAATCTTCTTCGGAAGGAACGAGACGACATGTCGGACATGTATTCAATCTCTTCGGAAACCTTTCGCACTCTATTTCTGGGGGCAGCCCACGGATTATCTCAGCCCACTTGTATGTTGGGATGGCTTTGCAACAGTCTGGCTAAATCTTCCGACGACGTCCCACCATCGAAGCCCCCCTTAAAACCGTGCCATTCTCGCCTGACCCCGGAATATTGATCCCGGAAACGCATCAAAATTGTGCCGCAACGCGTCTTCGAGATTCTTCTCTACGGCTTTTCTCTGATTGCGAGGAGCGATTGCTATTTTTCTGACAGTTGAATTCCTAAGTTGAAACCGGTAGAAAAGGGAATGAAACGCCGTTTTTTTCTTAGTACGACATCCTGCGGAATTCTGCCGGGGTTGATTTCAGCGGCTGAAAACAATGAGTCTATGGAACAGAATATCGAAAATGCGGTGAACCTAATTCAGAAGCAAATCGACTCTGGTGCCTTGGAATCGGCAGTTTTTGAGGTCCGGCAGGGGGCGTTCTCGGAGGCTCGTTTTTTTGGAAAAGCGAAATCCGCCGATGCGATTTTTCTGCTGGCATCGATTACAAAACCGATCGCAGTGGCGGGCGCAATGCTGCTTTCCGATCGAAAGGAACTCAACATCTCAGACCCGGTCAGGAAATTTATCCCCGAGTTTTCAGACGGAGAACGTAAAGATATCACCATCGAGCATTTGCTGATTCACACCTCAGGCCTTCCTGATCAACTTCCTGAAAACGCAGATCTCAGAAAAGCCCATGCCCCGTTATCAGAATTCGTGAAAGCCGCCATTCGAACGCCGCTGCTTTTTAAGCCCGGCACGAAATACAGCTATCAAAGCATGGGAATTTTGTTGCTCTCAGAGATCGTCGAACGCATCACCGAAATTCCGTTTCCAAAATTCCTCGCAGACGAAGTTTTTGCTCCACTTGAGATGAAACGAAGTGCGCTGGGGTTGGGAGATTTCAAAATATCTGACACGATTCATTGCCAAACTGAATCTTCGGCCCCCGAATCCGGAGCTGGTGCGCTTGAGTCGAAAGACTGGGATTGGAACAGCTCATACTGGCGGAATCTCGCTTCCCCCTGGGGCGGGGCACACGGAACGGCTGGTGATGTCACCCGGTTTTTGCACAGTTTTCTCAATCCAACCGGCAGGTTCATCAAAAAAGAAACAGCGGGATTGATGATACAAAATCATACCCACGGGCTCGAATCCCCCAGAGGATTGGGGTTTGATTTGAATCCTGAAAGCTTCGGGCAATCATGTTCAGCAACGACCTTTGGCCATCGCGGGGCAACCGGCACGCTTGCCTGGGCAGATCCGAAAAGTGAGGCTTCATTTGTGATTCTGACCTCCCTGCCCCTAGGAGTTTCTGAGGAATCCTTAATCAAACCCGTTTCCAATTGGATATCTTCGGCCGTTTGAGTCGGACCGACAAAACCAGACGGGAGGTGAGCGCGTCCAGACGGGGCAGCGTTACGGCCGGCTGTTTATCCTTCTGGTGAAAGTATTCTGAAACCACCTCATTCCCTCGATCAAATTCCCGTGGGGAGTGCGGAAGACGGCGTGATAGTGGTTGTCCATCAAGACCCAGGAAAATACTTCCCAACCCGACTTCTTGCGGGCAGAGGCCAGCGTCCGGACAAAGGTCGCACGATCCTGATCGTCGAACACGATAGGTTCCCGCCTGTCTCCTCGTGCCATTACGTGGTAAACGGCTCCCTCATACTGGGTGCGCGGTGCGCGGTGCTCGTGGCATATGCGCATCGTATAGGAAGGGGAAAAGCGTCGCAATTACTTATTTTGTCGACTGACCCCTATTACTATTCCAGTCCGAATTGTGCGGTGAGCGCGGAACCAATGCCGGGAATTCCGGTTTACAATCGTCATCTTGCGCTTGTTCCTACATTTTACTAGGCTAGCTTTTATCCTCCTCCTATGAAAAAGTTATTAGTCTCTTTGTGTGTACTCGCAGCGATTGGCTTCTCCCAAGCCGGAGAAATCGCCGGAAACCTCAATTTGCCGGTCGGCATTGATGGAATCCTGCTGAACGCCTCCGGCGAAAGAGCGGCCCAAGCGTTCACTACGGGACCCGACCCGGTCGTGTTGGATTCGGTCACGGTGCGGTTGAAGCATTTCGGCGGCGGTTCCAGCAGTGCGCGTATTTTTCTCCTAGCTGATTTTCAGGGAACGCCGAGCTCCCTCTTGATCGCGGATTTAGGAGAGATAACAAATTTCACCTCGGCTTCTCCTGTCAATCAAAACGTCGTTTCGAGTTCGCGCCCTTACCTTGAACCGTCGACCCGCTACTGGGTCGTGGTGGAAAACGTCACTGGAGATTTCAGTTGGCTCTACTCGGGGAATTCGACCTCGACGGGCGAGGGATCTCTGCTGCCGCTTCGAGCTACCAGAGTAAATGGCGAAACTGATTTTACGCCTAGAGGCGATACGGGCAATCTCCAGAATGTCTCCGTCATCGGATTCGACAATCCTAGCTTCACAGTGTCGACGACTGCGGATAGCGGAGTGAATTCTCTACGTCAGGCGATATTGAATGCGAATGTCGCGCCCGGAATAGGAAGGATCGGTTTTGCGTCCCAACTTGCGGGAGCGACAATCCGGCTGAACGGAGCGGAACTGGTTATCGACAGCCATCTGGTGATCGACGCTTCCGCGCTGCCCGGCGGAATCGCGATTTCGGGAGATCGCACCGACAACGGCCCGTCGCCGGACGATTCGCGTGTGTTTACAGTTGCGGGTCGGAACCATCAGGTTTCCATGGATTCGCTCATCATCATCGACGGGAGGGCCAAGGACGGGGTCAACGGTCTCGACGGCCAAAATGGCGGAGGTATTTTAAACGAATCCCAATTGACTTTGACCCGCATGGTGATCGCAAATAATGCTGCGGGCGACGGTAGCGATGAAAGCGGAGGAAACGTCGGTGACGGCGGTGACGGCGGCGGCCTCTACAGCACTTTTTTCGTGAAGCTCGTGCGATCTTCTTTCTTCGGCAACAGGGCAGGCAAGGGTGGCGACGGGAGCGCCTTGAGTGCTACCGACGGTGGCAAGGGCGGCGACGGAGGCGCAATTTACAATCGTAGCTTTCTTGAAGCGGAGCGATGCACGATCAGCCTGAATCGCTCCGGCGACGGGGGTGAGGGCGGCGGCGACGGATTCGGTGGAATAGGGGGAGATGGAGGCGCCGGAGGAGGAATATTCTGTGAAGACGGTCCAGTTTCTTTTTCATCTGTATCCCAGACAACGCTGACGAACAACCTGACCGGGGACGGGGGAGAAGGCGGAGCGGGCAACACGGGTGGTTCCGGCGGAAACGGAGGCGCGCTCTTCGGCGAAGACGCCTTCAGTAACCAGATCGAAAGCACTCTCTCGGCCGGAAATACTACGGGTGCCGGTGGAGGAAACGGCGGGCAAAACGGGATCGGTCCCGATATCAACGGGTTCACGGTTTCCGAAGTGAATCTGGTAGGATCGAATGCCGGGGTGGCCTCAGAATTCCCCGCAGGCCTCCCCAACGCCAACGGTGACTTCATCGGCTCGGCTGCGTCGCCACTCGACGCGTTCCTCGGACCCTTCGCCGACAACGGCGGTCCCACCTTCACGCACCTGCCCCTGCCCG
>Ga0222633_1001277_pt1 | contig 14192 bp, 14 predicted proteins | sample AntAcemetageno48_FD_179816 | JGI IMG/M metagenome (GOLD analysis project Ga0222633, IMG submission 179816) | Saline water microbial communities from Ace Lake, Antarctica - #48 | ecosystem: Environmental > Aquatic > Non-marine Saline and Alkaline > Saline | place: Antarctica: Ace Lake | collected...
AAGCCTCAGGCACAAATCCCTCTGAGATTTCTCCTATCAATCCAGGCATCTGTCTCGGTGAAAATTGATCCTCGGTCGCCAACATTTCCGCAGGGCTCCACCATTTGAACTTGATCGCCCAGCTTCGTTCATAGTCGAACATATTTTCCATAGTCGGCTCGAACCTTGGTACCCGAGCAAGAAAGTATTGCTCGCGAGATTCTCGCGGCCTATTTTGAAAAACAAAACTGATGGTTGTATGCCAAATCGGCTCGACTTTGCAATTGAGCGCCAAGCCGGTTTCCTCGAGTACTTCGCGCCGAGCACAACTTTCCGCTGACTCACCTGGCTCAATGCCTCCGCCCGGTAGTGTCCAGGCACCTCCGGGTATCCAGGGTAGATTCATCTTTAACAGGAGGACCGCATCACCGGGAGCGTAGAGTACTGTTCGGGCTGCGTGACGAATGATGGGTTTCACTTTTTATCTCTGCCCTTTTTCAAAAAATTGCGTCATTGCAGCCAGTGCTTTTGCCTTGTTCGTCAGCTTCTCAGCCAAAAACGCCTTTTTATTATCATTGGCTGTTAGTTGTGCTCTGGTAGTCCTGCAATGGGACCTTTTCCTGCGGTAAAAAATGCGATGTCCTTTTTATCACCGTCGACACTGACTCGGAACACGAGATCATTATCTTGATGAATGGCCAAGGTTTGTGACGGCTCGTAGCCCATGAGGTAGGCGACCATCACCTTACCAATCATGCCGTGGGAAACCACTGCGATGCTATTATGCTCTGTGGTGAGTAACTCTTCCACGAAAGGGGAGGACCTCTCGAACATGTCAGGATAGTTTTCGCCATTCGGTGCTCGGTAGTTAAATCGATCTGCCTCAAGCGCCTGCCATTGCGTTTGCCACTTAACGCGAATGTCTGCATACATTTCACCGCTCCAGTCGCCACAATCCCATTCCATGATTCGATCATCGAAGGTTGGTTCAAGCTTGAGGTATTGGTTGATGATTTCTGCGGTCTGCTTGGTCCTATCCAAAGGAGAAACAAAGAGCGCCTCGATACCGAGTGTTTTTAGCAATTGGCCATTCACATCTGCGTGACCACGGCCCCGCTCATTTAAGTTGGAATTCCACTGGCCCTGCATGCGGGCAATGGCATTCCACTCGGTTTGACCGTGGCGTACAAAGTAAAGGTGTTTCATCAAAAACCTGCTAGCGACTCGAAAGGCAGAAGACTACCACGCATTCCAGAGTTTCTGGGGGGAGACAATCGCAAAAGTTTCGACCATGGCGATTGGATGCATGGCGTTCAAAAAAGTATCCGTCTATGCTGATTCAAGCAAATAGCAGACGTGGGACGGCAATGAAGATTGATCACCTGATGTGGGCTTGCTCGGATCTTGAAACTGGGATTACAGAAATAGAGCGATTATCAGGAGTAAAAGCCGAGTACTCAGGCAGTCATACTGGTCTGGGCACACGCAATGCTTTGATGTCGTTAGGAGATGATTGTTATCTCGAAATCCTAGCTCCGGATCCTGAGCAATCACTGACGGATAATTTTGGGGGTCGGTTAGCGAATTTGAATGAGTCAGGACTTTTGTCCTGGGCGGTGAGCTATAGAGGTTTAGCGCGGTTGAAGAATGAGTTAACGGCTAAAGAAATTACTACGGGTTCAATCCGCAGGACAACTCGAGTAAGCGCCAAAGGAGAGCCCCTGACCTGGGAACTCTTGTTCATTAAGAATTTGCCCGGCGCACCATTTTTTATTGATTGGTTGGATTGCGTGCACCCTGCGCAGACCAGCCCTAAGGGTTGCGTACTTCGCGGGTTGAAAGTCCCAACTTCTGACCGGTCATCTTACAATAAGGTGTTTGGTGATATTGATGGTCTTGAACTTGCTGAGGGTGACGCGAATCCGACAGCAACCGTTCAAACACCACGGGGCGAAATTGTGATATTGCCTTTGTCAGAGCGGCTCGCCGTTTTCTAAGTGACGCACAGATTCCTTTTCACCATTGAGCTGAGACCAGTTATCCGGGCTTCGATTATGCTAGCCTTCAAAAAATGAAAGACTGTAATCAATGCGGAAAGTGTTGCCAGAAATATGGCGGAGACGGTGGCCTGAGTGCAACTGCTGAGGAAATCGACTGGTGGCAAAGCCATCGCCCAGAGATCGGGCGGTTTGTTCAGAAAGGCCAGATCTGGATTGACCCAGAAAACGGTCAACACTTAAGTGGTTGTCCTTGGCTTAAGAAAGAACCCGACCAAGAAAAATACAGCTGCGATATTTACTTTGATCGGCCCGAGGATTGCCGTGACTACCCCAGTCTGGTCAGTGAAATGATTCGGGATGGCTGCGAAATGATTGAGGTTCGGGACCTATCTGATCCTAACGCTCAACAAAAGTTAGATTGGCTGATGGATCGTGGATAAGAGAGCTCTTGTATTGTTCTGCGTGACGCCGCTGCATACAACTTCAATCCAAGTACAAGCTCACTCTTTGGAGCATTTGAGTGTACTTTCAACTTTACAGCTTCTAGCTGCGAGCGACGTGCAGTTCCTACCTCGGAGTCATTAGAAAGAGATCAGTATTGGCTGGTGATGCCTAGCTCATTACGCCTCGGTAGCCTTTTTCTTCAAACGCCTCATGCCGTGTAACCAGCGATCAATATCATCTCCCTTACGGCGAACGTAATCCTCAACCTCTGGATGCGGCAAGACATAAAAGCGTTCCGACCGAAGTGTTTCGATGACGGTTTGTGCAAGCTGGTCTGCTTCGATAATCCCATCTGTTTGGCCATCGCCTAGGCTCCTGGGCGCCATTGCGGTATTAACCCCCTGCGGACAAAGCACAGACACTTTAATACCATCGTCACCGTGAGTGATGGAGAGGAACTCAGCAAATTTCACCGCTGCGGCTTTACTGACCGTGTAGGGCCCCGAACCAATCGCAGCCAAAAGACCAGCCGCAGAGGACGTGTTGAGAAAATAGCCATCTCCTCGTTCAATCATCGAGGGCAACGCTGCTTTGGCTGCAAAGACATGCGCCATCACATGCAACTCCCACTGTTGTTGCCAGGTCTCGGTTTCCGCATCGAGAATTAGACCGGCACCACCAGCGCCAGCATTGGAACAAAACAGATCGATTTGACCGTGTTTGGCGATGGTTCGGTCGACCAGATCCTGAATGTCAGCCTCTTTTGTGACGTTGCAAACTTCTCCATCACAACCGAGTTCAGCCGCTGCAGCTTTCACCGCATCTTCAGAAAGATCAGCGAGTACCACTGCCCTAGCGCCTTCTGCTAGAAAAGCTTTACCCATTGCCTTGCCTATACCGCCGCTACCGCCCGTAATGATGGCGACTTTGTCTTTCAGTTCCATGTGCTATTTTCCCGTGACTCATAAAGACGAACACGATAATCAGCATGGGTGGAAAGTGCTACAAAAAAACTGAACTTCAAGAGATGACGATCAAGAAAGGGTGCGGAAAGCGGCGTTCACGCTAATTCGTGTTTCCGTTCCACGGGTGCGAGTAGCTCTGTGTCTGTGTCGACCTTGTAATGAATAAGATAGCGTTACTTCATGGGCGCGTCTATACAGGTTTCTGTACGGGCCTGCTAAGAGCTACCTAGGAGTCGATAGACGCTCGCCTTGCTGATTTTGTATTCCGTCATTAGATCCTTAATCAGCACAACTTCCCCTCGCTTCGCTTTCATATTGCTGATCTGTCCAGCAGTTAACTTGCGCTTAGCACCGAATTTAACTCTTCTAGCCTGTGCTGCCACTCTGCGTTCTTGAGCGCGTTCCGAGATTTGGGGTCAGAGTAAAGGGACAGTGTAGGAGTCCGGGTCCAGCAGAAATAGTTGGAGTGAATTTTGTCTGATGGCAGTGAATTTCAAAACGGGTTTAGTTTACCCCGGCACTTTACTCTGCCCCATTTCTTCGCCCAACTTGACCCATGGTGAACACTTAGGTTAAAACGCAACTTCGTGATGCGTGGGTAGGTCCAGGTGTTCACGATGATCCGGATTGAGTGTTCACATTCGCCGGCATATGCACAAAGCAAGGTCTCGCCAGGAACAGTTCTGGCTTTGTAGCGACCGGATTTGCTTTTAACGTAACCAAACGTGACCTACGCGCCATCGTCGCGAAGGATGTTCTTCTCGTTAATGACGCCTCGATAGAGGTAGCGAGACAAATACTTAAGAGCAGGCAAGCCTTTTGCTGTTAAGTCATTGTGGGATCAGTGTCCGCTGAACGTCGCCTTACTTGGTACGTCGTGGAGCCTTACCTAAGACTGCGGGGAGACTATGACATACCCGTTGCGTTCGCCATAAAGGACCGGGGATTGAGTAACAACTGCCGTTGATGGTTGGAATCCAAAAATCTACGCGTGAAGCTACTGCAAAATCTCAATGAAATCTTGTTCAAACTTTGATCGGGCTGCCAACATTTCACTACTGTATTTTCCATTTCTGGGTGTTAGCTGAACATATTAGTCAATAAGTAACCGCGCACGCGCTTTCTTGTAAGACAACAAAAGTGGTTCTAGCTGACTGAGAATGTTCAGCGCCTGGCGATTGTAAACGGCATAGGTGAAAGCGGGTTTGTATTGCGGTTTAGTTTTCTTGTTGGTGATCTTGCCAACGTCGGTTTGCTCCAGTACGAATTCAAGAAGCTGTCTTTCGGAGCTTGCGATGGTGAGCGCTGGTTGGCGCATATCATCTTTGTGCTTTCGGGTTAGGGTGACGGAGCCTTCGCCATCTATTAGGCCTGCGATGTAGGCGGCAGATTTAATTGAAAGGGTTTTGGCTTTTCGGGGTGGAGTCATGGCCAATTTGGGTTAACTGTGACTGGGTAATTATACTGTATAAATAGACAGCATCCTAGTTTCGTTGTTGGGTGTGAACTAGCGGCAAGGAAATGTATTTTCCTCGCCCGAGGACGAGGAAAAACATTTGGTGGAGGCGGCGGGAATTGAACCCGCGTCCGTCAGTACTCTGCCTTCGGCTCTACATGTTTATTCCGTTTATTATTTAACCTCTCACTGGCCCAACGAAAAGGGATTAAGAGGCGAGCTTGCTTTAAGTTTAACTGTGTTAGCCACAAGCAGGGCCTAGCAGCGGTCCCATGAGTCGTGCACCCGGTTTAAATACATGGGCACATTCGCCCCGGGTCAAGCTGGTACTAAATTACTCTAAAAGAGTTTTTTAGGCAGCTAATGCGTAGTTTTCGTCATTGGCAACTGTGAAAGTTACAGTAATTGATTTACGAGAGTTACTACCCTCTCGACATGCACCTTAGGGTTCGTTACCGGCGTCGAATCCAAATCGCCCCCGTAAACCTTTAGTAGGAGAGCTATTTTACGGTAATTGTGCAGCTTCACAAGGGGTACTCGCTGAGTGTCGAGGGCGTGCAGGAGACGTGCTCCAGAGCGCGCGATATATTGCCTAGTTGTTATGGGCTTTCATGACCCGGGCTTTGTCGCGATTCCAGTCCCGCTCCTTCATAGTGGCGCGCTTGTCGTGTTGCTTCTTACCGGTTGCGAGGGCGATTTCCAACTTGACGTTATGCCCCTTCCAATAGATAGAGAGGGCAACGCAGGTTTGGCCCTTTGCTTGAGTGGCATTGATCAAGCGGGAGATTTCTTTTTTGTGCAGTAATAACTTTCGAACCCGTGTGGGCTCAGCGAGAATGTGCGATACAGCGGTATTTAGGGGCGTGATGCTCATGCCGCTCACAAATGCCTCGCCACCCTTAATAAACACATAGCTCTCGGTTAGCTGGCACCTACCCGCACGCAGGGCCTTGACCTCCCAGCCAGTCAGGACCATGCCCGCCTCAAACTTATCTTCGATTTGAAATTCAAATCTAGCGCGTTTGTTTTTGGCGATATTACCTGGCGATGTCGCTTTTTTGGCCATGAGGGTCTCGATTACTGGGCGGCCATTATAGAGCGCAGTGCTTTGCGTGCAAGTCCTGCGGGTGGGCGCTCGCACAATGGCCAAGGCCGACACTGCTTAATGTTTGTGAGCAATTTCCCTGCGTAAAGTTCAGTTTGCGGCATCTTCAAGATCTGGAGAGCCGAGCCAAGAGGCGGTTGGTTGTTTTTGTCCCTAGTCTTCACCGTGATAAAGCCAGCGAATGAAGCATCAGCGTTAACAAAGCACGACCGATCTGCGGATAAACGCTTGCTGCACTCCTCGAGTCTCGCCGTACACGCTACAAAGTAACCGCTTGAATGCTTATTGAGGCATTGGGTTAAATACCTGACAATGCGGTAAATCATTCTCAGGTATTAATGCATGTCCTCTACCGAGTCAGTACATGGCATGTGGTCTTCTCGCTTTATGTTTATCCTGGCTGCGGCCGGGTCCGCGGTTGGCTTGGGCAACATCTGGCGATTCCCCTATGTGGCGGGAGAGAATGGCGGCGGCGCTTTTGTTCTAGTTTATCTGGTCTGCATCTTCCTGATCGGTATCCCGATCCTAACGTCTGAGATACTCCTTGGCCGCGCTGGCAGACGAAGTCCGATTAACACGATGGCGGGGCTGGTAAAACATTCGGGTGCAAGTAAGGCCTGGAATATCATCGGCTGGATGGGCGCTCTTGCTGGATTCATGATTCTTTCCTTCTATGCGGTGATTGCAGGGTGGGCTATGTCCTATGTGTTCTCCTCTGCTTCTGGTGCGTTCGTTGGTATCGATGGGGATGGCGCGTCCAAGGTGTTCAATGACTTTGTGGGAGATCCGACCCAGGTTCTAATTTGGCACGGGATCTTCATGTTAATCACGATTTATATCGTCGGGCGTGGCGTCAATGACGGGCTGGAGCAGGCGGTCAAATATTTGATGCCGACGCTATTTGTGCTGCTGCTTTTGCTGGTGGGTTACTCGTCAACCACCAGTCATTTTGGCGAAGGATTATCCTTTCTGTTTTCCTTCAATGTTGAAAAGCTGACCTGGAATGGTGTGCTGATCGCGATGGGCCAGGCTTTCTTTACCTTGAGTTTAGGTATGGGCGCCATCATGACCTATGGCGCTTACATGCCAAAAGATGCATCTATCGTAGGTTCAGCGACAATTATTGCGCTGATCGATACGACTGTTGCGCTGCTTGCTGGTATGGCCATCTTCCCTTTGGTCTTTGCTAATGGTCTAGAAAGTAGTTCTGGACCGGGACTCATGTTCGTCACCTTGCCGCTGGCTTTTGGGCAAATGAGTGGTGGTGTGATCTTCGGCACACTGTTCTTTGTGCTGGTCACTTTTGCCGCCATCACGTCAGCTATCTCATTGATTGAACCAGCTCTCGCGTGGCTGGTAGAGCACTTGCGTGTGAGCCGTGTGAGGGGTGCAATTTTAGTGGGTGGCGTGGCCTGGTTTGTCGGCCTTGGCAGTGCGTTCTCCACCAACATCTGGTCCGACGTGATGATTCTACCGGGTATGGATTTCTTCACCTCGATGGACTATATCTCCAACAACATCATGCTACCGTTGGGTGGGATGTTGATTGCGCTATTCTCTGGCTGGGTGGTCGACAAGTCGATTAGTCAGGATCAGCTCCAGCTTAGTCCGAATCAGTTCGCCCTTTGGGAAGTGTTAGTCCGATTTGTCGCACCGCTGGCAGTAGGTATGGTGTTTGTAATGACTTTTGTTTAAGTCGGCTGGAAATCCAGATTTTTAGTTTCATGAGAAGCATCCAACGTTCGGCGCTTGTGCCCTACTCGCCCTCACAAATGTTTGATGTCGTCAACGATGTGGCGCGCTACAGCGACTTCCTGCCCTGGTGTGAAAGTAGCCGAGTGATACGCCAATCTGAAGTTCAAATGGTGGCCAGTATTGAGATGAAAGCAACTGGTATTCGGCAAAGCTTTACGACTAAAAACGCTCTGGACAGACCTAATAAAATTAGCATGTCGCATGTTGAAGGTTTGTTTTCCAGCTTGCATGGCGAGTGGGCTTTCAAAGCCCTGGGTGATGAGGGTTGTAAGGTAAGCTTGGATTTAAACTTTGACATGCCTCGCGCAATGGCCGTTATGGGTGCTGGACGTGTATTTGATAATGCAGCTGACAAGATGGTCGAAGTCTTCTGCATACGGGCTGCTGAGCTTTATGGATGAGATTGAAATTGAAGTGGTTTATGTCGGTGTCAGCAGTCAATTTCATAAAGGCCTAACACTGCCAGTCAAAAGTGATGTCCAGCAGGGTTTAAACGCCTCCGGGGTGTTTGCAGCTTTTCCTGAGTTAACGCCAGAGGTGCCGGTTGGCATCTATGGTAAGAAAGTTTCTAGGGCGCAAATTTTGAAGAACGGTGATCGGATTGAAATTTATCGCCCGCTCGTTTTCGATCCTAAAGAGGCGCGACGTAATAGAGCCGCCCGAAAGACCTGTTAGCGGTTCTTGTGAACTGCCGTTAGCTTCGGGTAAATTAAGGCTCGGATTTCGCAAGGGATTCCGACGGCGCATAGTCACCCTCGAAGTAATTTAATCGTTCATCGATAAAGTACACGTGGAGATTACGCTGGAGCTTGTCGAGGCCTGGAATATCAATGGTATAGATGTAATCCCAACGCTCTTTATTTAGATGATCAGCGATAACGGGATTGCCCAAAACAAACTGCACCTGACGTTTTGTCATACCGGGCTTCAATTTGTCGATCATGGTTTGGGTGACCACGTTACCTTGCTGGATCGTAATTCTATGAACTCCGGGGAATTCCAAGGTTGAACAGCCGCTAAGAAAAAGGGCAAGTACTAGTAGAGAGCAAATTTTTCGCATGGGTTTTGTTCGCATGGTTGGCATGGTTGGGATGGTTGGGATGGATTTCACTGGGCTTGAGAATAAGAACCTTTGGCAATTAAATCTTAAAAACGAGATACTACAGCAAACCATCAAATGCTTTAACCTCTTATGGCTGCAGAATCTCAAGAAATCAAAGACGCCGGTCTCAAAATCACCTTACCTCGCGTTAAGATTCTTCAAATACTAGAAAGTTCAAGCATCCACCACATGAGTGCAGAAGATGTCTATAAAGCGCTTCTGACCAAAGGTGAAGAAATTGGTCTTGCCACCGTTTATCGCGTGTTAACGCAATTCGAAGACGCGGGTCTGGTTGTTCGGCACAACTTTGAAGGTGGTCATTCAGTTTTTGAAGTCGCAACTGAAGAGCATCATGACCACATTGTCTGTGTGAAGTGTGGCCGGGTCGAAGAGTTCCGCGACGATGAGATTGAAGCCCGGCAGAGGTCGGTCGCGAGTAATCTCGGCTTCGAGCTGACAGATCACAATCTGAATTTGTATGGACTTTGCCCTGATTGTTGCAAATAAGCCGGCGGTTTATTAAGCCTGAGCGCTCTGATACATTTCTTCCGCGTGGGCGATGGAATGTTCCGTCATATCCAATCCTCCAAGCATCCTCGCAATTTCTTTAACCCGTCCCTCATCATCTAGCTGTCTGACGACACTTGTCGCGAACTTGCCATGAGTTGCTTTCTCGACGGTGAGATGTTGATGCCCTTGCGCTGCGACCTGCGCCAGGTGGGTGACACAAATGATCTGGGCTTTTTGCCCGAGATTGCGCAATAGCGTCCCAACTACTTCCGCAACACCACCACCAATGCCAACATCGACCTCATCGAAAACGAGACTCGGTACCCTGGAGGTGTCCGCGGTGGTGACCTGAATCGCAAGACTAATGCGGGATAATTCCCCGCCCGAGGCAATCTTGTTTAGAGCGCGGGGCGCTTGTCCCGGGTTCGTGCTGATCAAAAATTCGATTTCTTCAAGACCGTGCGCGGCGAGTTTCTCTGTTCCGACAGCCTTCAGCGACACTGCGAATTTAGCGCCGTTCATGCCAAGCTCCGCCAACTGTTTGGTGACCGCTATCTCTATGGTTTTTGCGGCTTTGTTGCGTTTGGCAGACAACTGGCCGGCTCGTTTCAAATAGTCCGCTTTCAGAGTCTCTAGTTTGCTTTCCAGCTCCGCTGCCTCAGAGTCTACATTCTGCAGAGTCGCCAGTTCCGTCTGGACATTTTCTGTCAGGCCACAAAGCTGATTGGGCTTAATTCGATGTTTGCGGCAGAGGTCGTAAATTGCCGATAGGCGCTCCTCTACGTCCTTAAGTCTCCCTGGATCAACCTCAAAATCTGCACTGAATCGCTGCAGGTCGTTAACAGCCTCTTGCAACTGGATTTTAGCGGAGGTAAACATTTCTAGCATAGGCGCGAGATCAGGCTCATTGACGAGGGTGAGTTGGGTGATGCTCTTGCCGATCTGATCGACTGCGGAACTATGATCAGCCGAACTATGATCATCTTCTTCGCAGAGTTGAATGGCGGCCTGGCAAGCATTTAGAATATTTTCGCCATTTGAAAGTTTCTTTTGTTCAGCCTCTAGTTGCTGATCTTCACCAGTCTTCATTTCCAGTTGTTCGATTTCCTCCAGCTGATAAGCCAGTAATTGTGCCCGTGCTGTTTGCTCTTCTGTGCTTGACACAATCTCTTCGAGTCGAAGGCGAGCAGTTTCGAACTCCTGTTGGATGGCCGCGACCTTGATTGATAGATCGACAGCTACGGCGAATTCGTCCAATAATTTCCTGTGAGTTTCGCGCTTCAGTAGTGATTGGTGTTCGTGCTGGGAATGAATGTCTGCCAGGGTATCGCCGAGTGTTTTCAAATCCGCGAGGGTGCAAGGAGCGCCGTTAATAAAAGCTCGAGAGCGGCCTTCCTTAGTAATCACTCTGCGCAGAATGCATTCGCTGTCTTCAGTGTCGAGATCGTGGTCTTTGAGCCAGCCGATGGCTTCCCGGTTTTGGCGAATATCAAAACTCGCGAAAACTTCGGTCTTGTCGCGATGTAGACCAATGCTTGCGGCATCGGCTCGATTGCCTAGAGTTAACGCCAATGCATCGAGCATGATTGACTTGCCGGCGCCGGTTTCACCGCTGACCACAGTCATGCCTCCGGACAGATCTAATTCCAGATGGTCAACCAGGGCAAAGTTATTGATGGTGAGATGATTTAGCATTCGGGTTCCCGCTTTCTGTGCGTATTAAACAAATTATGTTGTGGCGGCGCAATGATTCCTCGATGACTGATTGGTAACATTTTATGGGTCATGTATATTTAGGCTGTGAGTGACGAGATAAACACATTGTGAGTGAACTACCGGAAACCAGCGTAAAAGAGCAGATCCTGCTAAAGCATCTGGTGGAGCGCTATATTCTGGAAGGGCAGCCTGTTGGGTCGAAAACCCTGGCTCAGAACCCTGAACTGAATATTAGTTCTGCCACCATTCGCAATGTGATGGCCGATCTTGAGGCCAAAGGCTATGTCGCCTCTCCCCATGCCTCCTCTGGCAGAGTGCCCACTCAGCAAGGCTATCGGTTGTTTGTCGATAACCTGCTCACCATCCAACCCCTGGATAAGATCGATCTCACGCAGGTGAGCCGCCAACTTGATCCCGATATGTCAGCCCAGGAACTGGTGGAATCTGCCTCGAGTATTCTATCAGAAGTGACTCATATGGCAGGTCTGGTGACGATTCCACGCAGAGATCAAACGATTCTAAGGCATTTAGAATTTTTGCCGCTCAGTGATCAGCGCGTTCTGGTTATCCTCGTGCTAGATGACCATGAGGTCCAAAACCGGGTGATTCAAACCGGCGGCGAGTACTCGGAACAGCAGCTTCGTGAGGCTGCCAACTTTATCAACCAGTCATTTGTAGGCCAGGATGTCATGCAGATTCGCCGTCGCCTCATCGATTCTATGCAGAATGATCGTAAGAACATGAATTCACTGATGACAACGGCTATAGAGATAGCGGAAAAGAGCTTGCCGAACGAAAATGACACAGCTCCAGATTATGTCGTTGCGGGTCAGGAAAACTTACTCGATATTGGTCAGGACTCCACCGCTTCAAACTTGAGAGCCCTGTTCCAGGCATTTTCAACCAAGAGCGATATTCTCGATCTACTCGACCGTTCGATGGAAACCAAAGGTATTCAGCTGTTTATCGGTCAGGAATCGGGTTATGAAATTCTAGATGAGTGTAGTGTCGTGACTTCCGCTTACCGAATCGACGGCAAGCAGGTTGGTGTGCTCGGGGTGGTGGGCCCAACCCGGATGCCCTATGAGCGGGTGATTCCGGCTGTTGATGTCACTGCCAGGCTGTTATCGGCTGCTCTTGGTGGCGTTCGAAACAGAAAATCCGACTAATCTCGCATAATCTCCAATATAAGATCCCGCAATTTCATCAAAAGCCCTTGAATGGAGTAGGGGTAATCCCCATATAGGCCTCCACATGAGTTGATTAGCCTGTGGAAAGGGGTGCTATGGCCGATTCCGATCAAAGTAATGAACAGAAATTAGATGCAGAACTAGATGCGGTGGCAACTGCTGCTGAGTCTGACGCTTCGCAAGCCGATGCTTCGCAAGCCGATGCTTCGCAAGCCGATGCTTCGCAAGCTGGGGCTCCTGAAGCTGGCGATCGCGTTGAAGCCGATCTCGCTGCTGAGCTGGCTGCTGCCGTAGAAGAAGTTGCCAAATATCGAGATGTTGCGCTTCGAGCTGAAGCGGAGATGGAGAATGTGCGCCGTCGTGCTGCTCGGGATGTAGAACACGCCCACAAGTTTGGTATCGAGAAGCTCATCCAAAATATCCTACCGGTAATCGATAGCCTGGAAAAAGGTATTGAGTCTGCCGAGCAAGCCAGTGGTGATGAGGGTGCGACGAAAGCCATCATCGAAGGCATGAACCTGTGTCTGAAAATGTTAACCGAGGTGTTAGTAAAAGAAGGGCTCAGCATTGTGGACCCCTCTGGCGAGCCCTTTAATCCAAATCTGCATCAGGCGATGTCGATGGTGGAAAACCCGGATATGGAACCAAACTCCGTTGTTGCCGTTATGCAGAAGGGTTACACCTTAAACGAACGGTTAGTGCGGCCGGCGATGGTAATGGTATCAAAGGCACCTGCTGGCGAATCTGGCGCTGTAGATGAGACGGTTTAGGCGATAAAACAACGCGGGTGCCGACTTGAATTCGGTTGCTCTTGGGTACGAGGCTCTTGAATAGGAGCGTTGGGCGCCAATACAGATATTGAAATTGAATTGATTCGGCGCGGGCGCCGGAAACCTGGAGAAAAGAAATGGGAAAGATTATTGGTATTGACCTTGGAACGACCAATTCCTGTGTTGCGGTCATGGAAGGCAAGAGAGCGAAGATTATTGAAAATTCTGAAGGCGATCGCACCACTCCGTCGATCATCGGTTATGCCGATGACGACGAAATATTGGTCGGTCAATCTGCAAAGCGACAAGCTGTCACTAATCCACAAAACACTTTGTTTGCGATCAAACGACTGATCGGGCGCAAATTCAAAGACGAAGTTGTTCAGCGCGATATCAAAATGGTGCCGTACAAGATTGTCGCGGCGGACAATGGCGATGCCTGGGTAGAAGTTAAAGGCAAGAAGATGGCGCCTCCGCAGATTTCGGCACAAGTGCTGGCGAAAATGAAAAAAACTGCCGAGGATTACCTTGGTGAAGAGGTGACAGAAGCGGTGATTACCGTGCCTGCCTACTTCAACGACTCCCAGCGTCAAGCGACTAAAGACGCCGGTAAGATCGCTGGCCTTGATGTGAAGCGAATTATTAACGAGCCAACTGCTGCTGCCCTTGCCTATGGCATGGACAAAAGCCCGGGCGATGCGACCATTGCGGTCTATGACTTAGGCGGCGGTACTTTTGATATCTCTATCATTGAGATTGCGGATGTCGACGGCGAAAAGCAATTTGAAGTGCTATCTACCAACGGCGATACGTTCCTCGGTGGTGAAGACTTCGATATGCGTTTGATCGACTACCTGGCCGAAGAATTCAAGAAGCAGGAAGGTATGGATTTGCACAATGATCCTCTTGCTTTGCAGCGTCTAAAAGAAGCTGCTGAGAAAGCCAAGATCGAACTGTCATCAAGTCAGCAAACTGAAGTGAACCTTCCTTACATTACTGCTGACGGCTCGGGCCCCAAACACCTTGTGATCAAGGTCACCCGGGCGAAGCTGGAATCTCTGGTAGAAGATCTTGTTGATCGCACACTTGAGCCGCTTCGAATGGCAATGAAAGATGCTGACACGAGTATCTCGGAAATCAACGACATCATTCTGGTCGGTGGTCAAACTCGTATGCCAATGGTGCAGGAGAAGGTTAAAG
>Ga0222633_1001278_pt1 | contig 14184 bp, 8 predicted proteins | sample AntAcemetageno48_FD_179816 | JGI IMG/M metagenome (GOLD analysis project Ga0222633, IMG submission 179816) | Saline water microbial communities from Ace Lake, Antarctica - #48 | ecosystem: Environmental > Aquatic > Non-marine Saline and Alkaline > Saline | place: Antarctica: Ace Lake | collected...
TGGTATGTTCTCATCATCGCTTCATCTCTGGCCGGAGAAAAAGAGTAGGAGCTTACCGACAGCTAGCCTCTTCTTCTACAGCGGTGATGATGCACTTCAGATTTGAATCCGCGGCTGATGATTTCCTCATGGGTCTTTTTTTTGTATTTTTTCTGGGCCACTGATATTTCTTTTCGGTTCAGGCCTTTGCGGCTCAATTCCCGGTAGACAACGTCCCACCAAAAACATTCATTGTTCAATACATTGTGGGTCGCAATGAAGAACAACGCCGGAACCCTGTATTCCTGAAGCAGCGGTAGAACGTGTTGATTGTTGTAATAACCGTCATCAAAGGTGGCAAGCAGGTATCGCCCTTCGGGATCAAGACCTGCCAGCAATTCCCGGGACGAGATGAATTGATAACCCGCCTCAAGGAAGTAATCCAGAAACTGCCGGTAAATATCGAGAGTAATGAATTGCTGGGGGTCTATGTGATTCAACTCAATCTCTTTTTCACTCCGAAAAATGGAATGGAAAAGAAACGTCATCAAGGCGGGCTCGTCTCTTCTTATGAAAGAGATGCCCTGTCGGAACCGATTTTTTATTTCTTTTAGCAATGCAGGGCTCTTTTCTTCAGTATTTGCCGGCTTGTTTAGATAGCCACTTGTTCTATTGTATTTTTCCGGACCCTGGCTAGCAAACTTAATCGGGACCTGTGCCGACATGGCCAATTTGATGCTGTGGCGCTAAGACAAGATTCCGGGGTGTGCGAGCAGATTGGATTGTCTCAGAAGCAGAATATCAGGCCTACTTCACGTTAAGTTCCTGACTAAGTCCGGACTGTTGTGTTAGCACACTAATGACCTGCATCTTCACTTTGCCCGCAGCATTGAAAAGGCTATAGTCCTTCGCCTCGAAATGCTGTTCCCGGAGTTCCACCTAAATCTATGTTGCCCTCAATCGCCGAACGCATTGCGTCCGAACTTAGTGTCCGTCATGTTCAAGTCCAAGCTGCCATAGATTTATTGGACGAGGGGTCAACTGTTCCCTTTATTGCTCGCTATCGAAAAGAGGCGACAGACAGTCTTGACGATACTCAGCTTCGGCATTTGGACGAACGTTTACTTTATCTGCGTGAACTGGAAGAGCGACGAGCGTCCGTTCTTGAAACGATTGAGAGTCAGGGGAAACTTAACCCGACTTTGAGGCACAGTATCGAACACGCAGAAAGCAAACAACGACTTGAAGATTTGTACTTGCCTTATAAAGTTAAGCGCCGCACCAGAGCACAGATCGCCATTGAGGCGGGCCTGGAACCTCTGGCTGAATTGCTTTTCAGGGACCCTATGAAGCAACCGGAATCGGAAGGAGAAGCTTTCCTTTGTGAGCCATTTACGTCTGAGGCGGGTGACAATCCTGGTGTTGCTGACGTTAAGGCTGCGTTGGACGGCGCCACGCTAATTTTAATGGAACGTTTTGCAGAAGACGCTGATCTAATCGCCCAGCTTAGAGAACAGCAGTGGACTAAAGCGTTATTGATTTCCAGGGTTGTAGAAGAAAATGCTGAGAAAGGTGCAAAGTTTCGCGACTATTTCGATTATTCCGAGAAAATCAGCAAGGTCCCACCCCACAGAGTGCTGGCAGTTTTCCGGGGCCGCACTGAAGATGTATTGCGGCTGAGTCTTAAGCTGCCAGAGGAGGTAGATGAAACCTGGAGTCTGGAACTGGGTTCGCAGGAGCGGCAAATCGCTAGCCACCATGGCTGGTCGCATCAGGGTAGGCCAGCGGACGATTTCATTGCAGGTGTCATACGCATGACCTGGCGCGGTAAGCTCGCGAGTTCCATCGAATCGCAACTGTTTACAGAATTGCGATTAGCCGGCGAAGCCGAGGCGATTCGTGTCTTCGCACGCAACCTTCGAGACCTGTTGTTGGCGGCACCGGCGGGAGCGAAAAACACCATGGGTCTGGATCCCGGCATCCGTACGGGCGTCAAAGTGGCGGTCGTTGATGGTACGGGCAAGTTGCTTGATACAGCGACTATTTATCCCTTTGCACCCAAAAACGATACCCGTGGCAGTCTGGCAACACTTGCTGCGCTTTCAAAAAAGCATGATGTCTCTCTCGTTGCTATAGGCAATGGTACCGCCTCGCGGGAAACCGATAGTTTGATCACGACGCTGATGAAGGAAATGCCTGAACTTGGTTTAGTCTCGATTATGGTTTCCGAGGCGGGCGCCTCTGTTTACAGCGCATCAGAACTCGCGGCGAAAGAGTTTCCTGATCTGGATGTCAGCATTCGCGGTGCAGTTTCCATCGCGCGACGCTTACAGGATCCTTTGGCAGAGCTGGTAAAGATCGAACCGAAATCCATCGGCGTTGGTCAATATCAACATGATGCGAATCCCGTCAAACTTGATCGCGCATTGGATGCCGTGGTTGAAGATTGTGTCAACAGTGTTGGTGTTGATGTGAATACCGCGTCCGCGCCGTTACTGGCGCGAATTTCGGGGTTGAGTGTGTCATTGGCAGAAAACGTCGTCACTCTGCGGAACGAGCGAGGTGCCTATCGTTCAAGGAAGGAACTTTTGGACGTGCCGAGGCTCGGGCCAAAAGCCTTTGAACAAGCTGCAGGTTTTCTTAGAATCCGTGTTGGTGATAATCCCCTGGATGCATCTGCGGTGCACCCGGAGGCCTATCCTGTCGCCCAGAAAATGCTGGCGGATCTGAATGAACCGATTAAGGAGGTCATGCAAAAACCCCATCTTCTGAAAGCCGTGAATGCTGAAAAGTATGTCGACGCCAGGTTCGGCCTGCCTACCATTCAGGATATTCTCGCGGAGCTGGAAAAGCCGGGTCGAGACCCTCGGCCAGAGTTTAAAACAGCGAAGTTCAACGATGCGGTCAACAAGATAACCGACCTGGCACCAGACATGGTGCTGGAAGGGGTTGTCACCAATGTCACGAACTTTGGTGCATTCGTTGACCTTGGTGTCCATCAGGATGGTTTGGTGCACATTTCGGCGCTGGCGGATCGTTTTGTAAAAGATCCTCATGAGGTGGTTAAAGCCGGCGACATCGTTAAAGTGAAAGTGATGGAAGTGGATGTGGCAAGAAAACGTATTGGCCTCAGCATGCGATTGTCCGATCCTGCTGATGAAGGTGGTCAGTCCCGGCAAAAGCAGAAGAGCACTCCGGGCCAACCTGACTCAAGCCAGTCCCGCAAGGGTCAACAGGGCAAGGGTCAACAGGGCCAGGGTCAAAGGGGCCAGGGTCAGCCAGATAAGAAGCAGGGTGGAGGTAAGCCAAAGTCGAACAAGGATCAAAGACCTCCGCCAGGCAATGCGATGGCAGAAGCTTTTGCAAAGGCCCGCAAGAAATAGGGTCCGAATGGCTCCACCACATTGACTAAAAATCAGGCAGGAGTCATGACTCGACCGACGCCAGTAGCGATGCGTTGCCCCCTGCTGCAGTCGTATCGATGCAGGTATGTCGTTCCAGTCGGCAGTAGCTTTCCAGGTCTTCAGTGGCGACGAGTGGCAGAATCTTACCTTCCCTTGCGGCCATTGCTTTGCGCGCTGCACGCAAATCATCGTCATCGCTCCACAGAGCCACAAGACCGATACCTTCCAGCTGCGTAAGGTCAGTTCGATCGACGAATCCGTCGATACAATCCACGCCTTCTGCTCCCGGCACGACAATCAGTGCCGGGCAACCCATTCGACGAGCGGCCCCCGCCTGTGCAGTAGCATCCTGCAGCGTTGGTCCAAGGCACAACGCTGGACCGCGTGGCCAGAGCGTTAGTCTGTTGGATTCTCCAGTGACGCCTGGCATTTCCTGAACATCCAATGCCCTTGGCTCATGCCAGTGCAAGTCATGGACGGCCGCCTGAAGTTTTTCCAACGGCACTCTCGGCCCGTCGTTTGTTTCACTGAGAATTCTTCCCGCCCTTAGAAAGCGATCCAGATAGTGCGGTCCCCCCGCTTTGGGGCCCGTGCCTGACAATCCTTCACCGCCAAACGGCTGCGATTCGACTACCGCGCCAACCTGATTTCGGTTTACATAAATATTCCCGACATGTAATCGATCCGAGATGATTTTCGCGCGTTCATCAATCCGCGTATGCAGACCAAATGTCAGTCCAAAACCGCGGTTGTTAACCGCCGTCAACACATGATCAAAATCTTCAGCGCTGAACCGCGCCACATGCAGCACGGGACCGAACACTTCGCGGTCGAGCGCTTCGATGCCGTCCACTTCAATGATCGCTGGTCCGACGAAGTTTCCTTCCCTGGGCGTTGCGAGTTGCTTGATCAATCGACCCTCTTCGCGTGCTTTATCGACGTGCTCTTGTATATCGTTCTGTGCCTGCTCGGAAATTATCGGTCCAATATCCGTCTCCAGCATCCAGGGATCGCCTACCTCGAGTTCGTCCATGGCGCCGGCAAGCATTTCAAGGAAACCATCCGCGACATCGTCCTGAATATAAAGTATGCGCAGTGCTGAACAGCGCTGACCGGCAGATTGAAATGCTGACACCACCGTGTCGCGGACTGCCTGCTCTGGCAGTGCGGTGGAATCGATCACCGCAGCGTTGATTCCTCCGGTCTCTGCAATGAGTGGCGCGTCCGGAGTCAGATGCTCGGCCATCATCCGGTTGATAGACAGTGCTGTTGCGGTAGATCCAGTGAAACAGACACCTTTAACCACTGGTTGACTAACCAGGGTCTGGCCGACTTCAATACCATCACCCGGTAATAGCTGTAGCGCATCCCGCGGTACCCCGGCGGCGTGAAGTAAATTGACCACTGCGGCTGCTATTAGCGGGGTCGTCTCTGCCGGCTTGGCCAGCACACCGTTGCCTGCGGCTAGCGCGGCCGCTATCTGGCCGGTAAATATCGCGAGCGGAAAGTTCCAGGGAGAGATGCAGGTGATGATGCCTCTTGGCTTGCCAGCAGGGCTCTCGATTGCTTTATTGGCATAGAAGCGCAAAAAATCTACTGCTTCACGCAGTTCCGCCACCGCATCCGACTGTGTCTTGCCTGCTTCACGCGCCAGAAGTGCGAACAGCTCGCCAAAGTTGTGCTCAAACAGTTCAGATGCTCGCCGTAACGTGAAGGCACGCTCGGAAGCGCCGGCATCCTCCCAGATACTCGCCATGTTGGCAGCAGCGATGCAATCCTCCCTGGTGGCCTCGATTACGCTGCCAACCACTTCTCCGTTGACAGCAGGATTATAAATCCGGGTGGCCGGTCGGCCGGTAAATTCGCCAGCCACCATCGGCTCAGCGTGCCACTGGTAATCGAGATAGCGTTCTCTCGCCAGGTCAATTTGCCTGACGACATCGCTGTTCTCCAGATCCCAACCCCTCGCGGAGGTCCGCGACGGCGCGTAGATATCTGCTGATGCCCGGAGGCGACTCGGAGGACCCGCCTGGATGAGTGGCAGGCTGTCAAAAGGGTCTGCAGCAAGTGCCATTGCCGAATATCGCGGATCAACCACCTGATTCACGAAAGAAGAGTTGGCGCCGTTTTCGAGCAGCCGTCGAACCAGATAGGCGAGCAGGTCTTTATGGGGGCCGACCGGTGCATAAATACGGCAGCGTGCCCCTTCATTCTCGAGCAGAAGGTGGTGCAGAGACTCACCCATCCCGTGCAGCCGCTGGAACTCGAAGGCATTTGAATCATCGGCCAGTTCGAGAATGGCGGCTGCCGTTTGAGCATTGTGGGTGGCGAACTGTGGGTATATACGATCAGTCATACGTAACAGTCGGGCGGCACAGCAAGTGTAGGAAATGTCTGTCGCAACCCGTCGCGTAAACACAGGATAATCCGCGGCACCATCGAGTTGCGCCTGCTTGATCTCTGAATCCCAGTAGGCGCCCTTAACGAGGCGAACCATGACTTTGCGGTCCAGTTTCGACGCCAGTGCATACAGCCAGTCGATCACCGGTGCTGCACGTTTTCCGTAAGCCTGTATGACCAGGCCAAAGCCGTCCCAACCGGCCAGTTGAGGGTCACTCAACGCGACCTTAACGACCTGTAGCAAAGGCTCCAGGCGTCCTGCCTCTTCAGCATCGACGTTGAGACCGAGGTTGTATTTTTTTGCCAGGAGGGCCAGCGAATTCAGACGCGGTGCCAGTTCTTTCAGGAGCCGCTGATTTTTCGCGTACTCGAAGCGTGGGTGCAGCGCCGACAGTTTGACGGAAATGCCAGGTTGATCTGTAAGCGGACCCTCACCGGCCTTGTTACCAATAGCACGAATAGCGTCTGCATAGGCTTCGAAATACTCATCCGCGTCCGCCTGGGTAAGCGCCGCTTCACCGAGCATGTCATACGAGTACAGAAATCCGCGTTTCATCTCGGCACGCCCTCGATTGAGCGCTTCTTCAATCGTCTGGCCCAGCACAAACTGATTGCCCATTTCACGCATGGCCTGTTTTACCGCCATCCGCACTACCGGCTCGCCAAGACGTTTTACCGTGCGATTAAGCAAACCGGACACGCTCGAGGTGTTGTCCTCATCGAGGATGCGACCGGTCAGCATCAGGGCCACGGTAGAAGCGTTGACCACTGCTGAACCTGACTGGCCGAAGTGTTCATTCCAGTCGTATGGCGTGATTTTGTCTTCGATCAGCGCATCAATCGTTCCCGGGTCAGGCACTCTAAGAAGCGCCTCGGCCAGACACATCAGTGCGATGCCTTCGTTGGTAGACAGTCCGTATTCGGCGAGGAACATTTCCATCAGGCCTGGCTGACCAGAGCTGCGCATGCGTTCAATGAGGCTGACGGCTCGATCCTGAATTCGTCGCCGCTGGTTGAAATCGATTCTGGCGCTGCTGATTAGCGAAGCCAGCACCTCGCCTTCGTCAGCAACGTGCATTGCCCTGATCGTATTCAGGTCATCAAAGTCCGGCGACGTCAAAGGTGTGCCTGGATGGCTCATGGCCAATTCCATTTATTTACTCCTGTAGATTGATTTTTTAGAGGCTGTGAGTTTTAGGACTGCCCGGTATCTGGTGCCGGCAGTTCGGGATCACGTCCCGCCATTAACAACAACATGTGGTCAAATCGTCGAGCTATTGCAGGGTCCGGGTGGGAAGTCAGCAGCGTGACAGTCACCGCCGCAACAGAGGCGAGCAGAAAGCCCGGAACGATTTCGTAGAGATGGTCAGGCAGCGATTTTCCGCCAATTTCAATGGGGGCATAGATCCAGAACAGAACCGCCAGCGCCCCGGTAACCATACCAGCCAGTGCGCCGTCTCTGTTAAAGCGGCGCCAGAACAGGCTGAGAAGGATGATGGGGCCGAATGCAGCGCCAAAGCCCGCCCAGGCATTGCTGACGAGGGACAGGATAGATGCAGAGCGATCAAAGGCAAGTGCGATGGCAACGACGGATACCGCCAGTACCGAAAGGCGACCGACCAGCACCAGTTCTTTCTGGCTCGCTGAACGATGGACAAAGCTTTTGTAGAAATCCTCTGTTAATGAGCTCGAAGATACCAACAGTTGTGAAGAAATCGTGCTCATGATGGCGGCGAGTATCGCTGCCAGCAGAAATCCCCCGACCAGGGGATGGAACAACACCTGTGACAGGAAAATAAATACGGTTTCCGGATCTTCAAGCGTTGCGCTGGTGGAAGAAACATAAGCCAGACCGACTATACCGGTGGCGACGGCTCCTATTACCGTTACGATCATCCAGCCCATACCAATGTGTCTTGCCCTGGCAATGTCAGGTAGTGAACGTATCGCCATGAATCTGACGATGATGTGAGGCTGGCCAAAGTATCCAAGCCCCCAGGACAGGCTGGATATAAGACCCAGTGCGGTCAGCCCGCTGGTCCAGCTCAATATGCTGACGTCTACGTCAGCGACAGCCACCGAAACTGCATCAAGGCCACCCAGTGTGGAAATAGCCACCAGTGGGACCATGATCAGCGCGACGAACATGATGCAACCCTGCACAAAATCCGTGAGGCTAACGGCAAGAAACCCACCGAACAGCGTGTAGGCAACGACAACGCCCGCGGTCAGGAATAGCCCCAGCTCATAGCTCAGCCCGAAAGAGGCTTCAAAAAGTTTGCCGCCTGCAACAACGCCCGATGACGTATAGAGCGTGAAAAATATGACAATAACCAATGAAGAAATTACCCGTAACGCTCTGGAGCTGTCCGCAAAACGCTTTTCAAAAAAGTCGGGAATAGTGATAGCGTCATCAGCGAGCTCGGTATAGACGCGAAGTCGAGGTGCTAACAGTAAGTAGTTAAAGTAAGCGCCAATGACGAGGCCCACTGCAATCCAGCCTGCACTGAAACCGGCCACATAGATCGCGCCAGGCAGCCCCATTAACATCCAGCCGCTCATGTCAGATGCACCCGCCGACAAAGCGCCGACCGCCGGATGCAACTGCCTACCACCCAGCATGTACTCTGAAACATCGCTGGTTGACTTGCGATAAGCGTAAAGTCCGATCGCCATCATTAATACGAAATAGGCGATCAGAGAAATAAGTGCAGGATCAATCATTATTATTTCCTCAAGGCTCAGGCGCGAACCTGACCATCACCGTGAACTTCATATTTAAAGCTGTTGAGTTGTTCAAGCCCGACAGGACCGCGAGCATGCAATTTTCCTGTTGCTATGCCGATCTCAGCACCCATGCCGAACTCTCCACCGTCAGAGAACTGGGTAGAGGCATTGTGCATCACCACCGCTGAATCGATCGCGCGCATAAAAGTCTGGGCTGCGTCAGCATCTTCCGTAAGAATCGCATCAGTGTGACCTGAAGAGTGCGTGTCGACAAAAGCGATTGCTTCTTTAAGCCCGGCCACGGTTTTTACCGAGACAATGGCATCAAGGTACTCGGTATCCCAGTCTCTGGCGGTTGCTGGCACGATGCGCGCGTCACAACTAACGGCCGCCTCATCGCCCCTGATTTCGCAGTTATCCAGACGTTCCACCAGTCGTGGCAGCAGATCAGCAGCAATATCCTGGTCAACGACGATACTTTCTGTGGCGCCGCAGATGCCCGGGCGGCGTAGCTTGGCATTACGAATTACCTCGACCGCTTTGTCCAGGTCCGCAGCCGCGTGCACGTAGGTGTGGCAATTACCATCAAGGTGGAGCAACGTCGGTACGCGCGCTTCATGACGTACCAGCTCAACCAGGCTGCGTCCGCCACGGGGAATCACCAGGTCTATATACTCGGTGCAGCGTAAAAGCTGCGCAACGGCGCCGCGGTCGGTCGTATCGATAAACTGGATACAAGCGTCAGGCAATCCCGCTTCTCGCAGGCCATCTACCAGGCAGGAAACAATGACTCGAGTGGAATGAAGACTCTCTGAACCACCCCGTAAAATAACCGCGTTGCCGGATTTCAGACACAGGGCGCCGGCATCCGCGCCAACATTGGGTCTCGACTCGTAAATCATGCCGATCACACCGATGGGTGTTGCGACCCGACGTATTCGCAGACCGTTTGGCCGCTCACTTTCCATCAGGAGCCGACCCACCGGGTCGGGTAGTGACGCGATGTCCCTGAGGGTCTGCGCGATACTTTGAATACGCGCTTGCGTCAGCGTCAGCCTGTCAATGAACGCGGCAGGTTTTCGCGAATTCGCAACGCTCTGCACATCCAGTTCATTGGCAGCCAGCAGAGTCTCTGCTCGAGCTTCAAGATGGCCTGCAGCGCTTTCAAGGGCCTGGTTCTTTTGTTGGGTTGTTGCCACAGCAAGGATCCTGGCCGCGGCTTGTGCGCCTTTCCCCAGTTTCTCAACGTAGTTTTCGCCCTCGATAGGCGACATGGCGATGGATGTGGCCATTCGAATTTCTCCTTTTCTTTTGTTCATTTTTAATAAATACAATACGCAAGCACCACGGTTGTACTGTTAGTCATGGTGATAGCGTTTGTTTGTGTCTGGTCAGCAATATGCCTGCAAGGCTTTTGCCGGCTGGGTCAGCGTAGCTCTACCGCCCGTGCGTACGCTGCCTCGAGGGTCTTCTTCAGAAGGCCATCAAGACCGGCATCACCATTAAGTGCGGAAAGCCCGGCAGCAGTAGTACCGTTCTTGCTTGTCACGCCGTCGCGCAGTTCGGCCAACGATGCCTGACTGCCGAGGGCCAGTTCTACGGAACCAGCGAGCGTTCTCAGTACGATATCTCTCGCTTCACCCTCAGAGAATCCCAGCGACTGTCCAGCCTGCATCCAGGATCGTGCGATCTCGAACACGTAACCCGGGCCACTTCCGGCAATGGCCGTGAGGCGATCGATGTCATCCTCAGTGTCTACCCAGATCAGTCGTCCAGTCGCTCCCATCAGATTTTCGACCGTCTGCTGCTGCTGCTGTGTCGCATGCTGGTTCGCAAAAAGTGCGCTGACGCCTTTGCCAATCTGAACGGGCAGGTTGGGCATGACCCGCACCAGCGATTTCTGACCAATCAGAGCTTCAATGGAATCGGTCGCAAACCCGGCGGCAATCGAGATGAAACAACCATCATCGGCCAGGAGATTTTGATAAGCGGGCAGGACCTCATGAATCACCTGAGGTTTCACGGCAATCACAACAAGATCAAATTTCGCGTCATTTAGTGCCTCAGGGCGGCACACCACTCTCACACCATCGGGTACTTTCCGGCCCGAAGGTGATACGACGGTGAAAATGAAACCTGTTTGATTAAGCCAGCGTGTCAGTAATGCGCTGCCCATTTTTCCGCAGCCCGCCATCAACACCCGTGTTTGGTCCTTCAATTAACAACCCCTTTTTATAACCATCTTTTTATAACCATCAGTTTCAGCGCAACGTTCAAAACCTTTTAAGCGATTCTTCAGAACGTCGTTAAGAGCATTGGCGTTCACCTTGGACAGGCGATTATTGCGCCGCGAAGCCCATTAGTATAATATTTAGAGATCTAATTATCTAGCTCACCTGTTTTGGTGCCTTCTGGCTGTTCTGCCTACATATCTCGATAAAGATATTAATAATCGGTAACTTATGTCGAATTCGGCAGAAGTAGGTTTGTTCAGCCCGGTGATAAAATAATTAGATAGCGAACCATAATCTTGTTAGATAGTTATAAAGAGGTAGTAGCACTAAATGACGTCACGTGAACGCGAAATTTTCGAAGAGCAATGCGGCCCGCAGGGATCGCAAACCAAAGAACGAATCGTTATTAAGGTCGGCTCCAGCCTTCTGGCGAGCGATGAACATTTGAGGCCACGTTATTCGTTCATGCATGGCCTGCTCAGCGACATCGCCGATCTGCAGCGACAAGGATACGAAGTTGTACTGGCTTCCTCCGGTTCTGTAGCCTTGGGACTGAATGCCCTGAACCTCGATATTGAAACTGCCGGCGTACAGGAAAAGCAGGCCGCTGCGGCCTGTGGTCAACCGATCTTGCTGAATGCCTATAAACAGATTGCCCTGGAAAACGGTTTCGACATCGCACAGGTGCTGGTGACAGTAGATGACCTTGAGCAACGACGGCGTTTCCTGAATACCAAAAATACGGTGCACACATTGCTCGAGAAAGGCATTTTGCCCATCGTTAATGAAAACGACACGGTGACGACTGAAGAGATTAGGGTGGGTGATAATGACAGGCTGGCAGCGAAAGTGGCGCAGATGATCCAGGCACAGCATCTGGTCATCCTGACCAGTGTTGATGGGCTCTACGACCGCGATCCCTCAGAACCCGGCGCCAGGCTTGTTGAGGTAGTTGAAGATGTCAGTGAATATCTGGCGGTCACCAGTGGTACCAGCCTACTCGGCAGCGGTGGAATGTTAACCAAGATGCGGGCTGCCAATATGGCCCAGAATGCAGGCTGCACCACGCTGATCTCACGAGGCACACTCGACCGGCCAGTATCTGCTGTGCTTCAGGGCGAGTACCCGCATACCCGCTGCGTGGCAAAATCCGAGCCCTCTTCAAGCTGGACAATCTGGCTTACAGACCGCCTGCAGATGGCAGGCAGCCTGATATTGAAACAGGCGGCTGCCGATCGTCTCGAAAACAACGAAGACGGGGTCATGTGCGGGGACATACTGTCTCTGCACAGCACCTTCCAGAAAGCCGATGTACTGCATATCTATGACGAGCAGGGCGTCGAACGCGCTCGAGGTCTTTCCAATCTGTCCTCCGATGAGGCAGCACTAATCGCGCAACATCCCGACCGACCTATCAAAGAACTGCTGGGTTATCAGGCATCAGGGCGGCTGGTCAACCATAACAACATCGTCATTCTTGAAGACCACCATCTGCCATGGGAACAACCCGAAGACTCATCGCGCGTCATTAATGGATAGCTCGCAAAGGATAGCTCGCAAAGAATAGTTCGCCGAGACCTTGACCGATCGAGCATCGGATATCCATTGCAGACGGTAGTGTTTTAGACTCAAGGGGGCGGGATGAGGTCTCAAAAATCCAGTTCTCTATATGAAAAACGCGTCTCCAGCTGAATGTTGGAGGGTCGTCCATCTACTTCGACATAGGGGTATATAAAGTAGTTTAAGGGTTTGGCGGCAGCGGTCTCGCTTATAGCTAAATCCCGACCAGAACTAAAATGTATTCGGTCGGCTGGATGCGTGCCGTAAAACAGTTCTTTTTTTTCAGGATGTTTCGCCGCTTCAGAGGCATCAATCGGTACCCACCCGATGCCAGGCAAATAAAATTCAACCCAGCAATGGTAACCGCCAATAACGCCAGCGGCTCGATCTTCTGGTACTGGAAACCCAATTTCAAATCTGGCGGGGATACCTTCCGTTCGTGCCAGGGAAATAAACAACGCATGGAAATCGGTGCAATTACCATATCGTTCATTGCAAGCCCAGAAAGTATCGCCGTTACCCCAGCCCGTCCCGATTTTCTTGTATTCAACATTATCGACTACCCAGTCATAAATCGCCCGGCTGGTTGCATCGGCAGAATCATCGGTCCGCATCGCGTAAATTTCTGCCAGAATCGGGTTCAGCACCTGATGTCCCACGGGGACCTTCTCGTTTGGTTTCAAGTACAGTTCCGCATCCTTGTTGGAAAATTCTTTGGTGCCTCCTGCTTCTTGCACTTTTCGCGACACGGTCCACTTCAATTTAAGGTCAATCGGTTCGTTATTCTCTGGTGCTCTGGACACGCGATAGTAGCGATTCCCGTAAACCGCTTCTATGCCCTCAGTGCCAGGAAGTGAACTGAACAGGTTTTCCTCGATGATTTGTTGGCTGTCATCAATAACCGGAAGAGGAACGTAGATATCGATTGTCTGACCAGGCGGCAGATTCAAGGACTTCACTTCATAGCTGAACTCAAATACGCGAGCTTCCGAGAAAGCGAAAAAGGGTAATAGCGACAAGCACGCGACGAGAAATTTTTGGATCAAGATGTTCCTCCAGTGGAATTTTTGAGGACAGAAATTTAACACACTGCCAGCATGGATAGTGACACTTCGACCGATTCCAGTGTGGTGCGAACAAACGCGCTGTTTTTTACCGTCGCGATACCCGGAATTACAGTCGTCATTAGAACTAATGTCAGCTGCTATGAGGTTTCTGATCATTCGCCGCTGCCACCTCGACATACTCGACGATCATGACCACACAATGCATTACCCTCTGGCACACCCGGTGCGTCTGCAACAGGTGTGTTCCGAAAAAGGTGCTAAAAACTTGGTCACACTCATGGATAATGGAAACTCAACCTTATCTCCCATGGAGTTTACCCCGGCAATGCGTTTCGAATCACTGGGTCTTTCAAGCCAAGTTCAGCAGGCCATGTTGGATGCTGGCTACACAGTGCCGACACCGGTTCAGAATAAAGTGATTCCGATGGCGCTAAAGGGCAGGGATTTGCTCGTCGCCGCTCAAACAGGCACAGGAAAAACTGCGGCATTCATTGGCCCGATGCTAGACATTGTTAGTGCTGCCTCGACACCTGCAGCCAATTGCACGATAGGGCTTGTTCTGGTTCCAACCAGAGAACTGGCCATGCAGGTGCATCAATCCGTTAAGGACTATGGTTGTCACAGTGGCCTTCGTTCTGCCGTCGTGTTCGGTGGTGTTAAAATCAACCCTCAAATGATGGCATTACGCAAAGGCGTTCATCTGCTGGTGGCAACACCAGGGCGGTTGCTGGACCTTTATGAGCAAAATGCCGTCCGGTTTGAAGCGCTGAAGATGCTTGTACTCGATGAAGCCGACCGTATGCTGGGTTTGGG
>Ga0222633_1001280_pt1 | contig 14101 bp, 14 predicted proteins | sample AntAcemetageno48_FD_179816 | JGI IMG/M metagenome (GOLD analysis project Ga0222633, IMG submission 179816) | Saline water microbial communities from Ace Lake, Antarctica - #48 | ecosystem: Environmental > Aquatic > Non-marine Saline and Alkaline > Saline | place: Antarctica: Ace Lake | collected...
GTTGATTGGCTTCCTGTTGGTCAGTTCCGGCTATGCCTTTGGGTATGGCAGCCAGGATTTTGTACCCTTTGCGTTCCATTTCTTCACGCTCAGCTTCATGTCGCTGGTGTTAACCGGTAAGGAAGCAAGCAGCGATCACAAATCTATCCAGCCCGGCGGTCTCTGGCTCTGTATCGGCTGGACGATGAGCCTGGTGTTGCAGGCCCTGGTTGGATTGTCAGTGCTGGTGACCTACAACCTGGTGACCGGGGGTGAGTTGTCTCATTATCTCGGCATTCTGGTGACCCATGGCTTCACCCAGGGTCCCGGTCAGGCAATGGCGATGGGTTCCATTTGGGAATCCGAGTTTGGTGTTAGCCAGGCCGTTAACTTCGGATTGATCTATGCCTCTATGGGATTTTTGATATCCTTTTTAATTGGGGTGCCCGCAGCCCGTTATGCCATAAAAAACGGGTTGAACCAGAATACGACGGCCCGTCTAACGGAGGAATTCCTGAGCGGTGTCCATCATGAATCAAATCGGCCAGAAGCAGGCAGGCAGGTGACTCATTCGGCTAACGTCGACTCCCTGGTCTTTCATCTCGGTATTCTGGGCGTCGCGTACCTGGCGACGAATGAGTATCTGGTGTTTATGCAGTCTTTGCTTGATGGTGCAACCTTTCTCGGGCTGCCGATGGGTTTGCTGTTCAGTCACAACCTGTTTTTTATTCATGGGCTTCTCGTGTGTCTGATCCTCAGGGCAGTGATCAACAAGCTGGGTTATGGTCATTGCATTGATAATGAAACCCAGAAAAGAATCACGGGTTCGTCCGTTGACCTGATGATGGTAGGTACCGTGATGAGCATTCAGTTTGCTCTGCTGGCAGACTACCTCGTACCGATACTCGCGGTTTGCCTGGCGGCCGCAGCGTCAACCGCATTGATGTGTTTTCTGTTTGGCAGGCTGCTTAATACGCTGCCAGTAGAACGGGCCATTACGCTGTTCGGTTGTTGCACGGGTTCAACCGGTAGTGGCTTGCTGCTGCTCAGGATACTTGACCCTGACCTGTCAACGCCGGTGGCAAGAGAGCTCGCCTATTTCAACGTGGCGATCATTTTTGTCAGCCTGCACGTCCTGATGTTCATGGCGCCGATCCTGCCCAGTATTGGTCTGGGTGTTGTATGCGGCGTGTATGGAGCAACCTTCGTCATCGGCGGCGGGCTCTTGTGGTTCCTTTCACCCCGGACCTGAGACCCCGGTGCTTTGGGCAAAGGCGCTGTCAATCTGCTCCAGCATGGTGGCAACGCTACCGTCGTTTGTAATGACTACATCGGCTCTTGACGTTCTAACCTCATTGGAGAGTTGAGAATCAAGTCGGCGTTCAACGGCGTCACGGGGAGCATTGTCTCGCGCCATTGATCGCTCGATGGCGGTCTCCCTGTCGACGGTGAGTACCCAGATCTCTTCTCCCATGTCTTCCCAGCCTGCTTCAAACAGCACGGCCGCCTCCAGCACGATGATTGCATCAGGATTACTCGCTGTGATGTTATCAATCTCAAGTTCCGCGAGCCGGCGAATCTCGGGCCAGACAATGTCCGTGAGTTTTCTCAGTTCTTCCGGCTTGCCGAAGACCTTGCCGCCCAATGCTTTCCGATCGATCTGACCATCGTTCCCGCGAACTTCTTCGCCGAAGGCGGCGACGACGGCTTCGAATGCTGCTGTGCCTGGGTTGTATGCCTGGTGGCCGAGAATATCGGCGTCAATGACGGCAGCACCTTTGTCGGCAAGATGTTTTACCGCCGTAGATTTTCCAGAGGCAAGTCCTCCGGTAAGACAGATCACTTTCAAGGGAGTCTCCCAAAACGAAAGCGGTAATCTGCCACAACCAATCCGTGAACGCCATCCGGGTAATCTTGTGATATAACATCGCGGATGTTTGAACAGCCTCCAGTATTAGCCCAGTCGAAATGGCTTCGTTTAATAACCCTCTGCCTACTCTATGTATGTCAGGGCCTTCCCATCGGTATCTTTCAGATCGCATTACCCGCCTGGTTCGCGGCTGAAGGACTTACGGTGTCTGAAATAGGCGGGTTCATCGCCATTGTTTTCCTGCCCTGGGGCTTCAAGCTTGTGGCGGGTCCTGTGATGGACCGATTTTCTTTCCCCGCCATGGGGCGACGTCGGCCATGGATACTGATGGCACAGATGGGGATCATCGGAAGCTTTCTTCTGATCGCCCTGCTGTCGCCGGATCCCAAAGAAAGTTATTACCTGCTGGCGGCCCTTGGGTTTATGGCGAACTTTTTTGGGGCAGCCCAGGATGTGGCTGTCGATGGGATGGCAATCGATATTCTGGAAGAAAACGAACGTGCCCAGGCGAATGCCTACATGTTTGGTGGCCAGGCTGGTGGAATGAGCATTGCAGGTGCGGTTGGCAGTGCAGCGTTGGTGAGTTTTGGGCTGTCTATTGCTTCGCTCATTATGGCATTTGCCGTTTTCCTGATTATGTTGCTGCTAATTATTTTAAGGGAGCGAGAAGGTGAGCGGATGCTTCCCTGGTCAGAGGGTGAAGCATCGCTCGAAGCACTCGCCAGCGTGAGTGAGTCCTGGCGCGAAATTGTCGTGCCGTTGGTTCGGGCACTGGTGCTGCCCATGAGTCTTTTGCTCGTGGTTCTGGAGGGATTGCAGCGGGCGGCCGGGGGTATTCAGCTTGCGATCAATCCGGCCATCACCGTTCAACAATTGGGCTGGGCGCAGACTGAGTACGCTAACTGGCTTGCCATAACCGGCGTCGTGGCCTCGGTAATCGGAGTGGTTTTCGGTGCGATGGTGGATCGCGCCGGGTTAGTGAAAGTACTTTTTGCGTTTATTCTGATCAGGATGCTTGGGTTTGCTGTATTCGCGTACACAGAAGTGTACTGGCAAAACGTCGAGTACTTTAAGGCCATGCTGCTGCTGTCGGACATCACCAGCCAATTCGTTACAATGACGGTAATTGCTCTCTTCATGCGGCTATGTCTGCCGCAGGTTGCTGCGACCCAGTTTGCGGTTTATATGGCCTCGGCTAATCTGACGCGATCCCTGGGTAGCGGCGCGGTCGTGCCGTTGAGCGATTTGATGGACTATTCGCAGATGTTTCTGTTGATGGCTGGACTCCATCTGGTCTTTTTGTTGTTATTGCCACTGTTGAATTTTCAAAAACATGAACGAGACAATGCGACGCTGCTCGCAAGTCTGGAAAAGGTGTAATTATGAGTCAGAAACGGGACGCGGCCATTGTCGGCATCCATGAATATCCGATCCGTGATGTAGAGGGCGAAGTCAGTCCCCTGCAGATCAAGGCAGAGTCGGCTGCGCGGGCGCTGGAAGACGCCGGCCTTAACTGGTCCGATGTCGATGCAATCTATGATGCGGGTGATGGTGGCGGTATGAGCGGCCTGAACATCGCCGAATATTTCGGGCTAAAGCCGACTGTCATTGATACCACGGGCGTTGGCGGCAGCTCTTACGAGTACCACGCCGCTCATGCAAAAAGAGACATAGCGTCGGGCAAAGCGAACGTCGCGCTGTTGACTTACGGTTCTACTGCGCACAGCAATAAGTTTGCGATTGGCGTCGGGGCAAGGGGCGGTGCTTCCCTGCATCCGGCCGAGAACATGGATACCTTTGCCGGTCAGACACTGGTGTCGAACTACGCCATGGTGGCGCAACGACATATGTATCAGTACGGCACTACCAGCGAACAACTGGCAGAGATCTCAATTGCGACCAGGTTGCATGCCATGCGAAACCCGGAAGCGGTGCAGGCAATGGAAGATCTGGAGTTTCTCGATATTCGTGAAACCACCATCGAAGACGTTATGAATTCAAGAATGATTGCTGATCCGTTGCACCTGCTGGAATGCTGCATGATTTCTGACGGTGGCGGGGCGGTGGTGATTGCCTCTCCCGAAGTTGCAAGGAACTGCAGGAAACCACCGGTCTGGATTATTGGTACGGGTGAAGCGACTAAATATCCGGAGCCCGGTGGTGATATCACCACCAGCGCGGCGGCCCAGTCCGCACCGATCGCCTTTGGCGAGGCGGGTTTGACTGCCGCTGAGATGGATATCGCCATGATCTACGATTCATTCAGCATTACCGTTCTGACTATGCTCGAAGACCTTGGCTTCTGTAAGAAGGGTGAGGGTGGTGACTGGGTAACCGGAGGTCGCCTGCGCTTTGATAGGCCTTCCGATGGTCCCGCATTGAATACTGATGGCGGGGGCCTTTCCTCCAATCATCCTGGCATGCGCGGAATATTTCTTTTAATAGAAGCAACGAGACAGCTGAGGGGTGAATCCACCTCGCAGGTCGCGGGTGCCAAACTGGCGGTGGCCCACGGCAATGGCGGCATGCTTGGAAGTCGGCACACTGCCGGTACCATTATATTAGGGGGAGACTAGATCATGTCAGAGAAGAAAAAAGACCCGACCCGGCCGCTACCCAATACCAGCGAATTGGATACCCAGGCGTTCTGGGCAGGCACTAAAAACAAGGAATTCAAATACCAGCAGTGTGACAGCTGCAATAAGGTTGTGTTCTATCCCCGACGTCATTGTACTGGCTGCACATCCGGAAAACTGGAGTGGAAGACCGCTTCGGGCAAGGCAAGTGTCTATACTTTTAGTGTCGTGCGCCAGAGTTATCATCCGTTCTTCAGAAACATGGTTCCCTACGCAGTCGCCTGGATTGACCTGGAAGAAGGTCCGAGGATTTTGAGCAATGTGGTCGGTGTAGATGACCCGTCAAACGATATCTCTATCGGCCAGGAAGTGCAGTTGGAGTGGGAAGAACACGAGGATCTTTGTATTCCGTTGTTCAGGCCTGTTTAAAACCCGTCATCCCGACCGGAGTGGTTTGGTCGAAACCCCCGTCATCTCGACCGAAACACGCATAGCGTGTGTAGTGGAGAGATCTCGTGCTCGCGAGAGTCTGGATTTCTCCGCTCCGTGGCTGCGCCACTCCGGTCGAAATGACGGTGGTGTTGGCTAAGTCATTCAGGTCGAAATGATGTCGGGTTGGTCGACATGACGTGATGGTTCGTAAATCCCCCGTCATCTCGACCGAAACACGCATAGCGTGTGTAGTGGAGAGATCTCCTGCTCGCGAGAATCTGGATTTCTCCGCTCCGTGGCTGCGCCACACCGGTCGAAATGAACTGTGTCAAAAGTCATTCAGGTTGAAATGACGGTCCGGCTTCGCACCGGAAATTCCAGACGACTACTTCGGCAACCTCACCGTAGCAGTACCAAACACGCGGGTTTCCCCTTTCTCGTTAGCCACCGTCAGGTCAATCTCAACCTTGCCGTCGTCCTCGTCAATATCGGTCACCACGCCTGTAATCGTGTGGGCTTCATCAGCAATGACCGGTGCACGAAATACGGTATCAACAGATAGAACATCGGCGACGGGCGCCCAGTTATGAATCATTGCCACCAGGTAACCCTGGCTGAGAATGCCCGGCACCATGGCACCGGCAAGCCCTTCCTTTTTGGCCGCTTCATGATCGGTGAATCTTGGACCGTCCCAGCCGACCAGCTTCGCGAATTTTGTCGTAATTGCCAGTGATGTATCGGGGATAAACGTCGGTAGGTCGACGCCAAATTCCACTTCACCCAGTTTTTCAATCGCCATCAGCTTCGCTCCCTCATGACCATCCTGCTATCCGAGTTGGCGAGGTGGTTTCCTTCTGCATCGTAGAACTCAATTCGAGTGACGACAAAAATCATACGACCTGAGCGGCCTGTCTTGGTGTAAATGTCGTGCAAATGCGTCCTGCCTGTCACGGTCGAACCGGGACGAACGGGTTGCAGGCATTCGACACCTTTTCCCGCATCCATACCAATCCCGAATCGTGGAAAGTCTGCGGGTAGCATGCGACTGCCACTCAGGCTGGCGATGAAAGTCGGTGGTGCCTGAAATTCCTCATGATCAGCGTTGAGAAAACGGTCGGCAGTTTCGCCGCACAGTCTTGCGTACTCGATGGTAGTGTCCGGATCGATCGTAAATTGTTTCTCATCAAAATCGTGATTGAGAAACTTGCCTCGAATCTCTTCGATATCAGCGTCCAAAAGTAATCCCCTAAAACTGAAAAGCTGTTTGAAAAAGCATGGTCTTAAAAAGTTGTCTAGTGCTTGAAGTTGATGGCCTTGAATTCACCGGCCTGCAGTGCAGCAACCAGGTCATCCATATCCTTGATGTCATTGGTGAATTCAGTGCCGCAGCGCCCGATGTGGCTTACGATGTGCGAGTCACTGCCCCCGATACCGAGATAGCCAAGATCTCTGGCATTGTCGATGGCGATCTGGTCTTCGTTTTCACGGCTGCCGCCATTGAATATTTCAACGATCTTTACGCCCTTCGGAACGCCAAGTTCTTCCGTATGGGCAAACATGCCGACTCTCGGTCGTCCCGGATGGCAAGGTACCGCTACCACGCCGTGTGCTTCACAGGTTTCGATGACCATCTCGAGTGACAGGTTAATGCTGCTGAAATCGAATGCCTGGGTTAACGATTCCGTGACACCAAATACCAGAACGTGGCCATATTCGGTCTCGACTTCACTGCCCTTGAGTATCACCAGCCCATGTTTTTCTGCGAGGCTGGAGTAATCAGATTCGAAGTCGTGCTGCCGGTGCTCGGTGAGGACAAATCCGTCAATTGGAAGTTCTTTCGATCGAATCCATTGGCAGTAGTTCTCTACCTTGGCGCGACCGTCGTCAGACTTAATCGAATGTGTGTGCAGATCCAGTATCAATTGGGTTCCTCAATTTAGGTGGGGAAATTGCCATAGGCTCTGTGTATGTGCAAGGCAATTGAGCTCAAATATGGGGGTGTATTTACTATTCACCTTCTGGCAAACGCGCTGCAGCCTGGTCATAAAATCAATCACCTGGGATGCTGGTGGGGCTCAAGTTCAGCGTGCGGTTCTATGCCGTGATCAGTCAGTTGGAAAATACTGGTGTGGATCTGTTCTTCAGAGATCTCCATCACGCCAATTGTCCCCAGGCGCAGTGACTGATTGCGAGGCAATGTGGGTGAACCCGGATTAATGTACAGGCGCCCATTGATGGTTCTGACGTCTTCGAGGTGCGTATGCCCGTAGACAAGAACGTCGGGGTTCATGTCAGGAAAATGCTTCTCCAGGTGGCGTTCCAGCCGTTCCGGTGATTTACGAATGGGTGAGGGGAAGTGATGGATAAGCCCGATTGAAATATTACCCAGTTCAATAAACCAGGTGTCCTGCAGTCGGTGATCAATGATATCAAGGTCCCCATTACCTCTTGAGACATAGGTAGGGGCAATATCTGACAAATGTTCGACAATTTCCAACGTGTGCAGGTCGCCCGCGTGCAGAATGGCGTCGACACCTTCGAACGCGCGTGAAGCCTGTGGCCACAGGTCTTCGAGGGTTCCTGGCATGTGAGTGTCAGCAATCAGGCCGATTTTCATCCTTGTTTGTCCAAAATCAGTTAAGGGCTGCATTGTACCTGCTTGCCAGAGATTTATCGTAGGGTTAGTGTGGTTGGGTGTCTGATCATGAGAGAAAATGGGTTATGAAAAAAGTTGATCGTCGTTCCTTCCTGAGGCTGGGGGCCGTGACAGGTCTTGCTGCGGGTATTCCAATCAATGCAACAGCTGATGGGTCGTCCTCCTCCGCTGCGGCACCCCAGGGTATTAAGAACTACGTCAGATTGGGTAGAACAGAGCTCAACGTGTCTGATATTTCCTTCGGGTCCTTCCCACTTCGCCAGGGTGAAGAGCATGTCGTCCATCATGCCCTGGACCAGGGCATTAATTATTTCGACACGGCGGAAAGTTATGGTGACGGGACGTCAGAGACCGTCATGGGGCGTGCTTTAAAAGGCAGGCGCGACAAGGTGTATGTCGCGACCAAGATTAGTGCGGGTAGCAGGGACAGTGCTGAATCCATGATGCAGCGCCTGGATGAAAGCCTGGCGCGGTTACAAACTGACTACGTGGACGTGTTTTTCAACCATGCCGTCAATGATGTTTCGCGGCTGAAAAATGAGGAATGGTCAACATTTGCAGACCAGGCCAGATCCCAGGGTAAGGTTCGCTTTTTCGGGATGTCAGGGCACGGCGGTTACCTGACAGAGTGCGTGGATTACGCAGTGGAACAGGACATGTTTGATGTGCTGTTGCTGGCGACCAACTTCGGCGAGGATCCTGCCTTCTATGAAAGGTTTACCCGCGCGTTTGATTTTGTGGCTAATCAGCAGGGGCTTCGTGCTTCGATGGCAAAAGCGAAGCAGAAGGATATCGGTATTGTGGCCATGAAGGTCCTGCGTGGTGCCAAGCTCAATGATATGCGCCCTTATGAACAGCAGGGTTACACCTATTCCCAGGCAGCCTTTAAGTGGGTGCTCAACATTCCACAGGTTGATAACCTGATTGTGACGATGCGAAATCGTGACCAGATTGACGAGTACCTCGGCGCCTCTGGTGCCGGTGAAGTGTCCCAGACAGATATGGACCTTCTGCAGCAATATGCTCAGATGAATGACGCCAGCTATTGTCGTCACGTCTGCAATGATTGTGAGGGGAGTTGCCCCTTCAACGTGCCGATTGCGGACGTGCTTCGAATGAGAATGTACGCGATTGATTATGGGGATTTTTCAATCGCGAAGCAGGAATACGCCAAGCTTGAAGCCAATGCCAACCCCTGTCTTAGCTGTGATGGCAGTCCCTGTAAAGACGCCTGTACGTATGAAATTCCAATTGCAGATCTGTGTGGCCCGACCCACACGATGTTGACCTGATTGCAGGCTGAGTCTTAACTTCATGGTGAATCACATCCATCTCGACCTTGTTGGCGGCCTGTCTGGTGATATGTTCATCAGCAGCATGCTGGATGCCTTTCCGAAGTTCAGGGAGGGCCTTGGCCAGGTGATCGTCGATGCTGGATTTCCCGACCTTGTTGAGCTGGAAACAGTTGACCATGATGATGGCACGCTCACTGGAACCCGGTTCACGGTAAAGTCGACCGAGCAGGAAGGTCATCATCACCATCGACATTATAGTGATATCAGGGGGCGCCTGCAGGAGTCCAACCTGGAAACGAGGACCAGGGACAATGCGCTGGAAATATTCCGTCTGATCGCAGAGGTTGAAGCAGCTATCCACGGCAAGAAAGTGGAAGACGTTGCCTTTCATGAGGTCGGCGCCTGGGATTCGATCGCCGATATTGTTCTGGCAGCACACTTAATAGCGTCAGTGGATGCTGATTCGTGGAGTATTTCTGCCATACCTGCAGGTCGGGGTTTTGTTGAGACTGCTCACGGGCGTCTTCCCATACCTGCGCCTGCAACAGCGCGATTGCTGGAGGGTTTTGAACTGCTTGATGATGGTCTGGAGGGCGAGCGTGTCACCCCAACCGGTGCGGCGATCATCAAATTCCTGTCTCCCCTGCGTCGACTACCGCCAGGACTGGTGCTTGAAGGGACTGGCTATGGTTTTGGCAGGAAAGTTTTTCCTGGTATCTCCAATACGGTAAGAGTTGCAGTGTTTACTGCGAGTGAAGCTGACCGGCTATGGACCCAGGACCAGGTGATGCGATTGTCATTCGAGCTGGATGACCAGACGCCGGAGAGTATCGCAGATGCGCTCGAGCGCCTTCGGGGGGTGGATGGGGTGCTGGAAGTCACCCAGCATGCGTATTGGGGAAAGAAACAAAGACAGGGTTTTTCAATTGCCGTGTTGTGTCGACCTGGCGTGGCAGATACCGTGACCAGCGAGTGTTTTACGGTGACCACAACACTGGGTGTCAGGCGCGAATTGATCAACAGGGCAACGCTGCCGCGGCAAGAAGTGGTCGTGTCCGTGGGTGAAAGAAGCTATCGGGTAAAAGTCTCCAGCCGACCGGAAGGCTATACTGCGAAAGTGGAAATGGATGATCTGCTGGCTGCGGGACTTTCCCTGCAGGAACAGGCATCGGTAAGAGTTCAGGCTGAAAGTCTGGCGATTGAACAGGCAGGGAATCATTGAAAGCACGACTGGCGCTCGAACAATATTTCAGGGAAAGACCCCCAATGGCGGTTGCCGTTAGTGGCGGGGTCGATAGCATGACACTGGCCGTGCTGGCGCATCGCGTCCAACCTGGAACTCAAATTTTCCACGCAATTTCCCCGGCAGTGCCGGTCCAGGCGACGGAGAGGGTTAAATTACATGCCGAGCTTGAAGGTTGGCAGCTTAGTGTCATCGATGCAGGCGAAATGGAAGATCCGCAGTACCTCGCCAACCCGGCGAACCGATGCTATTTTTGTAAAACCAACCTTTATGACCGGGTCGTTGAGAATACCGGGCTGACCGTGGCCTCCGGCACGAATCTTGACGATCTGGGCGACTACCGGCCCGGGCTGGTCGCCGCAGAAGAACACCAGGTGTGCCATCCCTATGTTGAGGTTGGCATAGACAAGGCAACCTTAAGGGCTATTGCAGATGACCTGGGTCTTGAAGACCTGAAGGACCTTCCTGCAGCGCCGTGCCTATCGAGTCGCGTGACAACGGGCATAGCCATCGATGCGTCCTTACTGCCGGTGATCAATGAGGTCGAGGAACACCTTCGCAAAAAACTAAACGATCAGTATTCACTTCAGGGAGTCCGCTGCAGAATCCGTGAGGATGAAGTGGCCATCCAGCTTGAATCCGCCATCGACATTGATTTTGGGTCTGGCCAGTTTGATGAGTTTGCCTCGGTCGTGCGTGAGATTTTTGTTCAGGCGGGTTTCCCGGAGCGGGTGCAGGCTGTTGTATTTGAACCCTATGAAATGGGCAGCGCCTTTTTGATAGAAACACTGGAAGTCAGTTAGCGCTTGTTCGGGACAATACCACCGCGGTGGTTATTGTCCGTTGAGCGAATGATTTCAACACTAACGTTTCCGTAATGGCGCGCATTTATACCTCGGAACATAATTTTGGACGGGAACTCGCTAAATGTCTGATATCAAGGATGTGAATCTGGATTTTGATCGCGAAAGACGAACGGGTCTTGCCGAAGCGGTTTTCTGCCAGGGAAAGAGCATCAACCAGTTAAGAACGATCTGCGACAGCATCGTTAAAGAAGAAAAACCAATGCTGTTTACGCGACTGTCAGATTCGCAACACCGGCAGCTGGAGGAATCCCATTCAGGTTTGCTCTCCTACGATGAGATTTCGAAGACCGCGTTTTTCCTTGCCGCCAATGCAGGGACAGCGGTCCCGGTGGCTGTTGTATCCGGCGGCAGTTCCGATCTTTCAGTGGCCAGAGAAGCGTCCCGCACGCTGGCGTTCTATGGTCACGAAGTGCTCGAAATTCATGACGTTGGCGTCGCCGGTCTGTGGAGAATGACCGAACGGCTGGAAGAACTCAGGAGCTGCAAAATCATCATCTGTGTTGCAGGCATGGATGCAGCGTTACCGACCGTGCTTGGAGGTCTGGTTTCTGCCGCCCTGATTGCGGTGCCAACCTCTGTTGGTTATGGGATGGTAAAGGGTGGCGAGACTGCGCTGCGTTCGCTGCTCGTTAGTTGCGCGCCTGGGGTCACGGTCACCAACATTGATAATGGCTACGGCGCAGCCTGTGCCGCAATACGAATTCTCAATAGCTTCAGCTAACGTTCGCTTGAGCGCCCTCCATAGCTTTCCAGGGCACTCTTCATGGCATTTTCTAAAGGACTACGTCGTCCGATACGCCGCGCACAAACAGAGTTTCCCCTTCGCTGGCATTGTCTGCTGCCACCAGGTCATCCAGATTCTCTGCCACGCCTTCATTGAACGATTCTGCTGCTGCAAATATGCGCGGTAACAGGGTGGCGTCGCTGGTGGAGTTCAGGAAGAGATGGTCTCGTCGCAACACAAAGTGTACAGCACGCTCGATAACGCCTTCGTCACGATAGGGTTCGTACCAGCTGAACTTTGGCGAGGCGTCTTCCTCGCGCCATCTTCTTTTCGCAATGGCCTTGATGGTTTGTATCGCAACGCCCTTATCCACACATAATTTGTAGAGCGTCTCGAACTCTGCTCGATATTGATCCTCCTGCATCATTGAGTGGAAATAAGGCAGCAGGACCGAAGCGAAATCGTACTCAGCGAGACTCTTCAGGTGCATTTCTGCGATTCGCGTGCCGTGACCGGTGACGCCGATAAACTTCACAAGACCCTCTTTCTGGGCTTTCTTTGCCGCTTCGAGTGCACCCCCCGGGCCCATGACGGTATTCCAGTCTGAGTCCTGGGCAAGGTTGTGGAACTGAATCAGGTCCAGGTGGTCTATTCGCATGCGCTCCAGGGATTGCTCAATGCTGCGACGAGCGCCGTCGCCGTCACGGTCACCGGTTTTGCTGGCCAGGAAAACATCCTGCCGGTGATCCTGAAGGAAGTCGCCCAGTCGTAGTTCGGAGTCACCATAGACGGCGGCGGTGTCAAAGTGATTGATGCCGGCTTTCCGGACCATGTCTATGGTGCTGTCTGCTTTTTCCTGGCGCATCCCGCCGATTGCAGCAGCGCCGAAAATGATTCGGCTGCTCAGGTGGCCCGTTTTGCCAAAAGGGAGGGTAGGTATCATCAGGTGCTCCTGTAAGTGCTGGACAAACCAATAGTGTATCTCAAGCTGGCTTTATGGTCGTCTACTTGTCAGCTGTATCCCTTTAACCGTATTCAGGTCCCGGTTAGATTGGTGCAAGTAGCGCTGAGGGCTCTATATCTCAAGCCGTACCCGGCAGGGACTGGACGAATTTGATACTGGCTTCCACGCACCAGTCATTCCTCTGTGGGCCGGAAATATCGCCGACGAACACGTGCTGTGGCGTTTCTATGTCAATATCAACGGGGTGCAGCGCCTTGTAGTCCGAACCCCAGTGCTCGTGGAAATCAATTGCAGCGTCATGATCGATTGTCGGGTCGTCTTTCATGTAAAAGGTCGCCAGGGGTGGCCTGCCCGATGCTGGTTTCAGTGTGCGGACCCAGTCCACGACTTTTTGCATTTCGATAATCGCCCTGGAGTCATATCGATGCGTCCAGTACCTGGCAACGAGTTCGCTTTCTGGCTCCCAGCTATGCTCTTTACCGATGAGATAGGGCACCCATCGTTCGGCCCAGGGCCAGGTTAGCAGGAACCCAAAGGGGCTCCTGACCTTGAAATTAGGCGACAGGAAGATGAAAGCATGTACCTGCTCGCGACGGGCAATGTGCTCATTCAGCCAGATACAGAGCGGCGCGCCGGTGGAAGTCGCGATCAAGACAACCTTCTTGCCGATCCGGGACGCAATGTCCCAGCTGTCCACCATCGACTGGAGCCATTGTTCCGCGGTGGCCTCCATCGAATTCTCGGAAAGCCCGTGACCAGCAAGCCGGGCATAGACGACGTTGGCATTGAAATGGTCCGCGACGCGCTCGGTAACGGGCGCTATCTCCTGGCGTGTGGCCGAGAACCCGTGAACGTACAGGAAACAGAGATCAGTGACTCCTGGCCCGGCTGCCCAGTCGATCCGGGCGTCGGTGCCAATGATCACACCCTCATGTCCCGCTTCATGTGCGATCAGCCAGGTTTCAAGTTCGGCCGGTCCAAGTGAGGCGGGCACCTGTGGACCGGGCAGTTTGGAATCCAGCACAGGCCGGGGGGCGAGCCAGAAAATGGCGGCAATTACCGCGGCAAACAGGACGATGACCGTAACGATTATCATGGCGATGGTTTCCATAGATTCTAGACCTGACCCTATCTTGTCTGCGATAAGTGAAATTAATTGGTTAAAAGCGCAAGAATAGCTACTGCCCGGCCACTATTTTTTATAAAATAAAGGTTTTCCACCGGTGTTAGCTGGGCTGCGCGCACGGGTGTTGTGGAGTAACGTAATTTTATGCGATTGCAAGCAATTAAGCTCGCTGGTTTCAAATCCTTTGTAGACCCTACAACAGTCCCTTTCCCCTCTAATCTTTGTGCCGTTGTCGGTCCGAATGGCTGCGGGAAATCAAACATCATCGATGCTGTGCGCTGGGTGATGGGGGAGTCGTCGGCGAAGACGCTGCGTGGTGAGTCGATGACGGATGTCATCTTCAATGGTTCCAACACGCGTAAACCGGTGG
>Ga0222633_1001285_pt1 | contig 14075 bp, 17 predicted proteins | sample AntAcemetageno48_FD_179816 | JGI IMG/M metagenome (GOLD analysis project Ga0222633, IMG submission 179816) | Saline water microbial communities from Ace Lake, Antarctica - #48 | ecosystem: Environmental > Aquatic > Non-marine Saline and Alkaline > Saline | place: Antarctica: Ace Lake | collected...
TAACTCGACCTGGCGGTCTGAAATTGCAAAGAATGCGAGTTTATCAGTACGATCCAGTTCGTTAGTTCGTCAAAAACCTGCAGATTTCCATCGAGAACTGAAGCTAAACTCATTTTTCAGCGTAATCATGTACTTGGCTGATGAAGCAAAAATGTGGCTAATTCTTCTTATACTCCAGCACCGGCAAGGGCTGAGCGTGTTTCCGAATGACTCTGTTGGGTATGTCTGGCTTAGTCGAGAAATTGCCTCACCTTACTGACAAACCCGTCCAGCTGATCATGGTGAACCCAGTGGCCCGCCTTTTCAAAAGGCTCAACGGTAAGAGGGCAGTTAAAACTGTTTACTCTGCCATCCTCGATTGGATCGGAAGCCCAGGATTCCAAACCTCTTACCAACATTGTTGGACAGGTGATGTCGCCATACATCGCGGCAGTTTCTTCAAATGGCACACCCGTTGGCGGAAATGAGCGAACGTAGTTGTCAAATTTCCAGCTGAACGTACCGTCTTCATTCTGATTGGCGCCGTGAATGGTTAGATGCTGGGCCTGTTCTGCCGATAGATGGGGGTTCTCCGACTGCATCCGCTCGCAGGCGTCTTCCAATGTGGTGTAACGCCGGCTCAACCGGGCTGACTGGGCGCGTAAATCATCCATCCAATGATGTATGCGATCTTTCATTGGCTTACTTAAATGTTCCTGCAACATTGCTGGTGGCGGACCCATCCCCTCGATGGCCACCAGCTTGTTAACGTTCTGCGGATGAAGTGCTGTGTAGAGCAACGATATTGAACCGCCAAGAGAGTGGCCAATGATCGTCAGTGGAGTCATCTGTTTTTGATTGAGCAGTTGCGCGATGTCGTAGACATAGTCGAGCTGGTTATATGCTCCCCCCACCATCCATTGGCTGTCGCCATGGCCTCGCAGGTCAGGGGCAACGATGTGGTAGTCGTGCCTGAATTTTTCAGCAACCCAATCCCAGTTTCGACAGTGGTCTCTTCCGCCGTGAATCAGCAGCATGGGTGGGGCATCGGGATTACCCCAGTCGACGTAGTGCAGGCGAAGTCGTTGCGAAAAGTATGAGTGCGAAGTGGGTCCCAACATTGAAAGATATCCAAAAAAATCGTGGATAGTGTACTTAATTCAACAACATATGGTGACAGAAACCTTCTGTTTCTTGGCCGTCGCTCAGGGCCTGCATTCTCACCGACACTTGTAAGGCCCGCACCGCTTGTGGCGTAGTCAGGAGCGACTTACAAGCCTGACTGGACCTCAAAGCCCCTGCAAATGCACAATGGTCTTCTCTATCGTAAACACATAAACCCGAGTGAGGAAAACCAATGGCCATCGACTTTGATGTAGAACCGGAATTTCAGGAACAGATTGACTGGGTAGAAAAGTTCACCAAAGAAGAAATCGAGCCGCTCGATAATTTTCTTCGTGCCCCTAGAACGAAAAACGGAGAATCACTTGATCGTGATAGTTGGCAGGCTATTAAGGTTCACATCGAGGGCTTGAAACAAAAGGTGAAAGATCAGGGGCTATGGGGATTTCACCTGGGCGCTGATCTTGGTGGACCTGGCTATGGACAGGTTAAGTTGTGCCTGCTGAACGAAAAGCTCGGTCGTACGCGGATGGGTCCTACTATTTTTGGTTGCCAGGCGCCTGATACCGGGAACATGGAACTGATTGCCCACAACGGTACCGAAGAACAGAAGAAGAAATACATGGAACCACTGCTATCGGGTGAGAAGCATTCTGCTTATTCCATGACCGAACCGCATGCTGGTGAGCCAGGCGAGTTTATTTGTTCTGCTAGCCGAGATGGCGACGAGTGGGTGCTTAATGGAGAAAAATGGTTCACCTCAAATGGGGCCGCTGCTGACTTTCTCATCGTCATGGCCGTTACATCTCCAGAGAAAGATTTGTTAGAACGAGCATCTATGTTCATTGTTGATCGCGATACACCGGGAGTCGAAATCGTTAGAAACGTGCACGGATTCGGTACACCGCTCAAAGAAAACTATGACCTGACCAGTTCAGGTGGCCATGCTTATATTCGTTACAACAACGTGCGCCTGCCTGCAGATAACTTGCTCGGCAAAGAAGGCTCTGGTTTCGTCGGCTCACAAACCAGATTGAGTGGTGGGCGGGTTCATCACGCGATGCGTGCCGTTGGCGTCTGCACAAAGGCATTGGATATGATGTGCGAGCGCGCGCTGTCGCGAAAGGCCAAAGGGCAGATGCTCTCGGAGCTGCAAATGGTGCAACAGGATATCGCAGACTCCTACATTCAGCTGAAGCAGTTTCGTTTGCACGTGTTGTACACCGCCTGGTTGATCGACAAAACCAAGGCTTACACGGCCGAGATTCGAAAAGAGATCGCGGCGATTAAAATCAGCGCCGCGAAAGTTAATCACGACATCGTCTATCGGGCGATTCACCTTCACGGTGCTCTGGGTATGTCCAACGAGACGCCATTAGGTGAGATGTGGATGTCCGCTCCACAGATGGGCATCATGGACGGCACAACCGAAGCGCACAAAAGCAATCTCTCTAAGCTTTTGCTACGAGATTACGAAGCCTGTGACGATCTCTTTCCTACTTATCACCTGCCGAAACTCATTGAGGAAGCGCAGCATAAGTTTGAAACCGTCATCGAGAATCACCTGGCCAGCTAAGAAACGAAAACGGCCGTAGAAAACGATAGCCGACTGCACATTGGCAATGTTTTATTGGGACGAAGTAGCAGGCAGGTAGATTGGCGTAGCGGGTCCCTGGCTTAAGACTTAAACCCAGTCCGGGTCGACGCGGTGTCGTCGGCATTGAGGTTGGGCGATTCGGACGTGCTCGAGCATGCAGAGGTCTTATGGGCTAACGGCCGAATTTCTCTTAATCTTTCGAGGGGTGACAATATGGGACCGTCGGGGATTTCTTTACGGGTAGATGATCCGAAGGAAGTTGATCGAATTCATGAGCGCGCAAGTGCTGCTGGTGCGAATGTTACGCAGGACCTGGAAATGAGTCCGGTTGCCTATAGTTTCACTGCGACCGATCCGGATGGGAATCAGTGGTGGGTCAATGCCGAGACGGGCTTTTTGGATAAGTTGCGTGAAGCAGAGAAGGCCTGGGAGGTATAGGAGGTCGTGAATCGAACAGCAACATACCACTGTGGCCAGTTGAGCGTAGTGACGACGGGTGAACCCATTAGAGTGGTTACCTGCCACTGCAGTGATTGCCAGCGCCGAACAGGCTCTGGCTTTAATTTGGGCGCGGTCTGTCAAACGTCTGAAGTCGAGTCGCTGGGTGAAACAACTTCCTGCTCTCGCACCGGTGAGATGGGTACGAATATCGAGTTTCGTTTTTGCCCAACCTGTGGTTCAAATGTGTATTGGTATTTCGGGGATGTGGTCGTGGTGGTGGGTTGTTTTGCTGATCCTTCTTTTCCGGCACCCTCGGTATCGCTCTATGGAAAAAACCGGAGCCATTGGTTGCCGCACTTTGATGTTCCTTTAGCCTAGGTGGGTAATAGAGAAAGCGAGCAAGAAAATGTCGACTAGTCAGATCAAGGACAAAGCGCAGGTAGAAAAGGTTTTCAGGCGGATACTTAAAGGTGGGCCGATGAGGCGATTACCAAAAAGCAAAGCTGATCTCCATGTTTTCCTGGCGCTTGCCGCCTCAGCACTCGACCCGCGTCTTGAGTACAGCGAGATGGGGCTCAACGAATGCATCACAGATTGGATGGCGGTGTTTACTGATCCGATTGTGATGGACCATGTCACTATTCGGCGTTATCTGGTGGACTACTCGTACGTGCACCGTGATGCGCCGGGCACAACGTATAGAACCAACCAGACGATGATTAACACAGTGATAGAACCGGAGGCGAGATCCGTCTTGCCATTGGGTCTGCTTGAAGAAATCCAGCTCGATCAGGCTGAGCGCCGCAGGTTGAATGCCTAATGAAAATCCCCGAGCCCCTCTTCAAACTTTTAACCTGGCCGTTAAGCTGTCGAATCAATACAACATTCAGGAATCGCTCAGTGAGACCTTCGTTCTGATTCAGGGACACCAGTGCTACTTCCGGTCAGTGGCTGCGATCCGTATTGCTGCTCACTAAGGGTGGCTGGAGTTTGTTCCGTTTTTTTTGTGTTTTGCCCATTGCCCATTGGATTGTTTCCCATCGCGCCTGGCAGCACGGATGCCGAGGCCGAGGGTAAACCTGGCAGGGTTTCATGGGATTTTCTCTCGGGGCGGTCTGAAATTGCAAAGAATGCGAGTTTATCAGTACGATCCAGTTCGTTAGTTCGTCAACAACCACCAGATTTCTATCGAGAACTGAAGCTAAACTCATTTTTCAGAGGGATCATGTACTTGGCTGATGAAGCAGAAATGTGACTAATTCTTCCTAGACTCCGTCAGTCGGTTCCTGCACTTGGTCCTGACCCCCAGTTTCCTCAATCCTTTCGAGCGTAAGCGGTTTCCGTATATGTTGCATACCAGAAGCTGTCTCGTATAGCCTAGAGCAAAGGAGGGGAGACCACACGTGGACCGATTGAAAAAATCGACGCTGGCTTACTATAGCCTGGCCGATATGCCTATCGCGATGTCGCTGTTTCCGGTGGCAGTATTCATTCCGCGCTTTTGGACCAGCGACATGGGCGTGTCGCTCGTCACGATTGCAACCATCGGCGTGGCCGTGCGCATCTTTGACGTCATCACGGATCCGTTGATGGGCTACATCAGCGACCACACCCGCAGTCGCTTTGGTCGCCGCAAGCCATGGATTTTACTGGCCACACCCATCATGATGCTCTCCATCTATATGCTCTTCATGCCTCCTGAGGGTGCGGGTGCCCCACACTTTGCAATTTACAGCGTGAGCCTTTCCATCGCCATTACCATGATGCTAATCCCCTACTACGCTTGGGGGGCTGAGCTTTCAACTGACTACAACGAACGCTCCCGAATCACCGGTGGGCGCGCCATGGCTGGAATTACGGGTAGCCTGATCGCGCAACTGGTACCAGGGGCAGCACTGCTGTTCTTCGGCATAGGTGGCAGCAGTGAAGTGCTGATGATGGTCGGCACCACAATGCTGATCCTCATGCCGGTTTGTGTGTCTCTTTGCCTATGGAAGGTCCCTGAACCGCAGACTCACGAGAAGTCCGTGGTGCCGGTGTTGAAGGGCCTCAAGCTCATGTGGCAAAACCGCCCATTCAAACAACTGGTGCTGGCTTTCATGATCGGTTCCATCGGGCTCAGTATTACCACACCGTTGTACCTGTTCTTCATCGCTGATGTCCTGAATGCAGAAGACAAAGCGATCTACATGTTGACGTTCTTTTTTCTTTCAAGCTTCGCTGCGGTGCCTTTCTGGGTCTGGCTGGCCGGGAAGATCGGCAAACACCGCGCTTATTTAGCAGCTTTCTTTCTGCTTGCGTTTGCCCACCCCCTTTACCTGCTGTTGGATGAAGGCGACTTCTGGTGGATGCTCCCCATCACTCTCCTCACCGGTTTCGCCGGGGGGGGATTTTCTTCGACTTTACCCAATTCGATGAAAGCAGATGTCATCGATCTGGACACGCTGAACAGTGGCGAGAACCGGGCTGCGCTGTTCTTCTCCTCCTGGTCGTTCGCTCAGAAAGCCGCTGGGACCATCGGTGGAGCCATCGCGCTTTATGGTTTGGCCCTGTTTGGATTCGACCCGGTACCAGAAGCGGTCAACGGTCCGGATGAACTGTTCGGCGTGCGCATCCTCTTCTCTACCTTTCCGTCTTTGTTCTTTCTGGCCGGCGCAGCCGTCGTGTGGACCTATCCCATCACCGAGGAACGGCAAAAAGAGATTCGCAGGGAAATCGAAGCGCGCGACCAGGCCAGTGATACGCCACCAGCGGGGTGACCCGACTGTTTCGCGCAGCCACGGTCGGAAGCAGTCATTTTTTTCAGAAAAATTTATCTGAGAAAAAGTCTGTTTTGTTCCCGAAAGCGGAATGTGGCAGCCGATGCCCCTTTGGTGATCAGAGTAAGCGAATCAGGGGGCTGTTCTCTGAGGAGACTGGGTCCCTGTCATTAGATAGATAACAAGGTTCTCAAACCATTGGACCGCTGGAAGAAGCCAGGGAAAACTGCACGGTTTGCCACACATGAGCCACACGGGATAGGAGTTCGCTGAATGTATCCGGAGTTATTTGCTCTAAACCATTGATTTAATTGGAGCGGGCGACGAGATTCGAACTCGCGACAACTAGCTTGGGAAACGGATCAGGCTTACTTTTACTTCCTTCCACTTACAATACTCGACCTTCGTAATATTGTATTTTACCCTTTATTTAAAGGGATTGTAGGAATTAAAGGGAATTGCAGGTAACCTAAGATAAGAATTTAATCTTGTGTGGCAGGTGTGTGGTCAGCGAGATTTGTCTTTGAAGGGTGAGAGCATGAAGGAAAAAATCACTGATCGTTTCATCGGTAAATTTGAGCGCAGCGTAGCGTTTCCGCCAGAGAAACGACTCGTCATTTATGACACTGAGATGAAGGGCTTTGCACTAGTCGTGCAACCCTCTGGTTCGATGTCTTACATCCTTAGATATCGCCGCCCTGGTGACAGAGCTTTCCGGGACTACACAATCGGGCGAACCTCAAACATATCAACTGCAGCAGCTCGCAAAGAAGCCCTCAACAGATCCGGCCAGGTAAACACCGGGATAGATATTCAACAGGCCAAACACGACGTCAGATTGAGGGCTGAGCGTGAGCGGATGCAAACTCTCAAAGTGTTTTTCGACGAGAAGTACAAACCCTATTGCGAGCACGAGATGCGCAATGGCCAGGGCCAGCTACTCGCAATCAAAACCCATTTTGTTGATCGCTGGCCTAATAGGCCGTTGAAAGATATCAACACTTTCCTGGTGCAGAACTGGCGCAAAGAAAAACTGAAGATTGGGCGTGGTCCTGGAGGCGTCAACAGACCAGTGTCAGCATTAAAGGCGATGCTCAACCGGGCAGTGGAGTGGGAGGTTATCGAACGCAACCCACTGGCCGCGATCAAGCCGCTGAAAGAAGATTCTGGCCACAAGGTTCGTTTCCTGGATGAGCAAGAAGAAGAGCGCCTCAGAAAGGCCCTGGATGCACGTGAAGCAGAGATGCGAACTGAAAGGATCAGCCATAATCAATGGCGCCAGTCCCGTGGTAAGGAGCTGCGTTCAGAGATCCGACAAGGTGAGTACTCCGATTACCTAAAGCCGATGGTGCTCCTCGCATTAAACACCGGACTCAGACGAGGGGAGATCTTCAATCTGGTGCGGGATGACATCGATCTGAATTCGGGTAAGACCGGGCGGATCGTGGTGCAGGGAGCGGGTGCCAAATCAGGTAATACCCGAACCATTCCCTTAACCAATGAAGCGCGAGAGCTTCTGACGATCTGGATTCAACAATCAGATCCAAGTGATCTTCTATTCCCATCACCAGTGACCAGAAAACGATTGAACAACATCAATCGATCTTGGGCAGGTGTGGTTCAGGCGGCCGAGCTAAACAAATTCAGATTTCATGACCTTCGACACACCTTCGCAAGCAAGTTGGCAATGCGTGGCGTAGACCTTTACACGATCAAAGAATTTCTAGGTCATGCGTCGATCGAGACCACGCAGAGGTACGCGCACCTGGCACCAGATCACAAGTCGAAGGCCATCGCGAGCCTCAACGCATGACTATTGAAGCCGATCAGAGACCCTGCAAATGGTTCGACCCGCATAAAGGATTGATTGAGTTGCCGATTGTCTGGGGGACCGTGGTGTTCGTATTGCCGGTTGCGTTTAGTTTGACAGTAATGATCTTCGCAAACGAGAGCCTCAGCTTTAAGCCAACATCAGATGGCTTGAATGAGGCCGTACGTATTTTTCAGGTTCCTCTTGGCCTCGTTGCGTTTCTGATTCCACTATTAGCATTCTACGCAGCTAACCATCGCTCAGAACAAACAAAAGAGCAGTTGGCAATCACGCGGAGCCAATCGAGTTTCACCAACTACTACCAGCATCGGCAAGATTTTGAAGAGGAAATTCTGAAACGAATACACCCACTCAAATACGTGAGGATCGAGAACCCACCTCGACGCTTCTACCAAGCGATTTTCCCCAGAGGGCGTAGCGGCGACTTTCGAGTAGACGTTACTGGAGTCATTGAGCTGGAGACCGTTATTAATAGATTGAACGACGCTCTCCCGATTCAAGAAGCCAATTCGATCTTTCAAGAAGCTGAGAGTGGTTGGTACATAATCGAGAGCTGGTTCGGTATAACGAGACCGGGGTTGCCTTATGAATTTGAATATACGGACCATGATGGTGATACAAAAGTCGTAACGTTCAATGAGCAGCCACCTGGCGGTTATGTCCAATATTTCCAGGATCTTAGGGATGCGCATCGTGTCGTTAACGATGTACTAGAAAGTATCGAGGAGTGGGCTCCGGAAGCCAGGGTTGAGTTGCATGTGCCTGGCCCAGGTCAGTCGATACCCAGGCTGCGAGAACGACAAAGATCATGAGTGCGCCTGAGGATGTCGATGGTTTGTCAGTGAGAAGCAGATGCATCTTCTGACGAGCAGTGAATTCTGGTCTTTCGAGGAAGAACTACTTTCAACCATCCCGCCCAATGGTCGAACGGATTCGTTCCTAAACCATCAAGGTGAGCTGGACGAAGGTGTGGCTGAATCGGTTCACAGGTTTTGGCTTAGTAAATCTAATGACTGCGTTCATAATATCCCTTTCAGTATGTTCCTCGAGTGGATACTTACTGGCACCCAAACAGCCAGCGTATACCTTCGCCACCACCATACCATTCGCCACATTAAAGAAGGTGGGCTTCGCCGTTCAGAGCTGATCGCACAGTTCCCTCCTTTTGCAGAGTTCGAGCGTAGATTCAATATCGCTTCTAGGTTGTTCACGAATACTGCCATGACCGAACGTGATGTTTTGAACATCATCGATCTGCATGATCGTTTTGGATCACTTCGCTTTTGGGAAACAATTCGAAATGCTCTGCGTTGGGATTATCCTGTGTATGAAGGCAATCAGTTCGGCGCATTGGTTGATCAGTCGCTTACATCAGTTCAGACAATGAAACCCAAGGAATATCGGGCGTGGAAGGTAGATACACTGGATACGATCCATAAGCTATTAAACCTTTTAGAGCTGAGTGATGCTAACGATCTGATGAGTGTGATTCTCACATTCAAACTGATACCTTCGCTAGGATTTCAGCGAGCCAATACATCGACAAGCACTTCAAAATTAAGTCCGGTGGCAGTATTGCAAGAACTAGCTGCTTTCATTGAGAGCGACCCAGGTGATGAACCCATCTTTGTTTCGTCACACGGTAGGTATCCGGCGCAGCGGTACTTCGTGAACAACATATCACAGTACCTAAGTCTCAGTGAACATGACGCCGCAGCAGTGCTCACATTGGTTCACGTATTCATAAATGAGGAGTCGTACGCCGATCTGCGGACAGTTCGAGGTTGGTTGGCGGAGTAAAGTAACTCCCGACAGGAAAAATGTGTTCATCTAATATCTGTTTTCCCCTAGGGGAAAGCTCGTTTTTTGCCGTACGCTGCTGTCCAAATCAATGCAGTGACGCGAGCTTCCTCAACATGACCGATCCACAATTGCTTAACACTCAAAAGGCGGCAGAGTTAATTGGTGCCACATACCACGTTCTACGAATTTCCAGATCCTCTGGCGAGATCTACCGCGGTGTCAAGGCTCCAAAACACGTGAAGATGGGCCGGGCGGTCAGGTATCGGCGCCAGGACCTCGATGAGTGGATATCTCAGTTCCAACCGATCCAGAAGACGGGCTCCTAGCTTAATTAGGTTGGGGGTTCGGTGAGCGTGGATGAAAAACCGACTTATTGGCCGATTTTTGACTGGCTTAAAGCTATCCGAGATTCGAACTTGAGTGCTTCCGAGAAGAATGTCGCCTTCGTGCTGTCGACATACTTAAACAAGTCTACTGGCTACGGATATCCATCGCAGGAAACGATTGCTGCAGGGGCAAGCCTGGGGCTTAGAACAGTCAATCGTGCGATTAACACGCTTGAGCAACATCAGTTCATTTCAAAAAAGATCCACAAAACTGGTGCGAAAAGACACCAGAAGAAAGAGATAAGAACCTGGAATTGTGGATACGAATTCAGTTTCCCGAGTGAGCCACGAAGCGCCACAGATGCACATCGTGTATCACTACGAAGCGCCACAGATGCACAAAGTAAGGATCTACTATACGCCAATGAATCCCTACGATACGCCAATGAGTGCATCTACGATACGCCACAGGGGCGCACTAATGATCTAACTAATAATGATCTTAAGAACACAGGTGTACGTGAATTTGCAAAGACGATGTTCACAAAACTCCAGGCCACGATCACAGGGCTAGGTGGTGAGGACGCAGACGGCTGGGCTAACCAAATCGATGAGCTTCTCGTTCTACACGATATATCGCTCGCCGAGCTCGCTGGTGCTTTTGAGTGGGCTAATGCAAACGAGTTCTGGCGACCGGTGATTCGCGACCCAGTATCTCTGGGTAAACATTTGCCTAAGGTTATTGATCAGATGAAGTCACGAAAACATGGATTGTCAAGTGCTCAGGAAGGGAGCGACACGAAATCGTTACCACCTCGAGATACGACTAATCTGACCGAGAAACCCGAAGCCGAAATTGCCGGTCTCGAAAAGACCATGTCGATGCTCCCCCAAGATTCTCATATGCGACCTCAACTGCAGGCGCAAGTCGACAGACTAAGAATGAAGCTACCTCCTCATCAGGTAGCTTCGGTGCAGAAACTATCCAGGGTGCTTGGATGAATGTGAGCGTATTAGCGACAGCGGATCCCAGTGTTCGCCTGAGCCAGCACAGAACGTTGTTTACTAACACCGGACCATACAAATCTTAAGTACAACGCCGAAGGAGGCACACATGAAGTCAGAACAGATACTAAAAAATTACCAGGATGCACTTGCAGATCGAGCCAGGCTCAGTGCTGTTGTGGAAGATCTTTCACAAAAACAGGAGGCGTTCGAGCGTGAGAAAGGCCAGCTTCAGCCAAGTGCAAAGTCTGCAGGCGAGAAGCAGATCGAGGCGAAGGGGAAGCTCATCGCGGGAGAGTTGTCAGAGAGCGAGTATCAGGCGGAGTTGAGTCAATTGAACGAGACTGTGAATCGATACAAGGAGCTCGGTGTCGCGATTGAGTCTTGTGAGCGTCGAAGACGGACCGCGAACCTGGAGATTGCCAGGTTGCCGCTAAACCATCTTCAGTCTGATTACCGGGAGGCAGTGGGTGATGAATACATTGCGAAGTACCGGGACGACAAAAAGTTTATGGAAAAGCTGCAGGAGCTCAGCGTGCTGTGTGATATCTGCCAGATCCGGGAGGGATGGTTGTTGGGCGACCTCGTTGGTGACACATCTAAAGTCCGAGAAAAAATCATTGATCGCTACATTAAGCAGGGTGTGGTGCTGGACTTATTGTAGCGCGAGCTTTGGTGCGTGAACAAAACAAGCAGCTATGGGGAGGATCTGTTGGAGCCAAAAGTTGAAGAGCTAGCGGTCTCGCACGAAGACTTTGCGACTTACCGGCAATTGTTCGAACAGCTAACAAATCAGCTGCTAAACGATGACGTTAAGGTGATGGTGCTGGAAGAAGTAAATGATCCTGACACGATGTTGACGGTTACCATATCGTTAACACAGCGGACGTTTAGCGTGTCTATGGCGCGGTTCGCCATGGCAGATCAAACCATGCAGACAATCACGTCGACGGTGGTAGGGACGCACGATGACCTGCATTAGCTCTGAACCCCTACTTTTACGCGATTCCCGGGCTTTTTGTTTCGAGGGAGTTGGTGCTATGCTGATGGGGCTTGCCAGAAATGGGAAGCGGACCCCGGCAGGTGTATCAGCACCCACCGAGGCCCTAACCACAATCAACTACTTAGGAGTCGATCATGGCTAACACCAATGATATCACCCTGTGCACACGCACATCTCAAGCAAACGCAACAACCATCCCCTCTACCAGGCGTCGTATAGATCCCGCTGGTGGTCACGCTGTTGACGATCACCGTGGTCGTCTATGCCTGGTTAACGGTAAACGAGAGATCATCCCGATTGGCGATGGAGATCAGCACGGCGAGATCTTCCTGGCCAGCATCCACACAAAGCACGTGTATGTGGAGCTCCCGCCGTTTCTACCAGAAGTCCATCCTATCTGCCGGCTCAATAACAATAGCCCGCTGACACAAGATGAGCAGCTGCTCCAGCTTACCCAGGGCAATAGCTCGATCCCGACAGTGGAGCCTGTGTCGAAGGAGGAAGCGCATCGATACGAGAGGAGCAGGCGCACCCTCGTTCGCATCGGAGGCATCTATCGCAACCTGGTGATGAAGGAGCAACCTGAAAGGATGGCCGTGCAGTGAGGACATCTGCGGTGCTGCTTGGGTCCTTACCGGGGGTGGCAGGGGTGCGGGTACGCAGCACCGCAGTATTTCACTATTTACGGCGCTGCATATGGCCACTTCGTTTCGCATTGAGGAAGAGACATGACTAAAAAGAAAGCCAGCGATGATCCTACTTACCCTGCCAAGTTCTTTGCCGGTTTGTTCGGTATTACTGAGCGCAGGATCCAGCAGCTAGCCAAAGATGAAATCATTCCCAAAGCTGGTAGAGGTCGATATCCATTGACCGGGACCGTTCAGAACTATGTTAGATACCTGCAAACGTTACGTGCTTCGCCGGACGCCTTCCCTACACCTGACCAGGTGCTTGATCCGACGCAGGAGAAGGCGCGCCTTGATCGGGAACGATGGATCTATCAAGAGTTCAAAACCGAAATCGAGAAGGGAAACTGGGCGGAAGTTGCGCTGCTCGGTTTCATCGTGTCAAAGACCGGTGCCGCAATAGCAGCACAGCTTGAAGCCCTTCCTCGAAAACTCAAAAAGTTGTCTCCTCAGCTAACCGCAACCAGCGTTCTCATGATGGAAAAGGAGATTGCGAAAACACTCAACCTCGCCGCAGATGCTCACTTATCGATGGATGATTGGCTCGATGAGTGGGAGCACGGCGGAAAATCTTCAACGAAGTAACCACATGGTTCTTTTGGATCCCGTCCACCATCACCTTCACAACCGGGGACCTTGCTCGCTCCCTGGTTGCCACAACTTAGGCGGCTACTCACCTGGTGAGGGAGTTGTGGAAGGTGGACGGGAACCAATCTCAAGCTAATGACACTGGCGCGACTTAAGCAAACCATCCATTGCCTCGAAGAGAGTGACCCCTTACCCTCCGACTGTGCTGAATGGCTCTATCGTGGTTTGTCGCAGTACTACCTCAAAGGCAAAGGTCTGGAATCAATCCTGGAGCTCAAGGCAAGCGCTGGGCCCGGGGGCTACTTCCTTCAACCAATCCAGCTCGAACACCACGGCCAGCGAAATCAACTTATTCAAGCCCTGGCCGAATTGGTGCCGGGAAAGTCACCCCGCGAAAAATCAAAGGTGATCGTTAAGCTGATGCGATCGCGTTCAATGTTGCCCAAGGACGTGCATAAAGACGTCCCAGCCCTCCTTGATCGACTAATGCACTGTATCGTCCGTCCTCCCTCATCAGCCAGGCAGATGGAACGGATCATCCAGGGCGAGTCAGTCACCGCCGATTTCCATTAGATCTAAGGGATCGATCTCACTATTCCGCACGACCATGCGCGCTGGCTGTACTTCATCTGAAACGAACTCCGGACATTGATTACGAGTATGTGTCCGCGTCATTGATCCGACTATGGTGGTGACTTCAAATTGATTTTTTAATGAGGAAACACCCAATGACTTACTCGGTTGTGCATGACCATCGAGACAAATTTCGCGAAGGTGCGAGCCTGGCGCTGCTAATGCGCGCTGGGTTCAGTAAGCCTGATTACGGCAATGAATATAGTAATGGACCCCAAAAATTGGACAGTGTTATAAGTGCTTTCCCGGGTCATGCCGCCATCCTAGCAGCGGTTTCGTAATAAACACTATCCGGCGTCCGC
>Ga0222633_1001286_pt1 | contig 14065 bp, 14 predicted proteins | sample AntAcemetageno48_FD_179816 | JGI IMG/M metagenome (GOLD analysis project Ga0222633, IMG submission 179816) | Saline water microbial communities from Ace Lake, Antarctica - #48 | ecosystem: Environmental > Aquatic > Non-marine Saline and Alkaline > Saline | place: Antarctica: Ace Lake | collected...
ATGCGAAGATCGCCGGCCTCGAAATTTCGAAACAGCAACTCATACTCGCTTTCGTCGTAACCATCCGGCTTGGGAAATGGGACCCGGTTGCGAGGATCGTTGCTCATACACATCCGGTAGTTGTAGGCCTGGATGCGCCGGTCTCCGGTACCCTTATCTGCTACCGGCCCGGCTTCGACGCGGGCAACCAACCCGCTGGAGGGATCGCCCTTCACCCGATACGGATCGACCGGGACATTAAAAAGGTGTCCCTTCATTTTCGTGGGTTGAACGCCGTTAAGGCCCTCACCGTAGACCGAGTTGGCCTCGCGCCCGACGTGATAAGAAACCCCTGCTGCCGCGAACAGGTCACCTTCATAGGTAGCGTCGAGAAAAATTCGGCCGCTCACCCGGATACCGGATTCCAAAACAATTTCGCGGATGTGACCGGCATCCATTTTCACTCCATCTTCCCGATCCAGGAGTTGTTCGCGCAAGACAGTGATCTTGCCGCCAGCTTCAGTTACCATCGCTTCGAAAATGGCTTCCGCGACTTTCGGCTCGAATACCCACATGGTGTCGGCATCAGGATTATACGTTCCCTTGCCGCGTTTCTTGTTGAGCTCCCCGGGCTTTTCCAGCGGCCATGCCTCAGGGTTGCTATAGTGTTGATGGACCCTCTCGTAGAACTCGCGACTGATTCCGCCAATCGCACTTGTGCGGCCGGAGTCGGTCCAACCCAGACCGCTCGAACTGAGCCCGCCAAGGTGCTTGCCCGGCTCGATCAGGACGGCTGTTTTTCCCAGTCTTGTCGCTTCGACGGCAGCCGCCACGCCGGCGCTGGTGCCACCATAGATCACGAAATCAGCTTCGTAGCTGTCAGGAGCGGCTCGCAGTGGCGTGAGAATCGAAAAACAAACAGAAGCAATCAGAAGAAGGTCTAAACGGCGCATGAGAAAAGCTATAAGCGCCGAACTAAACGTCTACTGCGTGATCGCGAATGCGACTTGAACGTTTTTCATTGATACGGCAGAGCAAGATGTGATGGAGCCTCGAAGCTCAAACTTCAGGTAGTGGCCGGTTTCGGTCGGGTAATTTCGGAAACCTCCGGCGCACCGAAGACCCGGTTCCGCTGCTTCTTTGTGATCTCCTTCACAAACCCGTGCTTCTGCCAGAAGTCGACTGCTTTAGAAACGTTCTGATAACTTTCGCCAGAGAGGCGAGCGTGTTGAGAAATGGAGAGAAGAGGTGATCCGAAGAGGGCATCTAGAACACCCGCGCTGGCAGTAGGGACCCGCTTCTCCTGAGCCATGATCTGGCGATACCTCTGATAGAGATCGACGAGAGTTCGGGTATCGACGAGAGCTTCCCGAGCCGTATCCCGCACTCCTGTAAGGAAATACATGATCCAGTCTTTCCAGCTTCCCTCCTTGCTGACGGCTAGAAGGTGACGGTAATAGTCGTCGCGGTATCTTTCAAAGTAGCTCGAAAGGTACAGGAGCGGCTCAGACAGTATTTCGCGGGAGCAGAGAAATAATGTGATGAGGAGACGACCGATTCTCCCGTTTCCATCGAGAAATGGGTGAATCGCTTCAAACTGGTAGTGGAGTATGGCGATTTTCACGAAATCCGGCTCTCGCGTATCGCTATGGAGATACTGCTCCCAGCGAGAAAGCAGATGCCCTATTTCCTCGGGCGGTGGTGGCACGAAGGTCGCCGTGGCAACGGTGGAGCCGGGGTCGTCCGATCCAGTTCTGGCTGCGTCGCATTTCACCCGGAGTCTTGTTTCCTTCTCCTCCTCGAACCGTGCTCAGGAGTATACCGTGAAGCTCGTTGATCAACCGTGTTCCGATGGGGAGTTCGGAGAGACGAGCGAGACCAGTTTCGAATGCTCAAACGTGATTGGAAACCTCGCGGATTGAAGGCCGTGGAGGCGGCTCATCGGGTTCCATCTCGAAGAGGAGCAGTTCATCCACTTCCGCGTAGGTATCCTCGATCAGTGAACTGAGGACTGCCTCGCGCCGGAGATACGGGCGGATAAGAAGATGTGGATTCGGAAGGAGACGACCCGCACCACTCAGTTCGGCCACGGCCCGATCCGCTTCGGAGAGAAGAGCGGCCAATTCCCAATCGATCGGCAGGTCCGGAGGTAGATCGGGCGGAAGAAAGGCATGATACCCTCCAGGCTGGCGACGACAGAGAGATCGCTGCGTTTCCTTGAAATCACTCGGATTCATTCCATCCAATGACAAGTTCGGCGAATTAGCATTCCCCTTATTACATTGAATGGGAATTCGATTTAATAAGAAACGGTCATACTTATTAAACCGCTAGTTCGATGTAATAAGGCGAACACGGGAAGGTGAAAGACCTTTTGCCGAGGAAGTTTCAGCCCTCCAACTTTTGTGTAGGTCCCTTTTTGTCTTTCAGAAGGAAAAGGCAAGGTGGGAACTGTCCTGCGCTAATGCGCCCGATCTGCCTGCGGCAGTGAATCTCTGATCCCCGCAGATGACGTTTCAGTTCCTGAAACAATGGAGGCGAGGGCGGGAATCGAACCCGCGATGGAGCTTTTGCAGAGCCCAGCCTTACCACTTGGCTACCTCGCCGTCACCGTTCGGACCATAGGTCCGGAAGGGGCGGTATTAAAATCGCGATCCTTGTTGCTGTCAATCTGTTAGCGGTCGGCGCTCCGGCGGCGGGCGGAACGATCAGAGGATCATACCGGCAGCGACCGTCTCGTTAGTTTGCGAATCGACCAGGATGAAGCTTCCTGTTGTCCGATTGCGCCTGTAGGAATCGTAGATCAGCGGTGCAGAAGTGCGGAGACTGATACGACCGATCTCATTGAGAGTAAACGTCTTATCATCTTCCATTTTGTGCAAGGTGTTGATATTCACCTTGTAGCGCACATCTTGAACGATGGCCTTCACCTCGTTGGTGGTGTGGCGTAGAACGAACTTGCTGCGCGGACTGAGTTGCTTTGTATCGGAAAACCAACAAATCATCGCCTCGATCTCCTGCCCTTTCTCGGGTGGATTATTCGGCTTTGAAATCATGTCGCCCCGACTGATGTCAATCTCGTCTTCTAATGTGACAGTACAGGAAAGCGGGGCAAAAGCTTCTTCCAACGGCCCTTCAAGAGACTCGATGGATTTGATTTTCGTGCTGAATCCTGACGGCTGAACGATCACGTCGTCACCCGGTTTGAAAACGCCACCCGCAACACGGCCGGCGTAGCCGCGGAAATCGTGGTGTTCGTCGGAATGCGGACGGATGACCCACTGGACGGGCAAGCGTGCGTCGATGTGATTCTGATCCGAGCCGATATAAACGGACTCCAGATGATAGAGCAGGGTTGGACCTTCGTACCAATCCATGTTCTTGGACTTATCTACGACGTTGTCCCCGTGCAACGCACTGATGGGGATGGAAACCATGTCGACGATGTTGTTGAGACGCGAGGCGAACTCCTTGAATTGCGCAGTGATTTCCTCGAACCGCTCTTCGCTGTAGTCGACGAGGTCCATCTTGTTCACCGCGACGATGACGTGACGGATACGGAGTAAATCGGCGATGAAAGCATGACGGCAGGTCTGCTCGATAACACCGGTGCGGGCGTCGACGAGAATGATGGCCAGGTTCGCCGTTGAGGCACCGGTGACCATGTTCCGCGTGTACTGAATGTGGCCGGGAGTGTCCGCGATGATGAATTTGCGTTTCGGCGTCGCGAAGTAGCGGTAAGCCACGTCAATTGTGATGCCCTGCTCGCGCTCGGCACGAAGACCGTCGGTCAGTAGAGCAAGGTTGACGTGCTCGTCGCCGCGCTTTTTCGAAGTGGCTTCGACGGCCTCAATCTGATCTTCGAAGGTGTTCTTTGAATCGTAAAGCAAACGTCCGATGAGGGTGGACTTACCGTCGTCAACACTGCCCGCAGTTGTGAAGCGCAGCAGGTCCATGTCGAGGTAGCCATCGTCGAGTGGGATAGCGCTAGGGTCGGTGGTTGTCATAGGGGAAAAGAGTTAAAAGTGAAACGCTCCGAAGAGGAGTAAAAGGTTACAGGTAAAAAGTAAAAGGTGGTTGCCGGGGCGAAAATTCTAGGTTTTTGCGCGGAGCTTCTTGCTGAGGGTTTCGATGCCTCGCGAGAGTCCTAAAGCATCTTGGCGACGTTCTAGAGCGGTTTTTGAATCGATGTAGTTTAGGTCTTCTGCGAGGTAGAGCATGGAGCGGACTTCGCCGCAAGAGCCTTTGGCAACGCCAAGATGGTAGGCGAACTCAAGTGGACTGAATCTCTCGAAACCCTCTGCGATGTTGTTCATCACGGAGACTCCGGCACGTTGTATCTGATCTCGAAATCCGAAATCCCGGACAGCAGCCGACCCCTCGCCAAAGTCCCGATAAACATTCCCTCCCTGAACCCGCGACTGCTGCCAAACACGCAAGTCCTCAAAGTTCTCCGCAAAACTAGATTCGCTCATAATTCCAAAACTTTTAACTTTTCACCTTCCCACTTTTTACAGCGGCGAAGCCGCTAAAAGTAGCCCTCCTTCTTGCGGTCTTCCATGGCGGTCTCGGAGCGCTTGTCGTCGGAGCGGGTTCCGCGCTCGGTTTGGCGGGCGGTGGCGACTTCCTGGATGATAGAGTCCAGGTCGTCGGCTTCTGAGTAGACAGCACCCGTGCAAGTCATGTCACCGATGGTGCGGAAACGGACGACGGCATCGCGTTCAACGCGCTCTCCTTCCTGCGGCTGCACCACGTCGGAGATTGCGAGCATCGATCCGCTCCGGTGGACGACGTCGCGCTTGTGGGAAAAGTAGAGGTTGGGCAGCGGAATTTTCTCAGCTTTGATGTATTGCCACACGTCCATCTCGGTCCAGTTGGAGAGAGGGAAAACACGGAAATGTTCGCCGTGTAGTTTGCGACCGTTGAAAATATTCCATAGTTCGGGGCGTTGGTTTTTCGGGTCCCATTGGCCAAAGTCATCGCGGTGGGAAAAGAAACGCTCCTTGGCACGGGCTTTTTCTTCGTCGCGGCGACCACCGCCGAGACAGGCGTCGTAGTTTCGCTCCTCGATGGCGTCGAGTAGGGTCACTGTCTGGAGTGCGTTGCGACTCGCGAAGGGGCCTTTCTCTTCCTGCACCCGTCCCTGATCGATGGAATCCTGCACAAGGCCGACTTGGAGATCGGCGCGGATTTCTTCGACGTACTTGTCGCGGTATTCGATCGTCTCGGGGAAGTTGTGACCGGTATCCACGTGGAGCAACGGGAAGGGAAGCCGCGCAGGGTGGAATGCCTTTCGCGCAAGGTGGGCCATAACGATGGAGTCTTTTCCGCCGGAGAACAGCAGAGCAGGACGCTCGAATTGGGCCGCCGTTTCGCGGAGAATGAATATTGCCTCGGACTCCAGCTGGGCGAGGTGGTTGACTCGGTACGAGCTTCTTTGTTCTTCCATGTTAGAAAATTGTTTGGGTCGATCGTTCAGGAAATGCCGGCCTTTTCGGTGACCGCATTGAGCAACATATCGAGCGATTCGTTCTCGCTAAATGTCTCTGTGTCAATCACAAGGTCAGCACGGTCGGGTTCTTCGAATGCGGAATCTTTCCCGGTAAACCGGGCGACTTCACCGGCTTTCACTTTTGCGTAGAGTCCTTTCGGGTCGCGTTCCGCACAAGTGTCGAACGATGCCTTAATGTAGACTTCCTGCAAATCGTCATCTCCGATGATCTCCCGGGCCATTGCCCTGAGCTGATTGTTCGGTGTGATGAATGAGCAGATCGTCACGATCCCGTTCGCGACGAACAGCTTTGCCACCTCCGCGACGCGTCGAATATTTTCGTGCCTGTCTTCGTCGGAAAAGCCGAGATTGTTATTGAGGCCGGAGCGGATGTTATCGCCATCCAGCACCTTCACCATTCTCCCCTGCTCGTGAAGACGGCGCTCAAGTAAATTGGCGAGCGTGCTCTTTCCCGAGCCGCTTAGGCCATACATCCAGACAACGACACCTCGCTGATCATGGAGCTCCTCCTTCGCAGCGCGCGGAAGCATCTTGTCAAAAACAGGATAGATATTGTCGAGAGGGGAAGTCATATTCAGAAACTGTCTGAAAAACGGCCGGTGAATTAATAGCCGCTTAAATCACAAAATCCAGTTCCTCGTTCAGCCCGCACTCACGTTTCAGGCCAAAAAACCGGGTATCTTCCGGGCTCATGCCGTCAGTGAGCCGCTGCGAGGTGTGCCAATCGCCAATGGAAACATAGCCGTCATCCCACAGCGGATGGTAAGGCAGGCCGTGCTCAGTCAGATACATACCGATGTCCATGTCCGTCCAATCGACGATGGGATGAATGCGCACTCGCCCTTTCTGGGTTGCCAGAACAGGAAAATTTTCGCGTGTGCTGCTTTGTTGCCGACGCACTCCGCTTATGACTGCATCGAGGCCAAGCTCACCCAGCGCACGGTTCATCGGCTCAACCTTGTTCATGTCGTTGTAGCGTTCGATGCCTTCGACACCATCTTTCCACAGCTTACCCCAGCGCGCTTCCTGCCAGGCAGGCGAGAGCGGATTGCGGTAGACTCTCAAATTCAAATTCAAGCGCTCCTTCAGCTCATCAACAAACTTGTAGGTCTCGGTAAAAAGATAACCTGTATCGACAAGAATGACCGGCAATCGTGGACGAAGTTGTGTCGCCATATGGAGCAGCACGGCCGATTGCGCACCAAAACTGGACGTCATCGCAATCTTGTCCCCGAATTTCTCCAAGGCCCATTCCACCCGACGAATTGCCGGAAGGGCTTCGAGTTCCTGAGACTCAACAGCTAATGCTGCCGCCTCATTATTATCATGGGTGATTACCTGTGTCATTTTAAATTACCTATTCCCGATAGGAATGGTCGGCTTTAGACGAAGGCAACGAACATTCCTTTCATCCCCCGGTCAACATTTTTTCAATCCCGGGCACTCTACCGATGTCACGGAACGACAATTCGCCACCGATCTGTGGTTGACTCAAAGACATCGGCATTCAACTTGCAGCAGGGTCCCGTTCCGGTCTTCCGGACGAAATCCAAACGAACAAACTTCAATCAATACAGAACCATGTCAGTCCTAGTCGGAAAATCAGCCCCTTCATTCAGTGCCAACGCCGTGGTCAACGGTCAAGTCGTCGAGAATTTTTCCCTCGATGATTACAAAAGCTCCAAATACGTTGTCTTTTTCTTCTACCCGAAGGACTTCACCTTCGTCTGCCCGACCGAGCTCCATGCATTCCAGGACAGCCTGGCAGAGTTCGAGAAGCGCAACGTAGCTGTGGTCGGCTGCTCGACCGATACGGAAATGTCGCACTGGGGATGGCTGCAGGTGCCTCGCAATAAAGGCGGTATCGAAGGCGTCACCTACCCGATTGTTGCCGATACAAACAAAACCATCTCAGCTGCCTACGACGTCCTCGTGGGTGACTACGATCTCGACGAATACGGTGACCTCATCGCAGAGGGCGAACTCATCGCCTACCGCGGACTTTTCCTCATCGACAAAGACGGCATCGTCCAGCACCAGCTCGTCAACAACCTGCCACTCGGTCGTTCGATCAAAGAAGCGATCCGGATGGTCGATGCTCTGCAGCACTTCGAGGAGAATGGAGAAGTTTGCCCAATGGACTGGGAGCTTGGTTCCGAGGCTATGGAAGCCACCCACGAAAGCACCGCTGCCTTCCTCTCCAACAGCTGAGAATTGTAACGTTTTCAATTGGTGGCTCCACGGGGGGCCGCCTCCTGAAAAGCAAAACGTCTTATCCCTACGATGAAACTTCTCACAACCGCATTACTCTCGGCCGCTGTCCTTCTCATCACGCCCCCCTCCGGCCAGGCTCAAAATGCCAAGGGCGTTGCCCCCGGGCACAAGGATATTCATCGCAGCATCAATTCGGTTGAGGCTGAAATCCGGAGTCTGATCGACAGCAACGAAACCATCACCAAAAGAGCGATCCCTCGAGCCCAGGAGCTAAGACAACTCAATCGTGACCTCTTAAAAGCTGACAAAGACAATAGGAACAAATACGTAAACCGGATTCAAGATCTTCTCACGGAAGAGAAACTTGAGAGCGTGAATTCCAGACTCAACTCGATCGCAATTCAGCGCCTCCAACTCGAATTGGACGAATTGAATCGCTACGACGGGCACATCATCGAAGGGGGCGACAGGCAGCCAGGGCCCGGCAATTCGCGCCCGGCTCGCACACCTCAAATCAGATCAATCAAGGTTTTGAAAACCGAGCGCGGGGATCCTGTGCGGGTCAACGGAAAAGGCAACGGCCACTACACCACAATTCTTTACGAGGTGCTGTTTACCGACGGGAGCCGCCAGCGGGTCGAGAGCAAAGAGTTCTCCACCCAAAAGAACCGCTGATTTCTATCTATCTTGATCAAAGGGGTCAGGTCCAAATGTCACGGTTTTAAGGAGGGCCCTCCATGGCGGGACGTCGGCGGAAGATTTAGCACCTTCCGCTCCAAGCCGCTCATGGAAGCGGAAGGTGCAAAAAGTTCCGACTATTGAAATTTGAAGATCCGAATCGCCTAAAACCGTAATATTCGGGTCAGGTCCTACACCTGACCCTGTATCGTCTGCGGGCCTGAGCCGTTCGAAACAATTCTAAACGGCGCCCGGCGCAGTCCATTCGACCTCTACTTCGAGCGACTGGTTGTAGCGGTTTTTGTAAAGCACCTTGCCGTGCTTTGCTCCGTACTCGTGGACCATTTTTGTCGCTTTCACGTCGTAGCAGCAGTATTCGGCGATGTCCATGATGCGGCCTTCCTGCCACCACACGAGAGCATCGGTGCCGACGGCGGTTTTGCCTTCACCAAGCGTTTCGCTGGCGACGGAATCGAGCTTGGGTTTGTGCTCCAGAACTTTTTCCAGATCCAGCATCAGATCGACGTTCTTGGTCTGTTCTTTCAGATCAAGAATGGTGTAACCCATCAGCACTTCGTAATCGAACCAGATGTGGTTGAAGCCCACGACCATGTCTGCGGCGAGCAACTCGTCGATGAGACCCTGAACCATGGACTCATCGTAGATGGTGTAAGATTTCGACGCCGTGCTGTAGGTCACGCCGATGGACATTTTCATGTCGGCTTTTTTGTCCCAGCCGCCGACGTCGTTAGCGGACCGCTGCGTCTCGAGATCGAAATAGACGTAGTTCTCGGCCATGGGCACGGGATCAGGAATACGGTTCGAAAAGATTCCACGGAAGATCGGGGAAGATCGGATTCTTATCCTCAATCTCGTTGAGCACGTCGACTCCACTGCTCTTCGGAGTGACAGCCCAGACTTTGTCGAAATTGTCGAGATGCTCGCGAGTGCGTTTCTCGGCATATTCGCGAGACGGCTCGTTTTTCAGCAAAAATCCCCAGTCGCTGGATTGGGCGAGCAACAACTCACGCGTCATCAGCTGGATGCAACGTTGCCGGTGGGCGATCGCTTCATCGGTGTAGTCGCCTTTGTTTTCGTAAAAGATCTTCACGAAACGGGCGAGCTGCTCGGACCGGCTTTGGATCTCGCTGTAGACCCAATTATTCTCTTCGCTGGTCCAGGTCTCGAAGTAGCCACCTTCGCCCCAGGAAGAGGAGATCGGTGCGGCTAGTGGCCATTCGCGCTCTTTGTCCTGCGACAAATAGTTGTTCGGGCTGGTGAGGGAAAAGTCGTCGCGCTCGGCTACCTTTCGAAAGACGCGCTCGAGAAATTCGGTCCCTTCATACCACCAGTGCCCGAATAGATCAGCGTCGAAGGCACAAACAACATTGGGGTTTTCGATCCCCTGCGATTCGAGCGCCGAAAGCTGCGCGCCCCGACTGCTCACAAAACGAAGTGCGTGGTCCTCAAGTGCTTTGGAAGCAAGATCGAGATCGTAGGGCAGGCTGTTGCCTTCGTCATCGACGGCAGAACGGTAGAATTTCAATCCGGTAAACTGACGTTGATCGTTGTCGCCGAGGTAGTCCCTCAAGTATTCGATCGGCGCCTCGAGCCCTACGTCGCGCATGAAATCGCGGTAGCGTTCGTCGCCGGGAAATCCTTCATCGGCGCTCCAGACTTCGCTGCTACCGCCATGGTCACGGGCGAACACGAGGAGCCCGTCGGGAGTTTCTGCCGGAATGAAAGGAAAGGCTTTGTCCGCATTCGGAGCACCAGTGAGACCGTGTTCTTCAACAATCGTCCAATCGATACCTTCCTGTTTCAAAAGCTGACTCAGAGCCGGAGCGAAGGCGCACTCAGGTAGCCAAAAGCCACGCGGCATGCGTCCAAAGGACTGCACGTATTGGCGAATTCCCGCGCGGACCTGCGCTTGGACGGCCTCAGGAACCCGCATTAGCAAAGGCAGCAAACCGTGAGTCGCCGCGCTCGCAGTCAGTTCAAGATGCCCACTGTCCCGGAGATCGCAGATGGCGCGAATGATATCGCTTTGCCATTCGTCGACGTAGAGCTCTCGGAATTTGTAAAAGCGATCCTCGTACATCTTGGCGAGTTCTTTGAACCCGCTGATGTCACCACGCTCGACTTCATCGCGACAGAGTCGGACCGTGCGATCGAGATAGGCGAGCGTCCGGCGCTTCAACACCGGGTCCCCGAGCATCGCGAGAAGTGTCGGTGATATGTTGAGTGTCAGCCGGTAAGGCACCCCCTCTGAACGAAGGCGGGTCAGCATTTCCAGCAACGGGAGATGCGTCTCCAGAACTGCGCTGTGGAGCCAATCCTCCTCCAGGCAATGATCAACATCCGGGTGCCGAACCCAGGGAACGTGTGCGTGAAGCACGATGGAACAATTCCGACTCATGAAAGTTTTAGAGATTGTAACATGATTAACCCGATAAACGCCGCGATGGCCAGCATAATCCTAACAGAACCAACAGGCGGCGTTTCCACCCGCAGATCTAGATGTTGGTCCCATAGACATTTTCCGGAGCCAAGTAAACGGAAAAAACTGAATGTCATTCCGATAATCGAGAAGGGAACCTGATAAAATCCCGCACCGAGAACATACACATACATCGAGCGCCCCAAAGAACGCATCACAGGAATGCGAGAACCGTCGGCGGCGAGCACTTTAATGCCGAACAGCGCCTTGCCCGGTGTCGTCGCAAACAGATGAATGAGAACTCCTTCCAGCAATTGCCAACCGATCATTGCAAATAGCTGAGTTCGCGCCAGAACCAGCGCTTCGGGCTTCTGCATTTCTTCCAAATAGCGTGAAAACAAATCGGCAAACGACTCTCCAACAGCAGGCTCCGGCAAGCTGATGTCCGAAAAAAGGAACACCACGACCGACACCATCGTGTAATCGAACATACGAGCCCAGAACCGAACGAAAGGCCGAACGTCCTTGGCGATCTTCATCGGCGCTTTTTTCGAAAGAAGTAGCGGGCCTTTCGACTTTTCCCCTTCGCCTTCACCTTGCTCGGGAACAGGCGGCGGCTCCTCTTCCGAGCTTCCGTGCCGGTCGAAAATGGTAGCGAGCGCCTGCACTTCAGAGATTGGCAGCCAATCCTCCAAATCGCGATGCCAAACGAGAGTATCGGAATCCACTTCGCCTCGCTCAAGCATCTCCCCGACCTTGAACATGGAGAAAGGTCCCTCCTTTTCTCCGTCGATCGATAGATAGAACTCCATAATGTGAAATTGAAAAGAAGTTAGCAGATTACTCGCTGCGAAGCGCCTTGGCCGGCTGCAGCGAAGCTGCGATTATCGCCGGAACAAGTGAGGCAACAGTACAGGCGATAAAGGCGCCAGTCGAGATGATGACCAAATCCCGGGCCGTTTGCTTCGCCGGCAGCCCTCCATCGACTTTGTAAATCTCAGCCGAGAACAGATCGACGCCGAACGTGCTCCCGATCCACCCGGCCATGTCATTGCGGAAATAAATCGTCAACTGCGCCATCGCCAGTCCAACCAGTACGCCGACCACGCCGACGAGAATTCCCTGGATCAAAAATACCGTGGCGACCTGCTCCTCCCTGGCGCCAAGGGCCTTGAGTAATCCAATCTCCGAGCGCTTTTGAAAAGTGACCGTGATCATCGTGTTCATGATACAGAATCCGGCCACAATCATCACCAAAAAGAGAATTAAGTACATCGCCTGGCGCTCTGCCGCGACCGCATCGAAGAGAGTCTTGAAAATCTCCATCCAGGTTCGCACCATGAACTGTTGCGGCAGCACCGCGATTAACTTGTCCCGGTAAATGTCCGCTTTAAAGCCGTCGTCCGTTCGAATCGTGATGTAATGGCATTCCTCCAGATCAAATCCGTAGAGAACCTGGGCCGTCTCAAGATGTAGAAAAATGATATTTGCGTCGAAGTCCCAATGCCCCGAGTCAAAGATGCCCGTCACGGTTACTTCCTGCGGTGCCGTTATTTTCTGAATCTCGTCGAGGTCGGCTTTCCGTTCCTCTTCGTCGCCGGAATCCGCCATCTCCAGCCTCTCGATCATCCGCATGATGTCCGGCTGCGAATACAGCATGATCGTATCGCCGATGTCGATATTCTGCGCCTCGGCGATTCCGTCGCCGATCACGGCGGAGTAAAAATCGTTGTCTCCGAAAAACTCACCTCGCGGGACCGTCTTCGTTTCGTCTCCGGGAAAGTTTTTGTCGGGAGCGCGGGCGATTTTGCTTTGCATCCGCTCCAGTTCGCCGTCTTTCGGCGGCAAAATCCCGTGGATCATCGGAAAGCTGCGCAATCCTGCGTAATCCATAACCACCTGACCGCGCACGAGTGGGGTAGCCCAGTCAACGCCTTCGATTTTGTTCGTCGTCTCGAGCACTTCCGGCCAATTCTGGATGATACCACCGCCGTCGATGGTCAGATGCGGCTCAAACCCGAGAATACTTTCTTTGATTCGCTCGCCATATCCGGTGAAAACAGCGATCACGACAGCGAGTAACCAAACCCCCAACGCAACGCCCAAAATCGAGATCACGGTGATGATCGAGACAAAGGTGCGCTTCGGTTTTAGATACCGGCTGGCCAAAAAAGGGCTGAAAAACATCGCTTGGAAAAAAATTCTGGCTACGGTAACCGCTTATCCCACTTCCGACAGTTCAATTCAACCCGCTTGCGCCCCCATGACCGGTGATAGCCCCCCCAAATACAAAGCCTTCATTTTTCTCGGTGCCCCCGGTTGCGGCAAAGGGACTCAAGGCGGCATTCTCGGGAGCATTCCACGACTTTATCATTTCTCCATGGGCGAAGCCTTCCGCTCCATGGACACTCGCACGCCGATCGGTCAGGAATTTATCTCCTTTTCCCGCGAAGGCGAACTCGTGCCGGACGAACTGACGATCCGCTATTTTAAAAAGCAGATCGACGCCCGCGCCGAACTCCACATGTTCAAGCCCGATATCGACATTCTCATTCTCGATGGCATCCCCCGCAGTGTCGAGCAGGCCGAACTGATGGAGAAATACATCGAAGTCCTCCAACTTTTTCATCTCTCCTGCCCCAATCGTGAAGAGCTCGTCGACCGCATCCGCAAACGTGCTCTAAAAGAGGGCCGCATGGACGACGCCAGCGAAGAAATCATCCAGAAGCGCATTCGAAACTACGAAGATTCGACACGCGAACTCGTGGCCCACTATTCGGACCGTCGCGCCGATATCAACGCCAATCAGGCCCCCGTCAAAGTCACCCACGACATCCTCAGTGTGATCTTGGCCCACCCCGAGTGGCAGCAGTTCACCGGGGGTGATGTGGTATGAACAGATTCGGAACGAGGTGGAGAAGGACAACCGGGCAACGCGAGATCGATGCTCCAGGGGAGCAAGCGAAGCGAAGTCAATTAGGTCAGTGACTCGACCCTGTTGAGTCTTCTACCGCCATCATCGTCTCGATCGCATCTGCCAGTTGCCTTCTGGCGGCTCTTAGCTTCGTCACATCCCGATTGTAGGGACGATCGTTCGCCGGTCTCACTTGCGGCCATTTGTCGACTAGAGAAAGGGCATTTTCGATAGCCTTTCTACCCGGAATAGCAGCCTCGGATTCTCCACCTGCCTCCAGCTTCACAGCAAGTTGTTCGGCAAGCTGCATGTATTCATAGTCCTGGAG
>Ga0222633_1001287_pt1 | contig 14057 bp, 13 predicted proteins | sample AntAcemetageno48_FD_179816 | JGI IMG/M metagenome (GOLD analysis project Ga0222633, IMG submission 179816) | Saline water microbial communities from Ace Lake, Antarctica - #48 | ecosystem: Environmental > Aquatic > Non-marine Saline and Alkaline > Saline | place: Antarctica: Ace Lake | collected...
CGCCCCTGTCACAATCAGAGTTTTCATTTTTCGTTCCGCTCTGAACTCCGCTCTGAACTCCGCTCTGAACTCCGCTCTGAACTTTTCTCTGAACTCCACTCTGCGACGCCAAATTGACCGCTATTAGAGGAGACCTTGACGGTCAATGCGAGCACGCCTTTATCTTCTAAATCAGGGTGCTCGAGAATTCGTCCTAGAAAATAGTGAGAAAACTCTTCTACCGTTGAATTGGCGATTGGCAACAGAGTCACATCCCGATGTAAAAAGTAAAGCTTCTCTTTGTTGAAGTCCGCCACAACATAGTCGCCATCCTCGCTAATGCTGAGGTAGGGTGATTTTGTGGGTAGGATGACCTGCTCGTCGATTTCGTCGCAAAAGGTCTTCAATAGTTTCTTCAAAATTGCATAGTCGAACAGCAACCCCTCATCGTTTAACTCTGCGGTGGCGTTACAGTGCAATTGGAAATTGTGACCATGAAGGTCTTCGCGATCGGTATTCGAAAATATTGTGAAGTGCCCGATTGAAAAATTGTGGGCTTCTTTGGAGATTTCGATGCGACTCAAGCGGCTTGATTGGGACAAAATTAATGCTTCTAACTAAAAGCCCGCAGTATAACCTATTTGATTCTGCGCAGGGAGGTGAGGCAGACTCTAACCTGTCACTTAATGCATGGATAAATCAATGTCTCTAGGCAAGCTAAGTCGTTCGATTGAAGGTAGTGTTGTACTCATCACCGGTGCTGCAAGTGGCATGGGTCGTGCCACGGCCCACGTATTTGCCGATGCTGGAGCTAAGCTAGCACTGATTGACATTAATGCTGAACCGCTAGAAGCGGTCGTTAACGAAGTGATTGCGGCCGGCGGAAATGCAAAGGCCTGGACCCTCGACCTCTCGGTGCGGGATGCAATTGCACCTGTGGTCGATAGTGTGCAGGCACACTTTGGCCAGCTTGATATCTTGGTGAACAATGCTGGCATTTCGATTTCAGCGCCTATCGATCACGACAATTATGACGCTGCCTGGGATAAAACTTTCGCGGTATTACTGACCGCTCAGGTGGCAATGATTCGAGCGGCATTGCCGTATTTACGGCAGGCGTCTCATGGCAGAATTATCAATATCGCGTCGACCGAGGCGTTAGGTGCGACTAAATTTGGCAGTCCCTACACAGCTGCAAAGACTGGCGTGGTTGGCTTAACCCGATCGATGGCGGTTGAATTGGGAGGTGAGGGAATAACAGTCAATTGTGTCTGTCCAGGACCGATCAACACTGGCATGACCGCCGGCATACCCGACGACAAGAAAGAAATATTCGCCAGGCGGCGAACCGCACTAAGACGCTATGCAGAACCAGAAGAGGTTGCCCATGCAACACTTTCGTTGGCACTGCCAGCCTCTCAATACATTACCGGTGTTACTTTGCCTGTTGATGGTGGTCTCACTATTCGTAACGCCTGATGAGTGACTTAAGGCAGTCTAGGACCTTGCTGACTTAGCCTTCCGTGCGCTTCGGCTTTTGTAGAATGCTTTAATGTCATGTTCAGCATGGTGATCGAGGATTTCGTCCAGAGTTCGACCCACTTCCGTACAAATGCGGATTTGTTCTATCTTTGTCCAAGTGGCGCGCTCACCTTCCTCAATGAGGTCAGTGATTTCTTTCTTGGTGAGTCGTGCCATGAGTTTCTGCGGATCAACAAAGTTGAAGCTGGGTGCGATATTGACGTCGCCAGTGTAATCCTGAGCCATAACTGAATAAAACATGCTCACGGCCTGTCCGACATTTGGGACATCGCGGAGAAAACGCCTTGAGAATTTCTCACCTGCTTTCAGCCATTCGCGAGTTGATGATTGGACAAAAGATTTTGCAACATCGGGTACCAGAAATTTAGTACTGCTCATCATAGCCAATGCCAGTGGGTTTGCCTGACTGACGATATAATGGTTTACGCCGTAGAGCCGGGAGAGGCGTTTTGTCGGCAAGTCATCGGTGACAGCACCGTCAACCCATCGGCGGGTGGATATATATGGTTGCGGCTCGCCGTAGACATTCTTCGCCATCAGCATCACGGGTGGAAATAATCCTGGTACGGCGCAAGAAGCTGTCACAGCCGAACGTATGAATACGTTCGGCGCAGTAATCGAATTCATCAACCGCGAACTTTGATGTTCGGCTAAGGGCGCAATTGTGACGCTAATCATGCGCCCGGTTTTCTCGTAGGCCTCCTGAAAGGTTAAGTTAGGAATCACGGTTTCAAGCAGTATTCGCAAACTTTCAGCATCGACTTGAGGGCGAATAAAACCATCTCGCTCCTCTGAACCTATCGCGTCTGACAGGTCAACCTTGGGCAGGAGCACTTTTAGTTCTCGGTCGGTGTGGGTACCTAGTACCGCGGCAAAAATTGAACCAGCACTCGAGCCAGAAATGACCTTGGGCAATAATCCATGTTGAAAGAGGGTTCGTGCGACACCGTGATGGAAATGACCTAGTGAGCCTGCACCACTTAACATTAGGGCAGAGCGGCCGAAGCATAACTGGGCCCGATGAAAGAAGTCCTCTTTGTCTTCCTGAGTAATTTGCTCAGAAACCGCAAGGGCATGAAGGTGCTTGAGGGCGTCAGATATTTCTTTGATGTAATCTTCGATCAGATGTTTAGTGCCGACCATCGATTTGCCGTAGAGTTTAGGATTACCCATCCCTGCCTGATTCCCATGGATGCCCTCATTGAGCGCAAACATCAAGCCGACATCGTCTTGGTTAATTCGAAACTTTCTTAGCTCATCCAGTCGATATTGAATGTTTTCATGGTCAAACAGAGTCGATTCGGGTTTGGATCGCCATTTGGCTTTGCCTGAGTGCGTATCATGCTGCTCCGCGAGAGCTCTCCAGGTGCCGTAGTCTTTGGATCGGCCAAGTTCACGTTCGATTCTTGAGAGGTCACTCGTTATTGCCATGCGATTATCTACCAATGGGTATATTTCAAAGATGCAATTTTATGGTGCAGTGCATGATAATCCTATTGTTTTAAAAATCCCAGCCAAGATGTGGTCTTGGCAAACGTATTGTCCTATCTAGCATTGTTAGCAGGCCTACGTCGGCCTGCAGGTCAGTGGTGGCGGCCAGTTGGGACGCCGGGCGGACGCCGAGCCAGAGCCTACTGAATGCATTTATCGAGGTTTTTAGGGTGGGTAAACTGGCGTCGATACCGGGCTCAGCTGAAGATGATTCACCTAAATGGATGACATACTGCCCAGCGCACCCTTGCCATTTGCTTTCCGGGGGTAGGCTAGTAGTAACGGGGTCGTCGAGATCCAGATTGAATTTGATGGTGGGGCTTTCGAGCTTGGTTTTACGCAGGCAAGCGTTAAGGTCGAGAATCCGAACTTGCCAGTAGGCTATGGAATTGCTGTAGTTAGCGAACATCGAGTTTGCTGTCGCCCTGCGCTGGCGGAAGGGTTGCTTGAGTAAATCTTGAAGTTGAATATCGCCAAATTCGAGGGCTTCTACCAGGTTGATCTGATCTCCCAGAGATTTAATTAATGCCAGCAGCTCAAATAATTGACCAATTGATTGATAGGCACGAAAGGTGATTTCGAAGGGGCCGTGCTCACCCTTACTGGATCCCCAGACAAAGTGACTCAGGGTGCCGCCGGGCCCATCGTAGTATCCAAGCCCGAAGCCATTCTCAGTCAGGTCCATGCCTGCCTTGAAGAGAACTTTCGAGTCGACCGTGACGCCCCCATGCCCGCGCTTTCGGTTCTGCATGGCGTAGTACATCGCCTCAGAGTCCTTCACTGTTAATCGTTTCGGTGGCCGAAAACCGCAGTCCACCTGCAGGGTTGCGGGGTCGAACTTAACCAGTTGCTCGTAGCTACCGGTGCCGAAACCCACCTTGTCGTAAAAACCCTGCTCAAACATACCCAGAGCACTTACCTCATGCCCAGCGGCGACTTGGCGTACGAGCATTTGCGCAGTCAATTGACGGGCAAACCCGAGTTTTCTGGCGATTCGGCTAGTGGCGACCCCGGTAACAGCGCCCATCGACAATGATTCTGCCTGATATCTAAGCGAGCCATTGGTGCTGTGAACGGCACATTCGGCTTCGTTATCGATCGTTGCAACTAGCGCGTCTTCGGCACCCTCAAAGAACTCCGAAACAAAGGTGCCTTCGGTTTCCAGATCGTCGATCCAGCCACACTCGAGCCAAATTCGACGTACAGCTTTCACATCTGTTCGGGAATTATAATCTCGATAGGTCATGATTTAAGGGTCGCAGGTGCTGTTGATAGAGTCTCTTTTGCTTGCGCCCGGAATGCAAGTCTCCCCCATGAGCATGGCCCATAAACGGCTCAGCCTGGCTGGCGATGCATCCCGAAAGGTGTCAAAGGTGACGTGATCGGAATCTTTGGCGCTTCTAGATAAGCCTATGCCCCACAAGGGCTTAATTTCATTCGGTAGCACCGAGTAACGCATGTCGATCACAAAGTTTTCACGGTCGGGATCAAGGGCGAGGTAACCCATGCTGAACCAACGAAAACGCTCTAGATCTGTCGCTTGCTGGGAGGTGGAATCTAACCAGGGCAGATCCCGTTTTAGATCTAATTTTGGAATGCTAACGCCGCGATAGTGTGTTGGCGTAAAGCCGGCACGAATTGCATCCACATAATAACGATCATCAAATTCGTAGACGGATTTCCATAGCAGCAGATTGGCAAATCCTGGTTTGGCGGAAATGATCGCGCCATAGTGGCCCCGGCTTACCGCTAGTGCTGCCGCCGAATCTTCTGCACGATCCCGCTGAACCCATCCTGCCGCCAAATAGCAAAGAAACCAGAGTAGTCCGACTCTGGCAAACCATTGATTGGAGCGGACAACACTGATGATCACCAGCCCCAGCAGTGGCAGCGTTGCCAATGGGTCGACAACGGCAATGGAATTGTAGGCGACTCGAGTATCAGCGAATGGCCAAAACAATTGAGTGCCGTAAGTCGTGCAAGCATCTAGCAACGCATGGGTAGCGAAACCCAGTATTGAAACGAGGTAGGTCATGGCAAAGGTAAGGTGTTTTCGAGCCCAACGGTGGAACACGGCGGTACAAATCAGCGCTCCAAAGGGTATAAAAACCAGAGAGTGGGTAAATTGACGGTGGTATTCCAGAAACAAAAGCGGGTCAGTGCTAGAACGAATCAACACGTCTAAATCCGGAGCCATTCCCGCCAAACAGCCCACCCAGCATATGGTCAGTGCGTTCTGTCGAAATTCCGCGCTGTGCACGGTGGATTGCGGTAGCACGGCGCCAAGTGCGCCCTGAGTAATTGGATCCATCTATGAGCATCCTTTGAGAAAGACTGGAGGCTATCTATGCATTGCCTTGAACTCAAGACCTCCGTTACAGTTCAGCCATGACGGAGCTAAAAGTATTAATCGATATTAAGAGTCCCTACGCCTACATCGCGAAGGATCCGACCTATCAATTGGAGAAAGACTTCGGCATTAAAATTGATTGGTATCCACTGACTCTGAACATTGGCAGCTATTTGGGTACTGCAAGAAAGAGTGATGCGGGAAAGGTGGTTGAGAGCAATCGTTCTTCTAATCAATGGCTTTCGGTTAAGTATGCCTACAAGGATGCTCGACGCTACGCTAACCTCCGCGACCTGACTCTTAAGGGCACTCAAAAGATCTGGGATTCGTCACTCGCAGCGATCGGGATGTTATGGGCGAAGCAACAAGGTCCTGATACTCTAAAGCAATACCTGGATATCACCTACGAACGATTTTGGAAGCGAGAACTCGATATTGAAGATCTGAGCGTGGTTATGGCGGTGCTGGTCGAGGCAGGGGTCAAAACCGAGGGCTTTGAAACCTGGCAGGCTGAAGACGGTCGTGCGGAACATGATGAACTACAGATCAAGCTGCTTGAATCCGGGATTTATGGTGTGCCAACCTATTGTATTAACGAGCAAACCTATTTTGGTCGAGAGCATTTACCGAGAGTGCGTTGGCACTTGTCGGGTGAAGCTGGCCCGTATCCAGATATTGCTAACGACTCGGAGCTTTCGTGATGAAGCAGCTCGATATCTATCTCGATCTGGGCAACATAGCAGGCATGGCGGCGATTTCAGGCACTCTCAAGTTAATAGCAGAGACAGGGGTTAGTGCTGTCTGGCAACCTATCGCTGGGATCGTCCCAAGGCCACTCAGCCGCGTGCCTAGCCTCGATGGTGATGATCCGATAAGGGAGTTCAAGCAAAAACGCATCACCGCCAAGCGTCTGTTTGAGATGGCAGAGCTTGGACGAGACTGCGTCCGGTTAGAACTAGATGTTGAGCTAGCGTCTCAAACCTTTGATGCCGGGCTTACGCACTTGGCTTGTATGGCGATTCTTCAGCGGGGTGAGTCGCCATTGGTCTTTATGCAGCAAGTCTATAACTTGCGTTTTCGTCAAGGGGTGGCGCTCGAAGATGAGTCGAGCGTGGCAGAGATATTGGAAACCTTTGGTGTGCAGAAATTTGTCATTGAGTTGGCTCAGCTGCGAGATCGGTGGGAGCAACATCAGAGCAGTTACCTTGAACTTGGCATTCACGACACCCCAAGTTATATTTTGCAAGCAGAAACCTTCCAGGGCAGGCAACACCTGCCGCTACTAAGATGGCGTCTGCTGGGCGAGGTAGGTCCACCGCCGCTCTAGAGACGCGTGAACTTTCAAGAACTACCAAGAACTACCAAGAACTACCAAGAACTATAACGCTTTGGGTATTCTCTCGAATAATTCCACCGGTTGTCCGCCAAGCCACTTTTCTCGAGTGTTCAATTTGCTTTGTCGCAGCATCTCAATGCTATGATCGGCGCTGAATTGATTGGCTAGCAAGGAGTGACCTTTATGGATTTCGATATCCCCCAGGAAATACAAGCATACCTAAAAGAACTTGATGCCTTTATTGAGGCGGAAATCAAACCTCTCGAACAGCAGGACGACAATATTCGTTTCTTTGATCATCGAAGGGAAGATGCAAGAACGGATTGGGAGAGGGGCGGTCTGCCAAACGAAGAATGGGAAGCGCTGCTTGGAGAGGCTCGAAGAAGAGCCGACGCCGCCGGGCATTACCGTTATCCCATACCTAAGGAGTATGGCGGCCAGGATGGAACGAACCTTGGTATGGCCATCATTCGAGAACATTTTGCCGGCATGGGGCTTGGCCTTCATAACGATCTTCAGAACGAACACTCAATTGTCGCCAACAATGTTGGACTATTATTGATGTTGGCCTATGGAACGGAGCCGCAAAAAGAAGAATGGGTGCCGTTGCTGTTAGGCGGAAAACGTGGCTTTGCCTTTGGTATCACCGAGCCTGATCACGGCTCCGATGCAACTCATATGGAAACTAGTGCGGTCAGAGATGGTGACGGTTGGCGCATCAACGGAGCTAAAACCTGGAACACCGGTATTCATAAAGCATCCTACGATATGATTCTTGCCCGCACGAGCGGTAAGGCCGGGGATGGTGAAGGGATTACCGCATTTTTAGTACCGACCAACTCTGATGGTTTCAAACTTGAAGAAATGCTCTGGACCTTTAACATGCCGACGGATCATGGTCGGATTTCCATGAAAGATGTCTACGTGACCGATGATGCGATTTTTGGCGGAGAAGGCCGGGGTCTTGGGGTCGTTCAACATTTCTTTAATGAGAACCGAATTCGTCAGGCGGCATCGAGCCTCGGCGCTGCTCAGTATTGCATCAATGAATCGGTCAAATATGCAATGCAACGAAAACCATTTGGCAAACCGCTTTCAACCAACCAAGCGATTCAGTTTCCCCTTGCTGAATTACAAACCCAGTGCGAAATGCTGCGAGCATTAATTCATAAGACCGCTTGGTCCATGGATAAGTACGGTAATTTTAAGGTTTCGGACAAGGTTTCGATGTGTAACTACTACGCGAATCGTCTGTGTTGCGAAGCAGCGGATCGAGCCATGCAAGTTCACGGTGGTCTTGGTTATTCTCGGCATAAGCCGTTCGAGCACATTTATCGTCATCACCGGCGCTATCGAATTACCGAAGGGGCGGAAGAAATTCAGATTCGGCGGATTGCAGGCTACATGTTTGGCTTTATGAAACAGCAAGCGCCAAAGGGTGTGCGGGAAGACTAGTTATGTCTGATGCTGAAATCAAAGCTCAGCTAGAAGTTGTCTACCTTAAGCACTTTCCCGAGGTAGACGAAGTTATAGCGTGCGAACGGTTGTCCGGTGGTGCAAGCCAAGAAACCTATCGGATTCTAGTCAAAACCAAAGCGGGCGAGGTGCGTCACGCAATGCGAAGATCGCCTGGCGGGATGATTGTTGAGAATGTTGTGGGTCATCCGGGCCTTGCGATTGAAGCACGATTGATGCAGGTTGCGCGGCAAGCCGGTGTTCCAGAACCTGAGGTCCATTATCTACTTGTGCCTGAGGATGGTATCGGTGAAGGTTTTATTATGGAGTGGATAGAAGGGGAGGCGCTGGGCGCTCGCATTAATCGCTCCGAAGAATTTGCGGAACTGCGACCAAAGCTTGCCTACGCCTGTGGAGAAATCATGGCGCAGATTCATGGCATCGATCTGGCGACATCTGGACTGAATGAAAAACTCGATAAGGTGTCACCGGAACAATTCGTCAGACAAACCTGGGAGCGCTACCAGGCCTTAGAAACACCACAACCGATGATTGACTATGCCGCTCGTTGGCTACTGGATAATTTACCTAAGAATTACACGCCGTCGTTAGTGCATAACGATTTTCGAAATGGCAACTTCATGGTTTCTCCGGATAGGATCGTCGCAGTGCTAGATTGGGAGCTCGCGCATATTGGCGACCCAATGCGCGATCTAGGTTGGATATGTGTGAATTCCTGGCGTTTCGGCGGCAGCGATCCGGTGGGCGGGTTTGGCTCTTATGAGGACCTGTTTCGTGGTTATGAGTCGGTAACTGGCAAAGCAGTTGATGCAGCCGCTGTGAAATTCTGGGAGGTCTTTGGCTCGTTCTGGTGGTCCGTGGGTTGCCTTGGTATGGCAGAACATTATCGTAGTGGACCAGACAAAACTGTTGAACGTCCTGCGATCGGCAGACGTTCGTCCGAATGTCAGGTCGATTGCGTCAATCTGCTTATGCCGGGCGCTGTTTCTGTTGTGAAAGCGCCTGAACAATCGAGCGATGTTGATATGCCGAGGGCAGAAGAGCTCATCACGAGCGTCCGTGACTTTCTGCGTCAGGATGTGATGACCAGTACTCAAGGTCGTACCAATTTTTTGGCACGGGTAGCCGCAAACTCACTCGATATCGTGCTTCGGGAATGGCAACTGGGCGAGGTTGCCAAAGCACAAGAACTCGGTGCGCTTGAACAGCTATTAGATACTTCTGGGAACTTGTCAGAACTTCGCTGGCAACTGGTCAGAGCATTGCGCTCTGGCGAACAATCGCTAATGGATGAAGCGCTAAAAAGCTATCTGCGAAATACAGTGGTCAATCAGATCGCGATCGACCAACCGAAGTACACAGGGTTTAAACTAGCGCTTGCTAATGGCTAAAAGACTATTTCTTTTTTCTTAGTGCAAAGACAAAATCTCGAAAGATATCCATCAATGTCTCGTATTTAAAATCTGTAAATTCACCGGCATCAAAGTACATACCGTGATCTTCACAGGCTTCATATTGAATGTGGGTTTGAACGGGATCAGACACCTTATCCATTTTCTTACCGCAGCGGGGGCAATTAACATCGCGAATTTCATTGTGTTTGACGCCTGTTTCGCGATCACCGTCATCAATGTAGTCAGACATCCACTTATCTTTTAGTGCTTCAGCTTCGCCGATATCAAACCAGATACCACGACACTTTGAACATCTGTCGATCTCGACGTTTCCCGTTAGGGTGCTGAGGTTGTGTTGTTCCATTGCAGAGTTGCATTTAGGGCACTGCATAGCTTCTTCAGTCATCAGGGGTCTCCAATCTAGGTTTTTGCTTTTTAAGCATTATCCACGGTTTTCTGTTTGATGCGAAGCCGTGTCGAACAAATTAAGTTGGCTATCCAGCTCAAGGACGGCAATGACAAGGCGTCGAACAAAGTCCTCAAGTAAATCAGGGTCGGCCTGGCGCACCTCACCACGATAAGTCAGCTGTGTGCCAAAAGGGGGTAAATGAACAAATACTACCGTTTGCAGACAATCAGACTCTATTTTGAGTTGTTCTAAGCAGTAAAGTGTTTCCTCGCAAAGATATTGCCCTGCATCATTCGAAATTCGAATTGGAATCTGTTGATTGAAAAGCCGGGTATGCAAGGCGGAAGCATTGATCGTCGCCTGCATTGATGGTGGTCCATTGGTTAAGATTACGCCCGCAGGATGCTGATTAAACGTGTCAGTGCGGTGTTTGCGTTCGTTTCTGGCCAATGTTTCGATATCAAACCAGCCTTCACGACCTTCACCGAGGCTGATAATGATTTCGGGTTGTAGCAGTTTGATCGCGGCTTCGAGACGAGGCATGGGTTCACCCCAGACCACAGGGATTTCCAAATGTTCTGCTGCTTCATAGCTACTGGCGGCGATCCATGAGCCATTGACGTCTCGACCGTCAAAAGGGGTGAATCCGGTGAGTAATAGGTTTGGCAAACAGATCTCCGATTGGGCGTCAGTTTAGCAGAATGCTATTGCTGACGATTGTGCTTTTTTGATTCAAACACAAACTCCTCTGGCCAGATGCTCTCGGCTAGATGTCTTCTATTGAGTAGCCTTGTCTGGATACCCCCGACTGGACATCCTCGACTGGGCGTCCCCGATTACTTCCTGTATATTCGAGGGCTAGAAAATTAACCAGGAAGCACAAATGAAAGCAGCTATTTTCCACGAGGTCGGCCAGCCACTGACCATTGAAGATATTTCGATTTCGAAACCCGGTCCGCGAGAAGTTCTGGTTAGGACCGCAGCAGCTGGGGTTTGTCACAGTGATCTGCATTTTATTGAAGGCCTGTATCCAGGACGTACCCCGATGGTATTGGGGCATGAGTCTTCAGGTATCGTAGAAGCTGTGGGTTCTGATGTGAGCTACGTGCAACCAGGCGACCATGTGATTACTTGTTTGTCCGTGTTCTGTGGCCATTGCGAGAGCTGCCTAACCGGTCACATGTCTCTTTGTGTCAACCCTGAAACAAAACGTGACGATAGTGAAGAACCGCGTCTTTCGAGAAAGGGAGAGACGATCCAGCAGTTTGCCAATCTTTCCTCCTTCGCCGAGCAAATGCTGATACACGAACACGCACTCGTGAAGATCAACAAAGATATGCCCCTTGATCGCGCAGCCCTGATTGGCTGTGGTGTGACAACAGGTGTCGGCGCGGTATTCCATACCGCGAAGGTTGAGCCAGGTTCAACGGTGGCGGTCATCGGCTGTGGCGGCGTTGGTTTATCTTGCATCAATGGTGCGGCCCTTGCGGGTGCAGCTAAAATTATTGCTGTCGACATGGTCGATAGTAAATTGGAGATGGCCAAGACCTTCGGCGCAACCCATACCGTCAATGGTAAGAACGGAGATTCTGTTCAGCAGGTACTTGAGATAACCGGTGGTGGTGTTCATTACTCATTTGAAGCGATTGGCCTCAAGCAAACGGCTGAAGACGCTTTTGGTATGCTTCGAGCCGGTGGCGCTGCGACCATTATCGGCATGATCCCTGTAGGCGTTAAGATTGAGTTAATGGGCTCGGATTTCCTTCGAGAGAAGAAAATGCAGGGCTCCTTTATGGGCTCGAATCGTTTTCGAGTTGATATGCCTAGATTCATCGAGTTCTATTTACAGGGTAAATTACATCTAGACGAGATGATCTCTAAGCGGATTGGTCTTGCGGATATCAATAGCGCCTTTGATGACATCAAGACCGGCAGTGTGGCTCGAAGTGTGATCATGTTTGATCACTAAAGGCCGATCACTAAAGGCCGATCAATAAACCGCCAATGGAGCTGACATGACGAGTCGGGCAGAGGGGCTGCCCGCTCTTCAGATCTGGGGCTACAGTTCGGGCAATTTCGGTTTCGCCTTGCTCGGACTTGTGGTCGCCGTCAACCTTCAGTTCTTTTATACAGATTTCGTCGGCTTGTCGGCGGGTCTTGTTGCATGGTCACTGTTGCTCGCAAGGTTGTTTGACTCCATTACCGATCCGGTCATGGGTTATCTATCGGATCGAACCAACAGCCGTTGGGGCAGGCGTCGGCCCTACATCGTTGGTGCTGCAATTCCCTTGGGTATTGCCTTCTACTTTCTGTTTTCTCCCCCTACGTTTATAGACCCAGAGAACCATCAGGGGTTGCTGCTCGGCTATATGCTCGCGCTCTACATCTTGACCTATTTCATCTGGACCGCTGGTGCGATTCCCTACTATAGCCTTGGTGCGGAGATGACCGATCACTACGATGAACGGGTGAAGGTCATAGCCATTCGTGAGTCCTGCGCCCTCGTGGGTTTATTGGCTGCAACGATTCTGCCAGCCTATTTGATTTATACCTTCGGCGGAGTCCAGGGTTATTCTTTTATGGGCGGCATACTTGGGGCTGGCGTGGCGTTGTTCTTGATTTTTTCGGGCGTTGTGAGCACTGAACGCCCTGAATTTCAGGGCCGACCTTCAATGAATCCCTATGCAAGTTGGTTAGCCACCTTCAAAAACCCGCACTTCAGGGCTTTGCTGGTCGCTTTCGTCTGCAGCTCTATTGCCGCTGCGGTGCCTGCGGTCCTTGTGATCTATGTATCGGTCTATATTATCGGCACGCCTGATTGGTGGGCCGATTTAGTGCCAAACTGGTTGCCAACCTGGTCCTACTATTTGCTGCTGTATTTTTCCGCAGCTATTTTGTCGTTACCCATGTGGAATCGCATTGCAGGCAAAATTGGCAAACGCGATACCTGGGGAGTCGCGATCGTCATGTCGACTCTGAGTAGCGCATCCTGCTGGTGGTTAGGTGAGGGTTCTGTTGGCTATTTTTCTCTTGTGCTGGTGATAGGTGGCAGCGCTTTTGGAAACTTCCTTGCTTTGCCGCCTTCAATGGTGGCCGATGTTATCGACTGGGATGAAATGTCGACCGGCAAGCGACGGGAAGGCAACTATTTTGCGATCTGGGCGTTTACCACTAAATTGGGCGCTGCAATCACTGGATTTGTGGCACTTCAGGTGCTTGAGCATGTCGGATATATTCCAGGTCAGGCGCAAACTGAAGAAGTGAAGCTTTGGATGATAGGTATGTATTCCTGGTTTCCGGCGGTATTTTATCTCCTCAGTGCGCTGACGCTGAGCCGATTCAGCTTCACCAGCGATGACCTTGCGGCCGTTCAGCAAACCCTCGGCAGAAAGCCCTGACTTTACTTAAGTAAATTTCTGCGGCAGTCGTCATTATCAATTTGCAGGATCAAATCGCCAGTATGGTGCATTGGGCTAAAACCCATCTGCAACTGCTTAGACTCAGCATCGGCGCGATGTACGTTGGTTTGTTTTTTATGTAGTTGAGAAAACTCAGCGGGTCAGTCGAGATAAAAAATCCTCAGCTGCAGTATCAAATCGGCGGATGTTAACAACACCGCGGGTGCCTCTAGCCAGCGCCTCTAAATGTGTCGAGAGCATTCAAGTTTTGAGTGAATTCCAGGGTGTTTCGTCTTCGGCTATTGACCTTGGCATCGACCTTCAGGCGTTCAACATCAACATCAACATCAACATCAACATCAACATCAACATCAACATTAACATTAACAGGCTTTCCGCTGAACAACCAAAATAGAGGGGGCTTTTGCTGGATACTTCGAGTTGAATATCGGCGTTTGCTTTGTCTTCGACGAGTTGATTGATGATCAGGACCGCGGTGCCATCGACTGATGGAACTAGCTGTTGGCGTCTTCTTCCCGAAGCCGAATTCGGCTTTTTTTGTCAGGGTGCTTGCCAACAAATGGCTCGTAAAAAGCCCGAATTTTATCCATATCTTCGGTCATATTGCCGGTCAGGTGGAAGGACAGTCCGAGACCAGCCTCTTTGGTGGTGTAGTTGAGGT
>Ga0222633_1001288_pt1 | contig 14049 bp, 15 predicted proteins | sample AntAcemetageno48_FD_179816 | JGI IMG/M metagenome (GOLD analysis project Ga0222633, IMG submission 179816) | Saline water microbial communities from Ace Lake, Antarctica - #48 | ecosystem: Environmental > Aquatic > Non-marine Saline and Alkaline > Saline | place: Antarctica: Ace Lake | collected...
CACTCGGCTGGCGAATCTCAATGTCGACTGAGTTCATCTCTCGGCCCTGACTGAACCTCGCGACAATTTGTGCAGCGAAGGTCAGGTCATCGTCGTTGGGCACACCATCAATAATGCAGAGGGCGCCGTTGTGCGAGACAGGGTCCAAACTAATAAATTGGTTTTTGTAACCTGAGAGATAATTGTCCTCTCCGCCTTCACGGCTAATGATCATTTTGAAGTGTGGTCTTGGCCTGAGGTGTCGTCCCACCTTTAACAACATGATGTCATCTAGATCATAATCGCGTTCGTTTCGAGCTTGCCAAAGATCTGCAAGTTTGGCGGAATAGCTCTTATCGGTGAGAAAGCAACAACCACCAGAAGGTTGAGCCCAGGTTTTAAAGCCGAGTTTGCGGGCTAGGTCAATTTGGGGTTTTCGGTTTCTGCCGTGGAAGGAGAATAATTCATCCCGATTGACCCATCCTTTCCTTTCGGCGAGGGTTTCTGGCAGATGTTTGGCGCAAAGTGGGCGTAGTAATCTGTCTTCTGCGCCTGATTCTCGGGCGATTAGGGGCATGGTCTCCTTACGCTGTGATTTAGGCCGCTGGCCGATGACTTCGCCGGTAATAATGAAATCAAAGCCGTTTTCTTCCATCCACGCCCAAGCCTGAGCCTTATTTACCATAAAGATCTTACAGTCGAGGCAAGGATTCATGTGTTGGCCGTAGCCATGCTTAGGATTTAGAAGTACATCTTTGTACTCTTCAATCACATCCACGATATGGAGTTTAATGCCCAGAGTCTCTGCCACCCAGAGGGCGTTGTTGCGCTTATCTTTGTCTTTGTCATGCCGCCGGATAGCATGGGTGTGGCCCTCTACGCAGAATCCTGTGTAAAAGTTGATACCTTCAACATGGACACCCTGGTCCATGATGACCCGGGCCGCCAGCATAGAATCAAGGCCGCCAGAAATCAGTGCAACGGCTCGTCTTTGAGTCATAGTTGAGTCATAGTTGGGTCATAGATCGGTGCGGGGTTTGATTGCGGCGCAAATTATAACGTGCCTAGCAGTGAAAGGCAGTCAAATTCTCCTTTAACCCTAGAGCTGGACGGGTATAATGCCGCGCTTCTGATGAGACCCCGTTATGACCCAAAAGCTGCGCAATATAGCCATTATCGCTCACGTCGACCATGGCAAAACCACTCTAATTGACAAGATCCTGCAACAGGCGGGCGCTTTGCAGCGTGGCGAAGAACAGGTCGAACGTTTGTTGGACTCCAATGACATTGAAAAAGAGCGTGGTATCACCATTCTCGCCAAGAACACTGCGCTGGATTGGGGCGGCCACCACATTAATATTGTTGATACTCCGGGGCACGCGGACTTTGGTGGAGAGGTTGAGCGGATACTGTCCATGGTGGACTCGGTGTTGCTCATTGTTGACGCTGTCGACGGGCCAATGCCGCAGACACGCTTTGTGACCAGTAAAGCCTTCGCTAATGGTCTGAATCCTATTTTGATGGTGAATAAAATCGACCGTGAGGGCGCTCGGCCGGATTGGGTTGTGGATGAAGTGTTTGAATTGTTCGATCAGCTTGGTGCCAACGATAAGCAGCTCGATTTTCCTGTGGTTTATGGTTCTGCCATTGAAGGCCGCGCTGGCCTTTCTATGGACGCCATCGAAGATGATATGAGCTGTTTAATGCAGACCATACTCGACCATGTACCCGCGCCGGACGTCGAACCCGATGCGCCACTGCAAATGCAAATCAGTGCGCTTGATTACAATAGTTATGTCGGCGTCATTGGTCTTGGTCGTATCGCGCGTGGCACGGTATCAAAGGGCGAGCAAGTTGTGATCGTCGACAGCAAGGGTAAAAGTCGTAAAGGCAAGATCTTGCAAGTGATGGGTTATCAGGGTCTTGAACGGATTGAAGTTGATAAAGCTGAAGCTGGTAACATTGTTTGTATTACCGGAATCGAAGGGTTGAAGATATCAGACACTATTTGTGATCCAGCCCACCCGGACGCATTGCCTGCTCTGATTGTTGATGAGCCGACGATTTCTATGACGTTCCAGGTCAATACTTCGCCATTTGCGGGCCAGGATGGCAAATTCGTCACAACTCGAAATATCAAAGATCGCCTTGAGCGAGAGCTGATTCACAATGTGGCGTTACGCGTAGAAGCCACAGATCACGCGGATCGCTTTAAAGTGTCAGGCCGTGGTGAGTTACACCTCTCTGTTCTGATTGAAAATATGCGTCGAGAAGGCTTTGAGTTGGGTGTTTCGCGTCCAGAAGTAATTCTAAGAGAATCTGAAACAGGAAAGACCCAGGAGCCTTTTGAGAACGTTCTGCTTGATGTGGAAGATCAACATCAAGGCGGGATCATGGAAGAGCTGGGGCGCCGTAAAGCATCCCTCAACAATCTAATACCCGACGGGAAAGGCCGAGTCCGATTGGAGTACCTTGCTCCCAGTCGTGGCCTTATTGGCTTTCGTTCTGAGTTTCTGACTCTGACCTCTGGTACTGGCATCATGACCAGTACCTATTCTCACTATGGTGATATTGTTAGTGCGGATATGCAAGGCCGTGTTAATGGTGTGCTCGTCAGCATGGCGAGCGGCAAGGCTCTAGCCTTTGCGTTATTTAACCTGCAATCTAGGGGGCGTTTGTTTATTGATCCTAACCAGGAAGTTTATGAGGGCCAGGTTGTGGGTCTGCATACTCGTGGAAATGACCTGGTGGTGAATCCCCTCAAAGGAAAGCAACTGACCAACGTACGAGCTTCTGGTACCGACGAAAGTATTATATTGAACGGACGTATCAAGCACAGCCTGGAGCAGGCCATCGAGTTTATTGAGGACGACGAACTGGTTGAGGTTACCCCGAACTACCTTCGCATTCGTAAGAAGCTTTTGACCGAAAATGAACGCAAACGCGCCGGGCGCAGTCAGGTCGCCTAGTTCTAAGGCAGTTCTAAGGCAGTTCTAAAACGGTTCTAGAACAGTTCTGAGATAGTTCCCTGTGGTCTTGAGCTATGGAAGTCTTAAGCTACAATGCGTACGGTTTGCTAACTTTGTGCGAATAAAGGAATCACATGCTGCCCTTGTATCCCGAAATTAAACCCTATGCCCGTCACCTGGTGGAGGTCGACGACCTGCATCAGATTTATGTTGACGAAAGTGGCTCACCCGACGGCATACCTGTTGTGTTTGTGCATGGTGGGCCAGGGTCGGGTTGTGAATACGACAGTCGCTGCTTCTTTAATCCAGCGAAGTATCGAATCATTTTATTTGATCAGCGTGGTTCTGGCCGGTCCAAGCCTCATGCAGAGGTCAAAAACAATACCACTCCCCATCTGATTGATGACATGGAGCAGGTGCGACAATTTCTCAAGATTGATCAATGGATGCTGTTTGGTGGTGGCTGGGGATCGATGCTCAGCGTTGCTTATGCCGAAGTTCATCCAGAGCAGGTGTTAGCTCTTGTATTGCGCGGTATCCATTTAGGTCGTCAATCTGATATTGATTGGATATACCAAGAAGGCGCCAGCCGCTTCTATCCGGACCACTGGGAAGACTTTATTGCACCGATTCCTGAAGCTGAGCGGGATAATCTTGTCGCCGCCTATGCCAAACGAATAACCGGCGATAATGAACTCGCTCGCATGAGCGCAGTGAAAGCCTGGTCTCGCTGGGAAGCAGACTGTTCCAGCATGCATCCCAATGCTCGGCTCGTAAAACACTTTTCGGATCCCCTTCGCTCCACGGCTCGAACAAAGCTCGGTTTACAATATTTTAGTAACGGCTGCTTTCTCGAAGAGAACCAACTGCTCGAAAACGTCGATGCGATATCCGAGATCCCTGGCATCATTGTTCATGGTCGATATGACATGTTGTGCCCACTGGTGAATGCCTATGATCTACATGAGGCCTGGCCGATTTCGCAACTGTTCATCGTGCGAGAAGCTGGCCACTCGGCAACGGAGCCTGCGCTGATCGATGCGTTGATTCGAGCGACCCGAGATATGGCTCTGCGCTTTGAGTCGGATTTTGGCGTTTAGCCAATCGCCACCTCATGCAGGCGTTAATCCAGCGAGTTAAAGAAGCCAGTGTTGTGGTGAACGGCGCAACCATCGGCGAAATTGACCTCGGGATTCTGCTGCTGCTTGGCGTCGAAAAATACGATCAACGAGCCAACCTGACTAAGCTGCTGCACAAATCCGTGAACTATCGGATCTTTGCTGACGACAAGGGCCATATGAATCGTAGTTTGCTGGATGTTGGTGGCGAGCTATTGGTTGTGTCTCAGCTCACGCTTGCGGCGAATACTCAAAAAGGCTTACGGCCTTCTTTTTCGTCGGCAGCCGCGCCAGATTTGGCCGAGTCGCTTTACGACGACTTTATCTCTGAAGCGAGGACTCAAGTCAGCAAAGTGGCGACGGGGAAGTTCGGTGCCGATATGGCCGTGCGCCTCTTGAATGATGGGCCGGTAACCTTTTTACTGTCAGCATGAAAATAACAATTAATACTCTTGGAGAAACCATGAATCGGCTGCTTATTATTGGAATTGCACTCTTGTTAACTGCCTGCTCTGATGAGAGCAAAGCGCCTGTCGCGAGTATCGACATGCAAAAACAATTACTTGAACAGTTGATCATGGCTCAGCCTGGCGATGTGATCGATATTCCAGCCGGTACGCACAACATTAGTCGAAGTTTGTCTCTTAAAGTTAATGGTGTGACGTTGCGGGGTGCGGGAATGGACAAGTCCATTCTTTCTTTTAAGGACCAAACCCAAGGAGCTGAAGGCCTTATCATTACTGGCGATGACATATTGTTAGAAGGCTTTGCCGTAGAAGATGCCAAGGGTGATGCGATCAAGATTAACGAATGTCGCAACCTCGTTATTCGAAAGGTTCGAGTTGAGTGGACCAACGGCCCGGATAAGGACAATGGTGCCTACGGTTTGTACCCCGTTCAATGTGAGAATGTTCTGATCGATGGTAGTGTTGCCATTGGCGCTTCCGACGCGGGGATCTATGTCGGTCAGTCTAACCAGGTCATCGTTAAAAATAGTCGCGCAGAATATAACGTTGCCGGTATTGAAATTGAAAACACCACCAATGCCGATGTGTTCGACAATGTGGCCACCAACAATACCGGAGGCATTTTGGTGTTCAACATGCCTAATCTGCCGCAGCCGGGAGCCAAAACACGAGTTTTTAACAATCAGATTTTCAGCAACAACACGGCAAACTTTGCACCAGAAGGCACTGCGGTAGCAGGGGTGCCCGCCGGCTCCGGTGTTGTGATTAACTCAAACGATGAAGTTGAGGTTTTTGCGAATACCATCAAGGATAACGCCACCGCCAATATTATTATCTCTAGCTACTTTTCATCCGGTTACTCCGATAGAGCCTCATCTGAAATGTTCGACCCATACCCAGAGGCGATTTTCATTTACGACAATCAGTTCAGCGGAGGTGGGGATAGCCCTGATGGCGTTGAGCTGCAGGCGCTTCGAGTTGCCAAGTACGGTTTGACCGGTAGCTTCCCGGATATCCTCTGGGACGGTTATGTGAACACAGAAAACTTGGTTGACGGCAAGCTGCCGCCGGGAAGAGAAATCTGTGTACGCAATGGCGAAGCCAAAGTACTGAATGTAGATATGGCGAACGACTACGCCAACGTGACCGATGAGTCCGCTCAATTTGACTGTGAATTACCGAAGCTGGTGGCGATCAGTCTGCCGCTTAAATAATATGCGACATGCTTTACTGTTTGTTCTGGTGCTCACAGGCTGTGCGCCCACGGGTCAAACACCTGAGGTGTCGATGTTCGAGCGTGGCAGTTTTCCGGTAACGCTTGATGCCTGGGGTTTGCTGCTGATTCAAAATGGCGAATTGATCCCAAATGATCGTGTGCTGCCCTACGATCTTAAAAGTTCGCTGTTTACCGACTATGCCCATAAATTTAGAACGGTTTATGTGCCGAAGGGACAGCAGGGTTCAGCGGCTGACATTATTGATTTGCCCGTCGGCTCGATTTTAAGTAAAACCTTCTACTATCCAAAAAATGCCGAAGGCCTGCTGAAATCCAGAGCAGAGTCGCTAGATTTTGGTGAACGTGGCTTAAGATTGGATCAGGTTAAGTTGATTGAGACACGGTTGTTAGTTCACCTTGATGAAGGCTGGATCGGACTTGCTTATGTATGGAATGAGATGGGTACTGAGGCGACCCTTGAAATCACTGGAGCACAATTTGATCTCGCGCTGCAAACCGGTGGCGAGGAACAATTATTTCGTTATGTGGTGCCAGACTTTAATCAATGTCAGGGTTGTCATATTGAGAACATGAAAGAAGGGTCAATGGCGCCGGTGGGGTTTAAATCACGGCATTTAGATAAGCCCTACGAGTATCTTCATAAAGCCGACAATCAATTAGTTCACTTCGCATCCCTTGGTCTAATTGATAGTCTAATTGATGACTCAGTAGGCGAAGATTATTCCCATACCGTTGATTGGCGTGACTCATCACACTCTCTAGAAGATCGTGCGCGAAGCTACTTGGATATCAATTGCGGGCATTGCCACAATCCCACAGGACCGGCGGATACCTCGGGTATGTTTCTCTCAAGAAATACCACTGAACCATTGCGCTTAGGTTTTTGTAAGCCGCCAGTCGCAGCAGGCCAGGGTACTGGTGGTAGACTGGTGGGTATTTCACCCGGGCAGCCAGACAACTCCATTTTGGTGTACCGAATGGGCAGTCTAGATCTTGGGGCGATGATGCCTGAGCTTGGCCGTAGCCTTGTTCACGAGGAAGGAGTTGAGTTGATCTCTGAGTGGATTTCGGAGCTTGAGGGCGACTGTTAGCCCGCAGGTACTTTTAGACTGTTGGTGCTTTGCGTATGGTCATCGAAAACAATATCCCCGCTTCAAACAGAATCCACATCGGAATCGCCAGTAGCATTTGCGATATCACGTCAGGTGGCGTGAGCAACATGCCGACCACAAAACAACCGACAATCACGTAGGGGCGCTTTTTTCTCAGGTTTTCGACCGTGGTAGCACCGGTCCATACCAGTAGCACCGTCGCAATGGGAATTTCAAAGGCGATGCCAAAAGCAAAGAATAGCTTCAGCACAAAATCAAGGTATTTGTTGATGTCGGTCATCACCGTGACGCCTTCCGGGGCTGCGCTGGTGAAAAAACCGAACACCAGTGGAAACACAACGAAAAAAGCGAATGCTATGCCGCCGTAAAAAAGCAGCACCGATGAAATTAATAACGGCATTGCGAGTCGTTTCTCGTTGCCGTACAAGCCCGGGGCTATAAAGCTCCAGAGTTGATGGAGGATAAAGGGAATCGCAATAAAGATCGCCAGTACCAGGGTGAGTTTGAATGGTGTTAAGAAGGGCGATGCAACTTCCGTCGCGATCATGCTTGCGCCTTCTGGCAAAAACTGTCTTAGCGGTTCTGAAATATAGACGTAAATGTCGTTGGCAAAATAGAACAGCGGCGCAAAGATAACGAGCACAACGAGCACGCTATGGAGCAGGCGGGTTCGGAGTTCCAGCAGGTGCTCTACGAGCGGCTGGCCCTCGTCAACTGGTGCTTCGTTTTGGCTCATCGTCGTTTGCGCTGTCTTTTATACTGTCGGTTGAAGTATCGGTTGAAGTATCGCTTATGGCGGGCGGAGCTGCTGTTTCGGTATCGCTGGGCATAGTGCTGGGCATAGTGCTGGGTATGGTGCTGGGCTTAGGTGTAGCGCTGGCTATTGATTCGTTAACTGAGTGCCTAAATTCACTCATCGATTGATCGGCTTCTTTTAGAGCGCCAGCAATACTTTCTTTGGTATCTTTGATGTCCTTCATGATGGTTTCGTTGTGAAGTTGGCGACGGATTTCGTCTGCACCAATCTCTTGTTCCAACTCGTTTTTGATGTTGGTAAAGGTTCTGCGAATACGACCCAACCAAAGCATAATGGTGCGAATGGTTTCCGGCAGTCGCTCAGGGCCAATGACCAGCAGCGCAACGATGCTGATGAGCACTAGCTCCGGAAAGCCAATATCAAACATGGTGGTCTAGGATTCTTCTTTCTTTGCGACGGACTCTTTAGCTTCCGGCACGGGCGCAGGTTCATCTGCTTCTAATTCTGCCGGTTTTTCGTCTTCGCTGACGGCGGACTTAAAGCCCTTGATTGCAGAGCCTAAATCCGAACCCATATTTTTGAGTTTAGATGTGCCAAACAGCACCAAGACTATGACCGCGATAATAATGAGTTCAGTTACGCCAAATGACATGGGATACCTCCGCTAGTTTCGGTTTGCCTTCTCGGTCAAACCTGATGTTCCAAATCGACGTTCAAGTTCTGCTAGGACGTCCTGCTGGCTAATTTCCAAGTGACTCAACATCACAAGGGAGTGAAACCACAGGTCAGCTGTCTCCTTGATGATTTCTTCTCGGTTGCCATCTTTGGCAGCAATAATCGTTTCAGTCGCCTCTTCACCTAACTTTTCTAGAATCTTATTGATGCCTCGATCGTGCAATGCCGAGACGTAAGACGACGCTGGGTCACCGTTACGGCGAGCCCGAATGACATCGAAAAGTTCGCTTAGCACGTCAGTCATTCTGGTAGATGTCCTCTGGTGACTTGATGACAGGATCAACGGTTTGCCACTTTCCGTCCTGTAATTTCCGATAAAAGCAGGATCTTCGGCCGGTGTGACAGGCAATCCCACCTATCTGTTCCACCAGCAATGTTATCACATCACCGTCGCAGTCTAGTCTTAGTTCCTGAACGTGCTGGGTGTGCCCGGACGATTCTCCCTTGCGCCACAACTTTGCTCGGGACCGGGACCAGTAGGTGGCGACGCCAGTTCTTACTGTCTCTGACAGCGAATCTGGGTTCATCCAGGCCATCATCAATACATCTCGGTTGGTGGCGTCTAGCGCGATTGCGGGTACCAATCCGTCGGAATTAAAGGTGATGTCGTCTAGCCATTCGGCCATGCCGGTTCTCCAAAAGCCTATCAAGGTTTAATGAACATCCAATAGACGCCAAGGCTACCCAATACCGAAGCGCCTATTAGGGCATCACTTTGGCTAGCGATGCCGCTCATCGGTAGGAAGGTGCCAAACAGGGCCACGATCAGCGCGTAGCCGCCCAAGCGTGAATATCGTCTACTTTTCGCCTGCTCCTGGAGTGTTCGATTTAGCTCGCCTAACATTCGAGTTTGCTGCCGGTTATGCTCGCCTAGCTTTTGAATTTCATTCAGAGCGTTCATTGCTAATTTTGGCACTTCGGGTAATTGAGAAATCAATTGCGGCGCATTTGCGCCAAACTGCCTTAATAAACCCGCGAACCCCATTCTTTCTCGCATCCAGTCTTCCATATAGGGAGCAGCGGTTTGCCATAAATCTAACTCTGGATAAATCTGCCTGCCCATACCTTCGATGTTCAGAAGTGTTTTTTGCAATAGAACAAGTTGCGGCTGAACTTCCATATCAAACCGACGCGCGGTTTGGAACAAACTCAGCAGTACGCGGCCAAAACTGATTTCGCTAATGGGTTTTTGAAAGATAGGCTCACATACAGAGCGAATTACGCTTTCGAACTCTCGAATATCAGTGTCCATAGGCACCCAGCCACTCTCCACATGGAGGCGGGCGACCTCATAGTAGTCCTGATGAAAGAAAGCCAATAAATTACGAGCCAGATAAGATTTGTCGTCCTCTGTTAACGAACCAATAATGGCGCAGTCAAGGCCGATGTATGTGGGGTTTTCAAGATCGGTGTCATCAATAAAGACATTGCCAGGGTGCATGTCGGCATGAAAAAAGTTGTCCTCAAAGACCTGGGTGAAAAATATCTCAACACCGAGGTGAGCGAGCTTTTGCATGTTGACGCCGCTGGCTCGCAGTTCTTCTATCTTGGCGGACGAGACGCCGTAAATGCGCTCGATGACCATGACGTTTTGCCGGCAGTAGTCAAAGTACACTTTGGGGACATAAAGCTTGCCGGAGTCGAGCCAATTCTCTCTTAGCTTGTTGGTGTTGGCGGCTTCGAAGTGTAGATTGAGTTCATCGAGAATCGTGCGCTCGTAATCCTTCACTATCTCGACGGGATGCAGGCGTTTAGCGTCACCCCAGACGGCTAATAAAAGCCGGGCCAGCCGATACATGAGATCGATGTCCTGGCGAATAGTCTTGTCGATACCCGGGCGGATGATTTTCACGACAATTTCTTCACCGGTTTTGAGTTTCGCCGTGTGCACCTGGGCGACCGAAGCAGAGGCCAGGGGCGTCTCATCGAAGTCGTCGAACAACTCGGTAATGGGCGCTTCGAGGCTGGCTTCGATTAAGGCTCTAGCCTCATCGCCGGGAAAGGGTGGCACCTGATCCTGAAGCTTCTGCAATTCATCGGCCACGTCACCTTCAAATAAATCCCGCCTCGTTGACAATATTTGGCCGAACTTTACAAAGACCGGCCCAAGCTCTTCAAAGCTTAAGCGGATTGCGGCGGCAGGTGAGGATTTGGGCACAGGAACTAGCTTTAATGGTGCCAAAAGCACCCGGGCCCAGAACGGTAGATGCTGAGCAGGAATTAGTCGATCGAGCCGATACTTAATTGTGACCAGCAGGATTTTGAGAAAGCGCAAACGGCCCATTTCAGTCTCGCTGTTTCCTGCCAACATGAATGGCGGCGATACCGGTCAGCATATTGTGATATCGGCACTTCACAAAGCCAGCATCCTCCATCATCTGTTTCAGGGTTTCTTGATCAGGGTGCATCTTGATCGACTCGACCAGGTATTGATAACTACTCGAATCTTTGACCAATGATTTGCCGATACGAGGCCACAAGCCGGCAAACCGGTCAAAGCCGGATTTAATGATGGGATTTTGCGGAGTAGAAAATTCTAATATCACCAATCGACCACCTGGTTTTAGTACTCTGAGCATCGATTTCAGGGCTTCTTCTTTGCGAGTCACATTGCGCAGGCCAAAGGCCATGGTGATAGCGTTGACATGATTGTCAGGAAAGGGCAGTTTCTCGGCATCCCCCTGGACATAGCAGATATTTTGAACGAAGCCGCGGTCGAGCATTCGGTCTCGACCTTCTCGAAGCATGGCGTTGTTGATATCACACAAGATCACCTGACCTTCATCACCCACCAGTGGCGATAAACGGGCTGTGAGATCGCCGGTACCGCCGGCCAAATCCAGAATCGTGTGGCCCTTGCGGGCTGCGGTCAATTCCACAGCAAATTGCTTCATGACACGATGGCTGCCCAGGGACATCACATCGTTCATCAGGTCATACTTTTCAGCTACCGCGCTGAATACGCCCGCGACATGCTTAGCCTTCTCGGCGATGGGTACCTGCTTAAAACCAAAATGGGTCGTCTTATCGTCGCTCATAACGCTATTCTACGTGGTCGAACCACAGTTGGGACAATTAATTTAGCGGCCGGGTGTGGGTTAGGCGCGAGGTTTTCGATGAAAAAAGTGCTGGCGGCAAACTGAGACATAGCGATCATTGCCGCCAATTTCAATTTGGGCACCGTGGTCAGCAACAGCTCCGGTTTCGTCGAGCCTAAGCACCATGGTGGCCTTGGTGCCGCAGTGACAGATGGCTTTCAGCTCTTTTAAGTTATCTGCCCAGGCCAGAAGATACTTGCTGCCCTCAAAAGGCTCGCCCATAAAGTCCGTACGCAGACCGTATGCTAAAACTGGAATATTACATTCATCACAAACCAGGCTCAGTTGCTGGACCTGATCGCGGCTAAGAAATTGAGCCTCATCTACCATGACACAGCCAACCGGCTCTTTTAGGTTTTCAGCGGAGACCATCTCAAGTAGGTTGCTTTGATTGTTAAAAGTCGCGGCTTCCGCTTCAAGCCCTATTCGCGAGGTGATCTTGCCAACCTCGACTCGAGAATCGATTTCTGGAGTCAAAAGGTACGTGCGCATGCCGCGCTCTTGGTAGTTGTAGCTGGACTGAAGCAATGAGGTGGACTTGCCCGCGTTCATGGCCGAATAGTAGAAGTACAGCTTGGCCATCTACTGACTGATCGCGATAAATTGTGGCTCGCGGGTTTTGCCGGCTTTCTTGAGTTGCTCGAGGTATTCGCTCCAGAGATCGGCCTGGTTGCTGCCCAGCTCAAATAGATATTCCCAGCTGTAGATCCCGCTGTCGTGGCCGTCGGTAAAGTGAATGCGAAGAGCGTAGTGGCCCTGGGGTATCAGGTCTCCAATCTTCACCATCTTCTTGCCGTGTTGCAGGATTGCCTGTTCCTGCGAATGGCCCTGTACTTCTGCAGAGGGGGAATTAATCCGCAGGAATTCAGCTGAAAGGTTATGGACAGTGCCATTCTCATAGCTCATCTCCAGAATGCCGGAAACTTGGTGTAATTTAACGTCTGTTGGAATCATCAGAAGATTCTAGAGGATATAACGTCGGAGGTCTTCATCTCCGGCGAGGTTTTCGAGTTGTAATTCCACATAGGCCCTATCTATGGTTATCGAATCGCTCTCGAGGCTGTCACCCGCAGCAAAGCTAATTTCTTCAAGGAGCCGCTCCAAAACGGTGTGTAAACGTCTTGCACCGATGTTTTCAGTCTGCTCATTCACCTGCCAGGCAATCTCGGCGATTCTCTGAATGCCGTCTTCAGTAAAGGTGACAGTCAGGTCTTCTGTTTGGAGTAGCGCCTGGTACTGCTTAATCAGTGAAGCATCGGGTTCTGTCAGGATGCGGACAAAATCCGGAATTTCCAGAGCCGATAGTTCGACGCGAATCGGCAGTCGACCCTGCAGTTCTGGAACGAGATCTGAAGGCTTTGTTAGGTGGAAGGCACCTGAGGCAATAAACAAAATATGATCGGTCTTAATCCAGCCGTATTTAGTTTGGACGTTGCAGCCTTCTATTAGTGGTAGTAAATCTCGTTGCACGCCTTCTCGAGAAATATCGGCGCCACCGCCGTGATCAGCGCGCTTGGCGACCTTATCTATCTCATCAATAAAGACAATGCCGGTTTGCTCGACAGCTTCTACGGCTTTTGCTTTTAGGTCATCCTCGTTGATCAGTTTGGCCGCCTCTTCATCGGTGAGAAGCTTAAAGGCATCTTTGACTTTTAGCGTTTTTGGTTTGGATTTACCAGGCGCCATGGAGGAGAACATGTTTTGCAGCTGGCTGGTCATTTCTTCCATGCCAGGGGGGGCCATGATTTCAACGCCCATGGAGGCAGACTGAATATCGATACTAATCTCTTTGTCGTCCAGATCACCTTCTCTTAGTTTTTTGCGGAACACCTGTCGAGTCGCTGAATTGTTGCGATCACCAACAGAATCCTCCGTACGAGCGGGAGGCAGAAGTGCGTCCAGAATTCGCTCTTCAGCGGATTCAATGGCGCGAGGGCGAGCGTCTTTGATTTCTTTATCCCGCAGCAATTTGATAGAAGCTTCGATCAAATCTCGAATGATGGACTCAACATCCCGGCCAACGTACCCGACCTCGGTGAATTTGGTGGCTTCAACTTTGACGAAGGGCGCAGCTGCGAGCTTTGCCAGGCGCCGCGCAATTTCTGTTTTACCCACTCCAGTGGGCCCAATCATCAGAATGTTCTTGGGCGAAATCTCGCCGCGCAAGTCTTCATCCAACTGCAGACGCCGCCAGCGATTTCTTAAGGCGACAGCAACAGCGCGCTTGGCATCGCTCTGACCAATGATGTGTTTGTCCAATTCATGGACAATTTCTCGCGGCGTCATATTCGACATGGGGTGCCTCAGGCTAAAATTTGATTTCTTCGATGGTGCGGTTGTGATTAGTGTAGATGCAGATATCACCAGCGATGATGAGGCTCTTCTCTACAATATCCCGCGCGGACATATCGGTGTTTTGGGCAAGGGCTCTAGCAGCAGATTCCGCGAACGGGCCGCCAGAGCCAATGGCGATAATGCCGCCCTCAGGTTCTATCACGTCACCGTTACCTGTGATCACCAGTGACGTTTCTTTGTCGGCGACAGCGAGCAGCGCTTCAAGCTTTCGTAATGCGCGAT
>Ga0222633_1001289_pt1 | contig 14039 bp, 14 predicted proteins | sample AntAcemetageno48_FD_179816 | JGI IMG/M metagenome (GOLD analysis project Ga0222633, IMG submission 179816) | Saline water microbial communities from Ace Lake, Antarctica - #48 | ecosystem: Environmental > Aquatic > Non-marine Saline and Alkaline > Saline | place: Antarctica: Ace Lake | collected...
TTTTCGTGCGCGATCTGGTCAACAACACGACAGAATTGGTGTCGGCCAAGGACAACACCAACTCGTTCGTCACTGATAGTGGTGCGAACAATGTTCGCATCTCGCCGGACGGCCGACTCGTCAGTTTCGGTTCTTTTTCGAGCCAGCTTTCCAACCCGTTTACTCCAAGAAACGGCAGCTCCGTTTTCATACGCGACCGCCAGACTACTCGGACGATTCTCACGGATCTCACGGATGATTTTCAACTTCCGAGTAAGAACGGTGATTCATCATTGGCGATGCCTGCTTTTCCTCAGTTGGCTGCAAGTGGTGTCTACGCCTTTTCGGCGAACGCAGATAATCTCGTTCCGAACGATACCAACGGTTTCAGTGATGTTTTTTTGACAACGTTTTCGGCACCACCTATTCCTCCGTCTGCTTCCGCGCCCGACAATTCCGCCCTCTGCGCCTCGCTGAAGAACAAGCTCAAGAAGCTGAAGAAGAAGGCTAAGCGGCTTAAGAAGTCCGGTAAAGTGGCTGCCGCGAAAAAGCTGAAGAAGAAGATCAAAAAGATCAAGAGGCAGCTCAAGGCGTTGGGTTGCTGATCCGCCGGCAAGCACACTTAACCCCACCTTCCTGGATGAAAAAGATTTACGATTGCGCCCTGATTCTCGCCTCACTTCTCGCTACCGTTTCCGCAGAGGCAATCGAACGATTATCCGTCAATCAGAACGGTATCGAGGCCAACGTCGGAGCCACCGCAAGAGATGTCTCAAGTGACGGCCGGTTCGTAGTTTTCTCGAGCGGATCCTCGAATCTCGTGGGCGATGACACCAACGGACAATCCGACATCTTCGTTCTGGATCGGAACGATGGTTCTATCGAAAGAGTCTCCGTGGATTCCGACGAAAACCAGATCGTCGCCCCCTACTTCGCGGTCTCCGCCTCGATCTCCAACGATGGTCGCTATATCTGTTTCAGATCGAACTCCCCCTCTCTCGTTCCGGGAGACACAAACGGGGGATCCGACCTTTTCGTGAGAGACCGGGTTGCGGGAACGACGGAGAGGGTCTCGCTCTCGGACACTGGGGAACAACTCTCCGGCAATTCGCACGGGGAGATTTCCGGAAACGGTCTGTATCTCGTTTTCGAATATTCCGGGAGCGAAGTCATGATGACCGACACGAACGGAGTGTCTGATATTTTCCGGAGGACGCTTTCCGACGGAACAACGATCAGAGTCTCGGTATCGAATGAGGAGATGGAGGCGACGGCAGGCTCGACAGGCCCATCGATCAGCGATGATGGGAACAGGATTGGATTCACTTCGGCTGCGGACAACTTGATCGGAGACGACGATAATTCGGGGGACGACTATTTTGTCAGGGATATTTCGGAAGAAACGACAATAAGAGTCTCTGTCGCGCATGATGGCAGCGAGCAGAACGGCTCTGTCTTCCAAGGCGGCGGTGTCCTCTCGGGAGACGGAAATTTCATTGCGTTCTCTTCCACCGCCACGAATCTCGTGCCCGGTGACACCAACGGAATGGAGGACGTTTTCGTCCGCGATCTCGTCAACGAAACAACCGAATTGGTCTCGGTCGCGACGAACAGCAGCACGTTCATTACCGACGACGGTTCCCGCCGCCCCACGATTTCACCCGACGGTCGGTATGTCGGCTTCGAGACGAGCAGCACGCAAATCGACAGTCGCGTGAATCAAGGCATTCAGAGTCACAGCTTTGTTCGCGACCGAGAGACTTCGACAACTTCGACCGTGCAGATCTCGACTACGGGGCAATTCGGAACGCGATCCGGCGGAACTGACGCTCTCTCGTTTCAGCCATACTTTGCCGCCGACGGAAGATATATCTTCACCTCGGATTCCGACAATCTGGTCCAGAACGACACGAATAGTCAGTGGGACGTTTTCGGCGCGACTTTTGGCGAAGCGCCCGTCGTCTCACCCCCACCAGCGGTAGCTCCCGACAATTCAGCCCTCTGCACATCGCTGAAGAACAAGCTCAAGAAGCTGAAGAAGAAAGCGAAGAAGCTCAAGAGTTCCGGAAAAGCGGCTGCGGCGAAAAAGCTGAAAAAGAAAATGAAGAAGATCAAAAAGCAGCTCAAGGCTTTGGGCTGTTAGGAAGATTCTTGCGCCTGACAAACCGGACACCAACAGGTCGTTCGACCGCGGAGGTCGGCGCGCTCGAGTTCGCTCCCGCAGCAGGGACAATTGCCTCCGTCCTTCCAGCGGTGATTAAACAACCACGATTTTGGTGGATCGCTCCAATCGGTCCCGATGACACGCAACGCGTCGCGGGAAACCTTGCGGGTGATTTTCCAGAGTTTGTCGATTTCTTCCGAAGTGATTTCGCAGGACAGCGTCTGCGGGGGAACTTCCATCCGCCAACAGATTTCGTCGGCCATCCAGTTGCCGATGCCGGGGAAGCCGCGTTGATCGAGTAGGAGTGTCTTGAGCGGTGTGCGTGGAAAACGGGCGACGAATGTCGCCAGCTTCTTTTTCGTGAAGGCTTTATCGAGAACTTCCAGAGGCAAGTCGCGCCACCAGGTTGGGGATTCGCCGTCGTCGGTGAGGTCGAGCGTGAGCTTGCCGAACATGCGGGTATCGGTGAAGACGAGAGCGACAGATTCGAGCGCGACGACGAGGTGATCGTGCTTTTCGGGCTCGTGGTCGATGCTTGCGGCGTGGAGCTTCCCCGTCATGCCGAGATGGAGTCCAAGCCATGCTCCGTCGCTGAACTCGAACATCATCTGCTTGCCGTGAGCGTGGCTGGCTACGAATTGCCGCGTTTTCAATCCTCTCTCGACAGCAACAGCGGGGATATCGCGAAAAATCCGGGCCTTCGGGTGAGTCAGCACCCGCGAGACAGTTTGCCCGACACCGGGTTCCCACTGCCGACGATAAAATTCCACTTCGGCGAGCTCGGGCATGGCAGGCGTTGCGCTGTTTACGAAATGCCGCGCTCTGAGGCTGCGACGAATTCGATCAACGCATCAACTTCGGGAGTGCGGTAGTCAGCACCACGGAGAATTTCCAGCGCGTCGCTGACGTTGCGATCTTCGCGGTAGAGAACGCGGTGGGCTCTTTTGATAGAAGTGATGGCTTCTTCGGTAAAACCCCGCCGCGAGAGCCCCACTTTGTTGATTGCCCTGACTTTCGCGGGATTCCCGTCGGCGATCATAAAGGGGGGAATATCCTGCACGATCTTGGTGTAGCCGCCAATCATAGCGTGCGCTCCGATCCGGCAGAACTGATGCACACCGGTCAGGCCGCTGAGAATGGCATAGTCCCCGACGACAACGTGTCCGCCGATCGTGCCGTTGTTAGAAATGATGACATGGTCGCCCACGATGCAGTCGTGCCCTACGTGGGTATAAGCGAGGTAGTTGCCATGGCTTCCAATGACTGTGGCATCGCCAGGTGATGTAGCACGGTTCAGTGTGCAAAATTCGCGAAAAACATTCTTGGCGCCGATTTTCAGGTAAGTCGGTTCTCCTTTGTATTTCAGATCCTGAGTTCTCTGACCGATCGAGGAATAGGCGTAAAAAGTATTCTCAGCTCCGATCTCTGTAGAACCATCGATGGTGACGTGATTCTGCAAACGACAGCCGTCGCCCAACTTCACGCCGGCATAGATGACGCAGTAGGGACCGATCTTGACGTCTTCTCCGAGCTCAGTGCTCGGATCGACGATAGCGGTGGGATGAATCTCGGTGGCCATTGGTGCGGCGGTGCAGAAATCAATCCATCAATGCGAATTTCAATTCGCCTTCGGAGGCTGTTTCTCCGTTGATGATGCAGCGGCATTTTGCAAAGCAGATATTGCGGCGGATCTTGAGGATTTCAGACTCGATAAAAAGTGTATCGCCGGGCATAATGGGCTTACGGAATTTCACTTTGTCCGCGCTCATGAAGTAGCCGATTTTTCCCTGATTCTCAGGCTGGCGCAGCAACGAAATGCTGGCGACCTGCGCCATTGCCTCCAATTGAAGAACGCCGGGCATGACGGGGTGGCCGGGAAAGTGGCCCTGGAAATACGGCTCGTTGATGGTGACCTGTTTCACACCGGTGCATTTGAATTCGCCATCGAATCCGACAATGCGATCTACCATCAGGAAAGGATAACGGTGCGGAAGGACCTTCTGCACCTCCACGTTGTCCATCACGCCTTCGCCGGTAGGAATGTTGACGGCAGGGACCATTGCCATGGTCTGCGCGTAAGTTTTGGCGATTTTCTCGGCCATCTGCGTGTTCGGTCCGTGGCCGGGTTTCACGGCAATGACGTGACCCATGATGCGCTTCCCGCTCAGCATGAGGTCGCCGATCAGATCGAGAATTTTGTGGCGGGCGAATTCCTCGTTGTAGCGGAGCGATTCTTTGCTCATGACGGAATCGCCTTTGATGACGATGGCGTTCTCGAGACTACCACCTTTGATGAGTCCCTTTTCCAAAAGAGGCTCGACGTCTTCGTAGAAAACAAAGGTGCGCGCGTCGGCGATCTCTTTTTCGTAAGTCTCAGGAGTGACCTCGGTGGAGTAATACTGAGTCATCCGGCCATCGGGACCGACCTGAGTGCAGGAGACGCGGAAGCTCTTATCAGGAACAATCGTGATGATCGAACCGTTCGGAGTTTCCATGTGGATCGGCTCGCGGATCTCAAAAACGCTGCGGTTGGCATCCTGCTCTTCGATTCCGGCACTCTTGATGCAATCAACGAAAGGCTTGGCGGAACCGTCTCCGATGGGCGGCTCATTGGCGTCCATCTCGATGATAGCGTTGTCCACTCCCATGCCGACGAGGGCGGAGATGACGTGCTCGACGGTGTGAACTTTGACGGAGCCTTCGGCCAACGTAGTGGCTCGCTCGACAGTCTGGACCTTTGAGACGTGAGCGTCGATGAACGGCTGGTCGGGTAGATCGACGCGACGAAATTTAAACCCGTGATTTACGGGAGCGGGCTTCATGCACAGCGTCACTTGTCCGCCGGTGTGCAGCGAGGTTCCGGTGATGGTTGAGGCTGAGGCCAGAGTCTGTTGTTTCGGGGCCGACATCGGTATTTTATCGGGGGAAAAGAGCCAACAGGGTTGAGTTAGTGACCTAATCCTGTTGAATAAAAAGGGGTCCAACCTCTAGCGCAATCAGGCGGATAGTCCAGCGGGAAAGGGCTTTCGGCGATAGCGCTTCGCTCAAGGCCAGGTGGTCAGAAGCACCTCAGAATCGTCCGCTGCGACCAGTGTTGACGCGTCAGAACCGGCCGGAACAATGAAAAAGTCGCCTTCTTTGAAAGTGGTGTCGGCACCCATTTCACCTTTGGTAATGGTGACGATGGCGAATCTACCATCGGTCGCGGGTTGTAAGTTCCCGCCTGAGGCGATGGCATGGCGTTCGAGGCGGAAGTGCTCGCATTCGCAAAGAAGACTGCCATCGGCTGAATCCATCGTCGGCTCGACATCGTCAAAGTCGATGCATTTCAGCGATTCTTCGATGTGAAGATCGCGCGGTTCGCCGTTCATCCCGACGCGGTTCCAATCGTAGACGCGGTAGGTGGTGTCGGAATTTTGCTGAATCTCATAGATCACCATGCCGGCCCCGATGGCATGGAGACGGCCGCTCGGGATAAAGATGTGATCGCCTGCTGCTACCGGAATCGCATGGACGCTGCTCTCCGCTTCGCCGGTTTCCAAAGCGATGCGGAAGCTGTCGACATCGACGCCTCGTTTCACGCCGACGTAAAGCTCGGCTCCCGGGTCAGCGTGGGCGATGTACCAGACTTCAGTTTTCGGTTCGCCGCCCAGCTCTGCTGCGATGGATGCAGGCGGATGAACCTGGATGGAAAGCTTGTCGCGGGCATCGAGGATTTTGCAGAGAAGAGGAAAGCGATTCTCAGCGGGGGCATCTGCTCCAAAGATCGTCGCTCGTGTCTCGGGGTCACCCCACAGTTCGGTGAGGGTTTTTCCGGCGAAAGGTCCATTTACAGCAACTGAGTCGGCTTCTTCGCGGGCGGAAATTTCCCAAGACTCTCCAAACGGCGAATCCGCATCGGGAAGCTCGCGTCCGTAGCGCGATTCGAGCGATCGACCTCCCCAAACGCGTTTTTGGTAAATTGGCGCAAAACGAATAAATGATTCCGTGGCAGTGGACATGGGACAGGATTGTTTGCTAGTGATACAGTGTGGAAAGTGAGAATCTACCGGCAGACTGGCATTTTCTCCAACGCGGAAACTCATGAACCCTGAAATCACGGAACGCTTTGACGAATTCATCCGCCAACGGGGAATGCGGCGCACAGCTCAACGCGATGTAATCGTGGAAGCCGCCTTTGCGAGCGATGATCATTTTACAGCCGAGGAGCTGTTGACGAAAGCGCGCCGGATCGATCCGAAGACTTCGCGCGCCACTCTCTATCGTACGATCACTTTGCTTGAGGAATGCAAGCTGCTCCGCGAGATCGATCTTGGGCGGGACGAACGTGTTTACGATCCCAATTTTCTCGAATCTCCCGACCATAACCATCTCATCTGCGTCGATTGCGGCAAAGTGATCGAGTTTGAAGATGAAAACGCGGCGATGCTGATCGATTGCCTAACGCGGAGGCTCGGGTTCCGTCCGTCGTCGAAATCGATGCGGATCGAGGCCTGCTGCGACAAGCTCCGGAGCGACGGCGTTTGCGAGAATTTGTTACAGATGCGGTTGGGTAAGAACAAGGTGTCGGAAGTACACGGTTGAAAAGCCGCTCCCGCGACGCGACAGCAGACTCATGTGGAAAGGTAGATTCCAGACTGAAACCTCGAACCTCGTGCAGAAGTACGGCGAGTCGATCTCTTACGATTGGCGGCTCTATGCTTATGACATTGAGGGATCGACAGCGCATGCCGCCGCGCTCCAGGAGGCAGGCATTTTGACAAAGGCGGAGGAGCGTGCCATCGCCAAGGGGCTGCGCGAGATCAAACAGGAGATCGAGACCAATCAGTTTCGTTTCAAGACGAGCCTCGAAGATATCCACATGAATATCGAGCAGGCGCTGACCGAGAAAATCGGTGCGCCGGGGGCGAAACTCCACACCGCTCGCAGCCGGAATGATCAAGTTGCGCTCGACGTGCGCTTGTATTGCCGGGCTGAGTGTCAGGCCATTTTCAATCGCCTCGTGCAGATGCAGAAGGCGCTCATTAAGCTTGCGACCAGTCATCCCGGTGCGGTGGTGCCGGGTTACACCCACCTTCAGCGCGGGCAGCCTGTTCTGTTCGCGCATCATTTGCTCGCTTACATGGAAATGCTGGAGCGGGATAAAGAGCGGATTCGCGACGGCTACAAGAGAATCAATGTGATGCCGCTCGGATCGGGCGCGCTGGCGGGTTCGACCATTGTTCTGAATCGCAAGCTCGTTGCCGATAAGCTCAATTTCCCCGCGATTTCTCAGAACAGCATGGATGCTGTGAGTGATCGCGATTTCGTGGCCGAGCTGCTTTTTACTATCTCACTATTGGGGGTGCACCTTTCGCGGCTCAGCGAAGACGTTGTCCTGTGGGCTTCCGCAGAGTTCGGATTTATCGAACTGAGCGACGCGCACACCACCGGCTCCAGCTTGATGCCGCAGAAAAAGAATCCCGATGTGGCCGAGCTGACACGGGGAAAAACCGGACGCTTTCTCGGCAATCTTGTCTCCCTGCTGACGACGATCAAAGGTCTGCCGATGACCTACAACCGAGATTTGCAGGAGGACAAAGAGCCGCTTTTTGACTCCGTCGACCAGATTAAAATTGCTCTCGATGTGTTCGCTGAGATGATGGCTGCGGCGAAGGTCAGAGAAGAACGCACTCTTAGCGCGGCAAGCGATCCGTTTTTGCTGGCTACCGATCTCGCGGATTATCTCGTACTGAAGAAAGTTCCGTTCCGCGACGCGCACGAGATCATTGGTAAGCTCACGGCGCACAGCATTCAGGAACAGCGGGGATTTCCGGACTTCACGCTGGATGAGTTCCGGCAGTTTTCGACAGCATTCGAGGCCGATGTCCATAAAGTCCTCGATGTCGAGACTGCTCTGAAAGCGAGGAAGGCCGTAGGCGCTCCGTCGCCGGTGAATGTTGACCGTCAGATCACTCGTTGGCAAAAGCGCCTTCATTCGGCAGCACCGCTCAAGTAAATTTAGACAGAAAGAATTCCCCGCCTCGCTCTACGGATGAGAAATGAGCGAAAAACCGGAGAACTCTTTCGACTCCCAATCCGACGAGGAATTGGAGTCGATGCTGAAAAAGCTGGATCCGACAGCCCTGAATGTCGATTTTCTAGCCGAGCTTAGCCGTGACCACGACCTTACCGTGGTTGATGCTTCGGCGGATCCACTGCGTCCGCATTGGCGCCGGGTTATCCCTCTCACGCTCGTTAGCTGCCTCGGCATGGTTGCTTACGCGATGTTTCAATACGGCCCGCTTTTGAATAAGTCCGGGCAGGTGGTCGCCGAAAAAACGAATTCCGTCACCGTACCGGCCGCGACAGGTCCTTCTCTGGATAACTTCGTTCCTGTCTCCGCTCAGGGTTATCTTGTGAATACGTCATCCGGCGGAGTCGTCGAGACAGAAGACGGACCGAAGCGAGTTGTCACCCTTGACTATCAGGATGCCTATCATTGGCACGATCCTGAGTCGGGAACCAATATCCGATTTTTCCATCCCCGAAACGAAGAGATGATTGTTCCGCTCGAAGCGGACTAACAAACAAACAGACCACCCGAAATGATAACCAAGTTGATTCACTCAGCAGCTGTCGCTCTCGCGATAGCCGCAACTGCTCCGATGGCTTTCGCCGAAGAGCGAGGGAAGCCCGAAGCGGAAAAGCCGCGTGAGAGCAATTCCCGCACAGCTCCCGAGCGTGAGCAGAACAAGGCTCAACCAGAACGCGGCATGCGGAAAGACGGCGAAGCCGATCGCAACTCCGCAAACCGCCCGGATCCGAGACGCGAGCAAGACAAAGGAAGCCGCTCCCGCGATCCGCGAGCTGAAACCTCCCGCAACGGCGATCGCCCTCAGGTAGAGACGCGCACGTTTCTCGGAGTCGCCACTTCACCTGTCCATCCGGCGCTGCGCGAGCATCTCGATCTCGACGAGGGCTTTGGCATTCAGATAGAGCAAGTCCTCGAGAGTTCGCCCGCCGCCAAGGCAGGTGTTAAGGAAAATGACATCCTCACTTTACTGGACGAACAGCGTCTAATTGGTCCGGAGCACCTTTCTTTGCTCGTCCGATCGATGGATTCGGGTGACAAAATCTCCCTGACATTCATCCGGAAAGGCAAAGTGCAGACCGCCGATCTTGAGCTGGGAGAAAAGGCAGAATCTGATTTTGGACCGACAGGTTCCAGATCTGTTCCAATGAATCGCTGGCATGAGTCGATGGAGCGCAACCAGGACTACTGGCGTGGTTGGATGGATCAAAATCGTCGACCAGGTGGAAACGACGGAAGCGTGGGAGACAATCCGAGAGTTGTGCCAAACGGTCGACCGCCGGCAGTTTCAGTAAGCCCCGGCTTTCCCGTAAAAATCTTCGGTGCCAGCGGAATCATGCAGATCGATAACAGCGAGGGCGAGCTCACTATTACTCAGAAAGACGGAGATCATCACATCGTCATCAAGAATAAGAGTGGTGAGATCGTTCATGACGGAGATTTCAATCCGAGAGCGGGAGTTGAGGGATTGCCCGAGAAAGCGCGTGACCAACTCAAGGTCATGAAGCTCGAGAACCTCGAAGTTCTCACTCCGCCATCAGAAAATCGCGCCCCTGAGGAAACGTCGGCACCCAGAAGAGTTCCCCAGCCCAACGGCCAGCCGCTTTAAGAAAAAGAAAACTTTCTCACTCGGAGGCAGCAGGAGCTGTCTCCGTTCCCGCCGCCCAGAGGACTGCGTTCGCCAGCATCCGGATGAAAACCGGATCTTCAAATGTTGCGTCGGAATGACCAAAGGTCGTTCCGACGATCCGGGTTCCGTCGAAGTAACTCGCCCAAATCACGGGCTGCTCGGAATTGTCGTTCTCGCTCACTGAGCTCGCGAGGATGGTCGTGTTCGGACCAAGTCGCTCGATGATGTAGAGTTCATCCATCGGCGTGACCCAGTCTTTCGGAAAGCCTGCCATGACAGGGTGGTCGGCCTTTTGCACCTTCACCGGATACTCCGCCTGATGGTCGTGGCGGCGGCTCGTTACTCCGAGAAAGTTACGCCAATCGTCCACCTCCGCCGCTCGATAGGTGTGCATCGCACAGTGGATCACCAGAGCCGGAACACCGCCTTCATGCGCCTGTGTGATCGTGCGGATATACTCCGGATCAGCCGTGTTGGCGAAGCACTCGTTGTGGATTACCACATCGTAAGGCTTCGCCCAGTCTGGATCGCTGTAGAGCGGAATCTGCGCGTCCGTTCCTGTGCCGCCCACATTGACCACTTCGAAATCGACATTCGCCAATTTCTGGATGCCTGACCCCATCGCGAATGTCTGGAACAGGTAATTGTGACAGCACCCACCCGTGATGATGAGTGCTTTGACCGGCTTACCCGAGTAGAGCTCCTTTTTCGGATACGGTTTCTCCTTCTTCCCCTTTTTGTTCTGTGCCACGGCGAAGCAGCCGAATGAGAGGGCGAGAGCGATAGTGGCTATTGAGATTCGGTTCATTCGCAGATATACGAGTTCAATACCTGTTCATTCCAGAACGGTCAATCCTTCAGCAACGGCGAGCGCCATCTGATTCTTGTCGAAAGTGAGGAACTTGCTCGCACCAATCTCCAAAGCGAACGCAACCAGAAGAATGTCGAATCCTCGATGTCCGCCAATCGCGGTATGATCGATGGAGAGTCGTCGTGCGGTCGAGACGACATCTGCTAGATTACACGCAGGAAGCTCTATCTGACCCGTCGAGACATCGTTTCCGAAACTTGCCAAGCTTTTCGCCGTGTCTTCTGGAGTTCTTAATATGCGGAATTCGGCCAAACGCAGAGCATTTGCCAACTCAAATTCGCCAAATCTGCTCAAGGTGATTGGTGCGTCTAAGTCCCGCAATTTTGCCTCCGCCTCCGGGGTAAATACGTCGGTCCCGTATAGCGAAAACAGAAAGCTGGTGTCTGCCGAAATTACCATTTGCCGCCCGCGTCATCGAGTACCGAGGCTACTTCCTCGGCACTCATTACCCTTTCGCCGGAGCGGTCTCTGGTGAGGGCGGAGCTTTTGGACCAATCGACTTTGCGTTCGGGCTGAGCAGATTCTGGCGTCAGTCGTGCGACAGGACGCCCTCTCTTGGTGATTACGATTTCTTCTCCCGCCGCGAGCCGGCTTTCCAACTCGGCGAAATTGTTTCGCAGCTCTCTGACAGTGGCTGTGCTCATTGTGATACAAAATGTATCACAAGCACCTTTATCAGCAAAGTGAATATCGACCCCGTGTCACTCCACCACATCCGGCCAATCGGTGTGGAACATTTCACCGGCTGGCTTGTCGAGGCGCTCGTAGGTGTGAGCACCGAAGAAGTCGCGCTGGGCTTGCAGCAGGTTCGCCGGCAGACGCTCCGAACGATAGGAATCGAAATACCCGAGAGACGCGGAAAATGCCGGGACGGGAATCGCATTCGTCACCGCCAGCGACACGATCTCGCGCCAGGCTCCTTGATTCTTGTTCAGCACGTCGGTGAAAAACGGGTCCAACATCAGGTTCGTGAGATCACCATCGCGCCCGAAAGCCTCTGCGATGCGGTTGAGGAAACGAGCCCGGATGATGCAACCGCCACGCCAGATTTTAGCGATGCCGGCGAGATCGAGATTCCACTCGTGGCGCTCACCGACTGTTTTGATCAGGTCCATGCCCTGGGCGTAGCTGATGATCTTGGAAGCGTAGAGAGCATCGTGCACTTTCTGCACCAGCTCTTCTTTCGGCATGTCGATGTTGACCTTGACCTTGTCGAAAACTGGAGCAGCCGCGAGACGCTGGTCACGCAGAGCCGATAGGATCCGCGCTTCGACGGCTGCATTGATCGTCGAGACGACCACGGCGTTGTCGACGGCATTCATGATGGTCCAGCGGCCCGTTCCTTTCTGACCGGCGCGGTCGAGAATCACATCGATGATAGGCTGGCCGGTCTCCGGATCTTTCTCCGCAAAAATTTTGCTCGTGATCTGGATGAGGTAGCTCTCCAGCTCGCCTTCGTTCCACTGTGCGAAAATTTCGGCCATCTCGTCGGTGGAAAAACCGGCTGCCTTGAAAATTTGATACGCCTCGCAGATCAGCTGCATGTCGCCGTATTCGATGCCGTTGTGCACCATTTTGACGTAGTGGCCTGCGCCGCCTTCGCCGATGTGGGTCACGCAAGGCTCGTCATTCACTTTCGCAGCGATTGCTTCGAAGACAGGCTGGATCACTTCCCACGACTCCTTAGGTCCGCCCGGCATGATGGAAGGCCCCTTCAAAGCGCCCTCTTCTCCGCCCGAAACTCCGGTTCCGATGAAAAGCAGGCCTTTCTCTGCCAACTCCGCTGCACGGCGGTCGGAGTGGATAAAGTAGGTGTTTCCTCCGTCGATGATGAGGTCGCCTTTGTCCAAAAGCGGCACCAGCGAATCGATCACGGCGTCGACGGCATCGCGGTCATTGATGTCCGGCCCGGCCTTCGACTGCACCATCATCATGATTTTGCGAGGCTGTGAGAGGCTGTCGACGAAGTCCTCCAGTGTTTCCGCGCCGTAAAGATTCTTGTCTGCGTTTGCCTCGACAAAATCCTTCATCGTTTTGGTGGTCCGGTTGTAGACCGAGGCACGGAAGCCGCGACTCTCTACGTTGAGAACCAGGTTCTGCCCCATCACCGCGAGGCCAATTAGTCCGAAATCGCTCTTGCTCATAAAAATCTGCTTTAGAATATTGGAGTGCAAGCCTACTCACGATTCGGCAATCGCAAGAACTCATTTCGTCGCTCGACCGGCAGAACATTCATGAATCCATCTCATTTTATTTGTTCCATCTCCACGGAAACGGTCGAGCACGTCGAAGCCGGCTTCGAAAAATCGACCAAGCACGGAGCCGACATTCGCTTTCATGGAGCCGTCCGTGATCTGGAAGACGACCGTCTCATCGACGGCATCGAATACACCCATTACGAAGGGATGGCCTTGCGGGAGTTGGAGAAAATCGGTGCGGAGATGCAGTCGGAATTTTCTAATCACCTCGCCCAAATTCATCACCAGATCGGGTTCGTCGGGGTAGGGGAGCCATCGATCATCATTCGCATTCAGACTGCGCATAGCGCTGAAGCTTTCGAAATCTGCCGTGAATATCTCAAGCGTATTAAGAAAACGGTTCCGATCTGGAAAAAACCGGTTTTTTGCGATTAGACTCTGACTGAACAGGGCTAGGTCGATGACTGAATTGACTTCGCTTCGCTCCGTCCTTCCCCACTCCGTTCCGAATCTGTTAGCTTTATGAAGTTCAGCTCTCATCCAACGCCGCCGCAGCTTTTCCGGAAGTTCGAGCTTGGCGAGATCAGCCGCGAGGAATTGCACGCATCGATGGCGGTTTTGGCAGGCGCGCTGGTCGACGAGATGGAGGAAGCGAGTAAGAATCCGAAGACCTCATATCTCGAGCGGCTCCGGAACTTTGCGGCGGTCCGCCGCTTGGCGAAAGGGAACGGGCAGAAACTGGTGCGCGAAGTGCTGGAGGCACTTGGGCGAATCGAGGGGTTTCCTCCGGCGCAGATTCTTTGGAATGCGGGTCATGCCGATGTTCCGCTGCATTGTTTTATCCGGAGTCGGATCGAACCGGTTTTTCGGATCAAGCGAATGGAGGTGAAGCCGATGGAGATCACGCTGGATGTCGAATACGGTGCTCACGACAAACGCAAGACGACGCGGGAGACGATCGTGCTGGAGCGCGATGCAATGCTGGTGCTGAATCTGCGGGAGCGGACTCCGGCTTAGTTTTTCAATTCAAGCTTCGCGTCCTCGCTGATCCTGGCGAAGTCGAGAATGGCATTATCGTCACCGACCTCGACGACTTCTACTCCGACGCCGATGAGGCCTTCGCA
>Ga0222633_1001292_pt1 | contig 14014 bp, 18 predicted proteins | sample AntAcemetageno48_FD_179816 | JGI IMG/M metagenome (GOLD analysis project Ga0222633, IMG submission 179816) | Saline water microbial communities from Ace Lake, Antarctica - #48 | ecosystem: Environmental > Aquatic > Non-marine Saline and Alkaline > Saline | place: Antarctica: Ace Lake | collected...
AGCTAGAACCGCATCCCCCTTTGATGAGGAGGCGCGGGTGGGTGTTTGACTGCTCACGCAAATCGCCCCGATAGTTCAGAGTGATAGACCCTGAGATACGAAAAGCTATTTTGATCTAAAACTACCTAGACCAAACTTACTTGGAAAGGTAGTTCATTCCGTTTTCAATACCGCGAATGGTCAGGGGATACATTTGATCTTCGACCAACTTTTTGGTGAGTGCCACTGAGTTGGAATACTCCCAGGTGTCCTGCGGCGTTGGATTAATCCAGATGACCTTCTCGAAGGTATCCAGCATCCGCTGCATCCAAAGTGCACCCGCTTCTTCATTCCAGTGCTCAACGCTGCCGCCAGCATGAGTAATCTCGTAGGGCGCCATGGTGGCATCACCAACAAAAATTACCCGGTAGTCGTGCGTGTACTTGTGCAATAAATCAAATGTATCAATTTTTTCGTTCATACGACGATTATGCTGTTTCCAGACACCATCGTAGATAAAGTTATGAAAGTAGTAGGTCTCGAGGTGCTTAAACTCAGATCGGGCCGCCGAGAACAATTCTTCACACACTTTTACGTGGGCATCCATGGAACCACCATTGTCCAGCATCAGCAGTACCTTAACGGTATTACGGCGTTCTGGACGCATGACGATATCGAGCAAGCCACCGTTTTTAGCTGTTTTGTCTATGGTGTTGTTGATATCGAACTCATCATCAGCACCGGTCCGGGCTAGCTTACGCAGGCGACGCAGAGATATTTTCATACCACGAGTACCTAGTTCGACATTGTCGTCATAGGCTTTGTAGTCACGCTTATCCCAGGTGCGCTTACCGCGACGTTTTTTACCTTCGCGTTCATCACCGTCATCGCCACGACCGTTTTTGCCCTTACCTTCCTTGTCCTTTTCTTTGCCTTCGCCCTTGGCAGCTTCTTCTACCTGGCGTTTAAATTCTTCGATGAGTTTTTCTAGGCCGCCCAGAGACTTAATCTTCTCGAGTTCTTCTGGAGTCAGACTTTTTTCAAATTCCCGACGAAGATACTCATCGGGAATCATCGAATTTAGCAATGAAGACAAATCCTCCAGACCTTTAAAGTAGGTCCCGAAGGCTCGGTCAAATTTGTCGTAGTGACGCTCGTCTTTTACCAGAGCCATGCGGCTCAAGTAATAGAAGTCATCAATATCTGCATACACCAGGCGGGCTTTTAAAATATCCAGCAGATGCAGCAGTTCTGTAATCGAAACTGGTATCCGGGCATTTTTCAATGCCAAGAAAAAGTTGATTAACACGAGTTAAGCTCCCTTGGTTCCAGCGCCACCTTGTCGACGATTCATAAACGCTAAACGCTCGAGTAGCTGCACGTCCTGTTCATTTTTAACCAATGCACCATACAAAGGTGGGATCGCTTTGGATGTGTCGCGGTTACGTAATATTTCTTCTGGAATATCATCGGCCATCAGCAGCTTTAACCAATCAATCAGCTCGGAGGTTGAAGGCTTCTTCTTGAGACCAGGAACCTTTCGAACATCGAAGAATATTTCCATCGCTTCTTTAACAAGATCCTTCTTAATTTCAGGATAGTGAACATCAACAATATCCTGCATCGTCGCGCGATCAGGAAATTGGATGTAGTGGAAGAAACAACGACGTAGGAATGCATCCGGGAGTTCTTTCTCATTGTTACTGGTAATCACAACAACCGGGCGTTGTTTTGCAACAACTCTCTCACCCGTTTCATAAACATGAAACTCCATCTTGTCGATTTCGAGTAGCAGGTCATTTGGGAATTCAATATCAGCCTTATCGATTTCGTCGATAAGTAGCACGCACTTCTTCTCGGAAGTGAAAGCTTCCCACAGCTTGCCTTTGGCTATGTAGTTGTTGATGTCATGGACACGTTCATCACCTAGCTGGGAGTCACGCAATCGCGACACAGCGTCGTATTCATACAAGCCCTGCTGTGCCTTGGTGGTCGATTTGATGTGCCAGGAGATCAATTCCATACCTAGCGAGCTAGCAATTTCTTCTGCCAGCATGGTTTTACCCGTGCCTGGTTCGCCTTTGATTAACAAAGGACGCTCCAGAGTGACAGCAGCGTTTACTGCCATTTTGAGTTCGTCCGTCGCTATGTAGGTATCGGTACTATTGAATTTCATACTTTTTAGGCCGCCAGGTGATTCGAGAAGTGTCTTATTCGATGAGAATATAACGACCAGCACTCTAATTTGCCAGCCGTGACAGTGCAAGAGCATCAAAAGCGCTATAGCGATTGGTTATGGTTAAGATTCAGCCCGATGATGCTGCATCTCATCGAACGTCGGCTCAGCCATTCCGACGAAGAAGTAGATTGCCCTATTTAAAGCTTCCGAGCTTGGTTTTCGCCTCGGTTGCTAACTGAGTGACGTCATCTGCGGTCATAGCAGGACGCGTCGTTACAATTCAGGACTAAATGCTGGACTGAAGGGTGGACTGAAGGGTGGCTTGGACGGTTGAAAAAGAGGGTATCCGTTTACACGACTGTCGGTTTAGCGCGAATATATTGCCTAACAGTAATCACCAATAACATCAAAAATGTTGCCACAAGTAATGCGATACCACCCTTCATACCGCTCTTGACACCTTCAAGCAGGACATCTAACAACAGTACCACGAAGGCTGGCGCATAAAATTCTGGCGAGTCACCGGCGTACCAGGGAGTGAAAATCAGCACCACCATTAGCCCTCGAAAGAGGTCTCGCCAGCCCTGGTGCTTAATAAAGCTTGTTAGCTTCCACCAAAACACGCAACAGCCTATGCCTGCTAGGCCATAAACAAGCCAGGCAACAATATAGTCAGTGTGATCGACGATCCCCATAGTCAGCGATTATAACAGAACAGAGGTGTTTACTGCTCGACCCAGTGAATGATTTGATCCTCATAGTCATCAGGGTGCACGTACCGTTCATCTAGGACTTTGCCCGTCACGGCAATACCTGCGGCCACGATGGCCTCTCGGGAGCCACTCACAAGCGGGTGCCACTCGGCGAGCCCTCGTCCTTCTGCAAGCATTCGGTAAGCGCAGGTTGTTGGTAACCACTTAAATTCTTCCACTCGTTCGGGCGTCAGTTGCACGCAGTTTGGAACATTAGTATGGCGATTCGCGTAGTCGCTGCAGCGACAGGCTTCCTGATCCAAATACTGACAAACTACTGCCGTGTAATAGACATCGCCGGTGTCCTCATCTTCAAGTTTATGTAGGCAACAGCGGGCGCAGCCATCGCAGATCGATTCCCACTCCTTGGTGGTCATCTCTGCAAGAGTCTTTCTCTGCCAAAAGGGCTGATCAATCATTAGGAGTGAAGAAAGTGGTGATTTGGGGCGGAATTTGCAGAAAAAAACCATTGTCTCGAATCGCTTCCATCACTTTGACAGGATCTTCTCGAGCGAGGGACCGATCTGGATGCAAATCAATGGTCAGCGCCAGCTCAGGTTGACCGAACTTTTCTAGCAACGCCTCGGGCACCCGTTTCAGACCTTCTTTGCGGGCTACATACAAATAAAGGTTCTGGGTCTTTGGGCTTCGATAGACCTGACAAAGTTCACCGATCATTTGCTGATCTCTGATATGAGGCGTGTACCGATAATCTCTTCACGCCAACCGAGCAACGCCGAGGGTAAATGAAAGGCACCTTGATCATCTTCGGAACGGATAAACTGTTCGAGGTGACGTCTTTTGGCAAGCATCTCCGGGGCAACATTGAGATCTTTCGCTGTGTTCTCCACCACATCTTTTAAGGACCTCAGCAACTTGCTACTGACCGGCCCGGAGGGCTTCGTGAGAGCATCAGGAAGCTGATCCACACCGAGTTCGTCTACCTCGGCGACCAGACGCTCAAGATCCTCGGCGTGATGCCTGAGTTGCCGGGAGGTCACCTCCGCCTTGTCTCTAAATTCCGTTCTATCTTTCAGTCCAAGTGCTGCAATTTGGAACAAAGCCTTCTCATCCACCACACGATTGCGAGGCATGTTGCGCTCTCTGGCTGTCACCTCCCGCCAGGCGAAGAAGCGCCGCATCAAGTAAAACTGGCGTGAATTCAGTCGCCAGAGGTTCTTCACCTTTTTGTAGTAGTCCTCCGGGTCAATCTGAGTAGGGATGTCCTGGGCGAGCGTTGAGCATTCTTCTTGAACCCAGCCGGCCCTGCCGGATTCTGCCAGTTGTTTAACCTGCAGCTGGTAAACGGCCAGCAAGTGAATAACGTCTAGTGCCGCGTAGTCTAATTGAGAGTCCGTTAGGGGTCTTTGCAACCAATCGGAGCGGGTCTCGTCCTTAGGAACCAGAATATCCAAATAGTGATTAACAAGATTTTGGTAGCTCACGGAAAACCCTACCCCAAGCATCGCTGCTGCAATTTGGGAATCGAAGATGGGCTCGGGCACAACACCCAGACAATCACAAAATACTTCAATATCCTCCGAGCAAGCATGTAGTACCTTTACCACATTTTTGTCCGCCAACAGATCAGCTAAGGGCGCCAGGTCCGGGATCGCAACTGGGTCAATCAGATAACACGCTTCGCCATCAAATATTTGCACCAAACCAACAATCGGATAGTAGGTATTAAACCGAGCAAACTCCGTATCGATCGCGACGGCTGGCTTTTGCCGGCAGCTTGCGACGATTTCTGGTAGTTCATCGGCATTTGTTACAAACACATATTGCATACTAGATTGTCTTCCTGCCATTCATGGCATGTCCCAGGGTTCCGCCATCCACGAGCTCAAGGTCGCCACCAATTGGGATACCTTGAGCAATTCGTGAAACCTGAATGTGGCGGAGCTTAATTAGCTCAGAAATGTAATGTGCAGTTGCCTCCCCTTCTACTGAGGAGCTGACTGCTAAAATAACTTCGGTCACGCCTTCTCGGCAGCGTTCGAGTAATTCATCGATGCCCAACTCACTCGGACCAATACCATCGATGGGTGATAGCGTCCCCATTAATACAAAATACTTGCCTCGATAATGACCGGTTTGTTCAATGGCGGAGACATCACCGGGGTGCTCAACCACGCAGAGTAATTCATTGTCACGTTTTTCGGAGACACACACCGCACACAAATCTTCTTCCGCAAAATTCCGACAAGCCTTGCAGTGATGCACTCGATCCATCGCAAGACTGAGTTTTTCTGCCAGACGTCTCGCGCCATCTCGATTACGCTCGAGCAGATGAAAAACCATTCGCTGGGCAGACTTCGGACCAATACCCGGGAGTATTCTAAGGGCATCAATTAGCTGGTCGATTGTAGATTCGTGTTGTGACATTGATTAATCTATCCAGCGTCTACTGAAAAGGAAACTTAAAGCCGGGTGGTAGCGGCATTCCCGCCGTCAAGTCTGACATTTTATCCTTCTGGTTTTGTTCGACCCGCCTGACCGCGTCGTTCACCGCAGCGGCGATCAGATCTTCTAATACTTCTTTGTCCTCTTTACGCAGGCTATCGTCAATCTCCACACGTTTAACATCATGTCGACCTGTCATGACGACCTTAACAAGGCCAGCGCCAGACTCACCCTGCACCTCGACTCGAGCAATGTCTGCCTGCATCGATTGCATTTTTTCTTGCATTTTCTGGGCTTGCTTCATCAAATCGCCCATACCATCTAACGCCATGTTCTATTGCCTCACTGTAATCGTGTCTACGTCTAGTACGCCGTCAAAGCTATCAATTAGCTGTTTGACCTTTGCATCATCCTCAATCAACTTCACGGCTGCGAGTTGAGCCGTTTCCCGCCGCCGAGCTTCAATCTGAGCCGGTGTTGTCCCTGTTGTTGTACCAACCTCACAGATAAGTTTGAATTCGGTAGCATAATATTTTGAAAGTGCTGCCTCTATTCTTGTCTCATGGATTTTGTTCCACAAACTAGCGTGCGCTTCATCGAGCATCAGACTGCAACTCGATTCAGAGAAGTCTTTTAGAGTGCAATTGGAGGCCACACTTAAAGTGACACCCTTCAGTTTTAGCGCTCGCAAGACGTCCACCCATGTCCCTTGATTCAAAGCAATCGCGACGTCCCCAGCACTATCAGACGCCTCTGCACCCGGCGAGTCTGGCTCCTTGATTACGGTTTCGACCACGGCAGCCGTACCCGGTTTTTTCTCGACCTTCCGTTCAAGCGCAGGTTCAGCAGCATGCTTCTGTTCTGACTTAGCCGGCGTTTGCTTCACCACAAGCCTTGGCACCGGCACAAGCTTGGGTTTAGCCATCGTCTTGGTGACCAACGCTTCTTGTTCGCCAAAATCAATCAAGTCACCGCCGTCCTCAGGCGATGACACAGAAGACCTCAAGTTCTTAACGGGTTCTTCTAAAGTTGACAGCAGTTTGTTTACGGTTGGTGAAGGCTGCTCAAATTCAATCGTTTTTTTTTGAGGATGGTCACCCACTTCACCCTCAGCGAAAGGCGTAAATGCCAACATTCGCAGCAGGATCATCTCAAACCCCGACTTGAGATTAGGCGCATAAGGCAGATCACGCTGCCCAACCAAACCAATTTGGTAATAGAGCTGGACGTCTTCGGCAGTTAAAGCTTTGGCGACAGCGAGAACATGATCTCGATCTCCCTGGCTATTATCAATGCCATCGGGGACTGCCTGAGCAAGGGCAACCCGGTGCAGGACAGCGAGCAGTTCTGAAAGCAAACCACTGTAGTCCGGAGCCTGTTCTGCTAGCTGGTTAATTTTTTGCACGATGCCTTTGGCATTCTGATTGATCAGCCCGTCAATTAGGCCGTAGACCTCTTTCTGATCAATAGTGCCTAACATCAATTTAACATCGTCTTCACGGACAGAGTTGTTGCCAAAGGAGATGGCCTGATCCGTCAGACTTAAGGCGTCACGCATACTGCCATCCGCGGCACGACCCAGCAGCCATAGCGCTGGTTCTTCAAATTCGATCCCCTCAATAGGCAAAATTTGTTGGAGGTAGCTGACGATCCGTTCGGGAGAAAGATTTTTTAAATTAAACTGCAAGCAGCGGGATAAAACTGTAACCGGCAATTTCTTAGGATCTGTGGTCGCGAGTAGAAATTTTACGTGATCGGGTGGTTCTTCCAGAGTCTTGAGCAAGGCATTAAAGCTGTGCGTAGACAGCATGTGTACTTCGTCTATCAGGTAAACCTTGAACCTATTTCGAGTCGGCATGTACTGAACGTTGTCGAGTAGCTCTCTAGTATCCTCAACCTTAGTTCGCGAAGCTGCATCCACCTCGATCAGATCAACACTTCGGCCTTCAGCAATTTCAAGACAAGTTCCACACTCACCGCAAGGTTTAGCGGTGATACCTTTTTCACAATTGAGGCACTTGGCGAGGATTCTTGCGATCGTGGTTTTGCCCACACCCCGCGTCCCGGTAAAAAGATAAGCGTGATGCAGTCGGTCGTTTTCGAGCGCATTGACCAGAGCGCGAAGCACATGCTCTTGCCCCTCCAGCTCCTCAAAGCTGGCGGGGCGATACTTTCTGGCCAGTACCTGGTAACTCATGAAAACTCACATTCGAACGACAGTCGTTGATTGTAACGAATAATGAGAGAATAGATCGCATTAGCAACAAGAATAATTCACAGGACGGTTATGACATTTACCTGTATTGGGCACAGAGGCGCATCGGGTCACGCGCCGGAGAACACCTTAAAGGCATTCAAACTCGCCATAGAGATGGGCTGCCCATGGATTGAACTGGATGTTTACTGCGTTGAAGGCGAGCTTGTTGTCATCCATGACGACGATGTGGACCGAACCACCAATGGCTCAGGTGCTGTGATGGCGCTTGGCTTAGAAAAACTCAGAGCGCTGGACGCCGGTAGTGGAGAGCAAATTCCCACGCTTCGAGAAGTATTGGATCTTTGTGACAAAAGAATCTGCGTGAATGTGGAGTTAAAAGGTCCCGACACAGCCCTACCGGTTAGCGAATTACTGCGTGATGCCCTGACGCAAGGCTGGCGGCCTGATCAATTTCTACTGTCGTCCTTTTATCACAAAGAATTAGCCAAGGCTGATCCACAATTTGCCAGAGGCGCCCTATTCCATAAATCGACAGACTATTGCTCGGTCGCCAAGGATTTGGGTGCCTCAGCAATCAATCTGGCCCAAAAGCTTGTGACCAAAGAAGTGGTTCAGGTAGCACACCAGCAAGGATTCCAGGTTTTTGTCTACACGGTCAACACCAGAGAAAAAATGCAGTTACAAAAGGATATGGGCGTCGACGGCGTTTTTACCAACTATCCAGACCTTTTCCCCGGTGAATGAAGTTCAACTGATCAGTATAGAAATAGACGAGGCATCGCGCGTTCTTTCATTGATGCCGGACTATTTAGCGGAGATGGGAAATTACGCTGAAGTGCCTATCAATGCCAAAGGTGAGATGACCTACCCCTACCTCACGCACTACTGGAAAGAGCCGGATAGATTTGCCATTGTTTGGGTCACCAAAGACACGGACGGTGGCTTTGCGCTGGTTCGAAGAATGATCGACCCAGACACCGGCGTCCTCTATCACACTCTAGCCGAATTCTTTGTGACTCAGCCTTTTAGGCGCCAGGGTTTGGGTGCGATGGTCGCAGCCAAAGTTTTAAAATCCTTTGGTGGCCAATGGGAAGTATCCGTATTGAAAACAAACCTAACGGCTCAGAAATTTTGGCAACCGACTCTGACTCAACTTTGCCCTGACTTGCGCTGCAACGATGTTGGAACTTCCTTTAATTATGAACTAAAGCTTTAGCCCGCCAGATCATCAATATCACGTCGTAGGGAATGCTTGCCGTCTGTGACTATTTTTTCAAGCACGATGATTCGATCTATAGCATCTTCCAGGTCGCCTTCGAGTTTGGAGAAGTCTTCTTGCAGAGCTCGCGATCGCTTAGTGCCACGCCCTCCACCAAATATCCGTGAAATCGCTTGGCAAACGATCGCAACGATGGCGATTACTGCAATACTCGTCCACATGCTCATATACAGGACCTCTTTTGTTTTCGACTATTTTTTTACATGATTCAACAGTGTTGAATCGGCTAGTTGCTTTCTTTTTCTAACAATATTTCCAGCCCCGGTTTTACAAAGCTCGGGGTATCCGATGTAACTCAAAGTTGCCTGCCCTGCAACATAAGCTGTAAGTAGATCATTGACTCGGATTTGCGCTTTTGCAAAATCGCTGAGTCGAATATCGGCTGAATCAGACATTAGATCTTCAGCTTCGTAATTGACTTGGCCTTTAAGACTCAGGAACTGAGATTCGATATCGCCCTTGACGTGCATTTGAGCAGTGCCCGAGAGCGCCACATCCAGCCGATCTGAGGTCAGCTGGTCCAACCGAAGAGCACTACGGCCAGTCAATCGACAGGTTAAAATGTCGGTATCCAAGTCCGGGATGATAACTCGACCATGCCCAGAAACCGCGACCTTACTCAGCTCCCGCACATCAAGCCGATAGCGAATTGGCGTGCGGTAGATCGAGAGCACAGAAATCTTCTGCGGTCGATAACCCAAATGTAAAGTACCTGAGTCAACTCTGGACACAATCTGCGCTAGAATAGCACCAGGCGCCTCGATCGATAATGCTTCTATTTCGCCCTGATAAACTTCAAGCAATCCCGGGCCACGAAAGCTTATTTCGTTAAATTCATGCACCGAGCGATATTGCACGATCACGCCTCGTCTCCAGCAATCTTGCGCAGTTCGCGCTGAAGTTCAAACTTCGGCGATGTTACGTGGCTCTCCATGGATCGAAGGCGTTCTTCAATATCAGCGAACTTCTGTTTTGCAGAACGGAGATTCTGGACGCTCGAAATCTTAAGCTCATTTGAAGGCTGTCGGTTTGATTTGCTTTTAGGTTTTCTGTCGGGCACGAAAGCCTCCACTTCTTGTGCATCATCTAATTCGTGAAAGCGATCGGTGACTTGTTTGTAATAGGGTTTGTCATCCATCAAAAAGTAGGCAATGAAATATCCCGGGACGGCAACCGAGGGCACAATAAATAGTGCAAAAACCGCCATCATCCGAACTTGCCAGGTTTCCATACCCCAATAGTCAGCAATACCGGAGCAAACACCACAGATCTTTTTGTTTTTCGAATCGCGGTAGAGATTACCGTTTCGATTGCGCCGTTTCCAACGACTGGCAGGACCACGTGCTGACTTGATACCTGCGCGGCGACGTCGGGATCTTTCTTTCCTTCGACTGCGACGGGTCGGGCTTGATTCACTCCGATCGGAATAATCTTCATTATCCATTTGAGCATCTAAATCGTCTTCCATATCAGACCGATCATCTGAATAACTATCTGCGCCACTTCCGGAACCAAACATTTGTCTCGATTGGTCATCCATCCAGGATTCCGCTTTCCTCGACCATTTATCCGTTACCTCATCAACGAAGTCTTCGATCGAATGGTCCATATCGCGATGCCTAGGGCTTCTGCGATGTCTTGCTTGACCGGCTAACTGTTCTGCGCGCTCAGCTGCTTGCTCGGCTTCTTTCGCCTGGCGTTTCGCCCGCTGCGTAGCTCGCTCAGAGAGGCGTTTTGTCCTTCGTGCCTCACGTTCTGCTTCAAGCTTTTCTCGTTCAGACCTGTTCACTGGTCTCCCCTATTTTTTGTCAGGATCAAATTTTAAAGCTGGCCTCAAGATCCGCTGCGAGTTTCACGCCAGCCTGGACTCTCAACATCCAATATTGCTTCCAGAGTCTCGATTCTCGCGGCCATTTTATTCGCCACTTCAATCATCTCTTCTAGCTCTGCCAGCTGACCGGTACTCAATCCATCTTTTGTTCGTGCGAGTGAGCGATAATGAAAAATGATCCAAAGTGGCGCCACGATTACCAAAAACGCGAGCACTGGGACAAATATTGCGACTAACCAACCATCCATAATTGTTCCAACCTTCTGAGGTTACTTTGCTGAGCTTACTTTGCTGATTCGCCGTTGCCGGACAACCGTGCTTTCAATGCCGCTAACTCTGCATCCACTTTTTCATTGGACTCAAGATCCGCGATCTCGTTGGACAATGACTGCTGGCCGAGGTCGTAGCTTTCAATCTCTCCTTCCATGTCATCTAACTTGCGCTCGTAGGTATCAAAACGACTCATTGCGCCATCGATATCGACGTCGTGTAGCTGACGCTTCACGCCCATGCGAGATTGTGCGGTTTTACCGCGCAGAATAAGAGCTTTCTGGCGAGTTTTTGCGTCGGTGAGTTTTGTTTGCAACTGACCGATATCTGCGGACAGCTTCTGCAAATTGGATTCAATTTGCTCCAGGTCCATCGCTAAAGCATTGGACTCTTCGAGCGCGTTGGTCTTTTCTCTCAACGCTGCACGGGCAAGATCTTCTCGTCCCTTAGAGAGAGCAACTGCGGCCTTGGATTCCCAGTCATCAGATTCCTTACGGGTTTTCTCAACCTTTCGGGCGATTTCTTTCTTGTCCGCAATTAATTTGGCTGATTGCGTTCGAACCTCAACCAGAGTTTCTTCCATCTCCTGAATAATCAGCCGAACCATTTTCTCAGGATCTTCAGCTTTATCCAGAATGGAGTTAATGTTGGCGTTAATAATGTCGGAGAATCTTGAGAAAATACTCATTTCCTTTGCCTCACTACGTTCATGTCGGTTTGCACTCGAAACCCGGTTTGGGTTCCCTCTATTACTTCTTTCTGCTTGTTACTGTCTATTTAGTAACCACGATCTGTGCCAACAATCAAAAATTCCGTAACCTGTTGTAATATATGTACTTTATTTAACAATCAAGATTACTGTATGATGCTCCTCACTCACTAGTTGGTAAATAAAACCAACTATTGGTGTTTTCTCCCAACGGTATGGAATATGACACAACGACAACAGGCAGAACGGCTGATTGGCGAGTCTCCGGCCTTTCTTGAGGTGCTGGAGCTAACATCCATGGCGGCATCGCTGTCGAAACCGGTGCTCATCGTGGGTGAACGCGGCACTGGTAAGGAGCTGATCGCCGCACGATTGCATTACCTATCGTCACGTTGGGATCAAGAGTTCCTGAAGATGAACTGTGCCGCAATCAGCGATACTCTCTTAGAAACCGAGCTTTTTGGCCACGACGCTGGCGCTTTTACCGGCGCTCAAAAAATGCATATGGGCAGGTTTGAACGGGCAGATAAAGGTACATTGTTTCTTGATGAATTAGCAAACACCTCTCCTCCAGTACAGGAAAAACTGCTCCGTATTATAGAATACGGTGAATTTGAAAGGGTCGGTGGCAGCAAAACGCTCACCACCGATGTGCGATTGATTGCTGCGACCAATGAAGACCTGCCGGCTCTGGCAAAAAAAGGCCGATTCAGAGAGGACCTTCTTGATCGACTAGCCTTTGACGTCATCACTCTGCCGCCCCTTCGAGCAAGACCAGAAGACATAATGATTCTTGCCGAGCATTTCGCAGTTGCAATGGCGATTGATCTAGGTCGTGAATATTTTCCTGGATTTACGCCCTCCGCTCGTAAAGTTCTGCGGAGCTACAATTGGCCAGGTAATATTCGAGAGCTCAAGAATGTCGTAGAGCGAAGTGTCTATCGATCTCAAAATCTCGATGACCCTGTCGATCTGATTTCGCTCAACCCATTTGAATCGCCCTTTCGGCCTATCCAGCCAAACGAAACATTAAGCATCCCCTCAGACGATACCGACGAGTCACGGACGAATGTAATCGTGCCATCCATTCCTGATATCGGAGAGTTTCCAATCGATTTTCGTCAGTCGGTTAAAAATTACGAGGTAGGCTTGATTAAAAATGCCCTGGCTAGCTGTCAGTTTAATCAGAAAAAAACCGCCGATGCACTGGGGATCACCTATCACCAACTACGCGGGCACCTCAAAAAGTACGACTTGTTAGATAATCAGTAGTAAACCGTCTATTGCTAATACGTTAATCTACGATTGGACGATTTAGGCAATGCAGGCCGATTACAGAGTTTGAAACCAACCAATATTAGAATACGGCCTCAAAAACAGGAGCTGCACGATGAAAGATTTACCACTGCCTATTCCGGTTGATGAAATAGGAAAATACGCAGACACCGCGATCGAACTTGGCATCACTTATGTGCCAAAGCTAGCTCTGGCTTTAATCACACTTTTCATCGGCCTGTGGATCATCAATCGACTCACTGCTGGCGTTGGTAAAGCACTTGTCACGGGCGGCGTCGAAGCAACTTTGCAGAAGTTTTTGTCGAACCTGTTGAACTTTGGCTTAAAAGGCCTGCTACTGATCAGCGTGGCGTCGATGGTCGGCATTGAAACGACATCGTTTATTGCTGTTTTAGGCGCCGCCGGCCTCGCTATAGGTCTGGCCTTGCAAGGTAGTCTGGCCAACTTTGCTGGAGGCGTATTGATTTTACTGTTTCGCCCATACAAAGTCGGAGATTTTATTGAAACCAACGGTCATATGGGATCGGTGCAAGCCATCGAAATATTTAGCACGATTATGACCACGGGTGACAATAAGACGATTATTATTCCCAACGGTACTGTTTCTAACAATCCAATCACAAACTTTTCGAAACAACAAACTCGTCGAGTGGATATCGTATTTGGCATTTCTTACGATGATGATTTGCGTATCGGTAAAGACGTCTTGACCAAGTTGATTGAAGCTGACGAACGTATTCATTGTGAACCTGCACCAATGGTTGTGATCAGTTCTCTCGGCGACAGTTGCGTGAATATCACAACTCGATCCTGGGTTGACTCGAGTAACTATTGGCCTGTTTATTTCGATCTAATGGAAAACAGTAAATTAGCACTGGAAGAAGCCGGTCTCAGCATTCCATACCCTCAGCAAGACATTCATGTTCATCAGCAGCCTGCTGCTCAACAATGAACACAACATATGGCTGCCGGCAATTGGTAACTTCTCAATAACCCGTGGCATGCAATGATAGCTAAAAAATCGCTTGACATGTTTTTCGTCAAAAAGGTCAGCGCTCCAGCCGATCTTCCGTGCAGCTTGATGCCGCGCATCTA
>Ga0222633_1001296_pt1 | contig 13983 bp, 12 predicted proteins | sample AntAcemetageno48_FD_179816 | JGI IMG/M metagenome (GOLD analysis project Ga0222633, IMG submission 179816) | Saline water microbial communities from Ace Lake, Antarctica - #48 | ecosystem: Environmental > Aquatic > Non-marine Saline and Alkaline > Saline | place: Antarctica: Ace Lake | collected...
GCCTGGAGTCGCATCCAGATGCCGGCACTCGTGCCAAAATAGCGGGCGAGGCGCATCGCCGTATCGGCGGAAACGCCGCGTTTGCCCCGAACAATCTCGCTGATTCGCAAAGGCGGAACCCTGATGTCGGTGGCGACGCGGTACTGGCTCAATTCGAGTGGCTTCATAAAATCCTCGAGGAGGATTTCGCCGGGATGGACGGGATCGAGTGGTTTCGGTTTCATGGGTTGGTGTCTTAATGGTAATCAACGATGCGAACGTCCCGCGCGTTTCCGTCTTCCCACTGGAAACAAATGCACCACTGCTGATTGATCCGAATGCTGAACGATCCCGCGAGGTTTCGTTTGAGAGCCTCGAGCCGGTTGCCCGGAGGTGATCGTAAATCATTCAGGTCGTTGGCTTCATTGAGGTAGATAAGTTTTCGCCGTGCGGCCTGTTGAATCGCACGGGGAAACCTCCGCGATCGAATACCGTGGAAGGTGGAATCCGTCTCCGCACATGAGAAGGTTTCAATCATTCGAATCTTAAAAAGACCGCTTCGCGATATTACCGTCAAGGAATAATACGAAGCGACCGATTATTGGAACTCAACGGCAACACCTCAATGCCATGCGGTACGAGGGACGTGCCCCGCGCGAGCGCATTTGACCTCAGTATAGACGCGCGCGATTCAGGATGGCTCGCATCCTGCCTCTCGATCCGGATCGGCGCGATGTCTCACTTCGATTTCTGTCGGGGGAAGCGGCAGGGATTGTTGTGAAAAACCTCGACGGCTTCCTGCAGGCTGTGACCACGCCGCCGGTATTCGAGGATGCACTCCTGCAAGGTAAAGGGATCGCTCCGGGCCCCAATCGGCCGAGGAATTTACCAACAGTCGTTCGGCGCCGTTTTCTAAATGGCCTCGGCGAGGGCGCGCTCGAACCAGGAAGCGACACGGTCGCGGTAGGCAGTCCCGTAGAGCTTGACGAAGGCGATCATAGATTCGTCGCGGACCTCGCGCAGGGCGTTGATGCGCTCGCGGCAGTAGTCGCTCGTGAGTTCCAGTCCGCACCGGACGGTGATGGCCTCGTGCCACTCGCGGTAATCTTCGAAGTAATCCATGGGAATGTGGGGAGCGGTCAGAGTTGAGTCGGGTTCGGGGTGTCCCCGTAGACCGCCACGGGATCAAAGGCTTTTTTCTCCTCCACGAAACGCAGCACCGGCGTCGTCCCGGCCTCGGACGACGGCACAATCTCGCGGTAGAAACAACTGCGATATCCCACGTGGCACGAGGCCTCTTCACCGCCCGCCTCGGGCCGGGTCAGGGTGACCTCGAGGATGACGCAGTCCTGATCATCGTCGACGAGGAAACGCCGGATGATCTGCCGCAACCCCGAGGTTTCCCCCTTTTTCCAAAGTTTGCGCCGGGAGCGGGACCAGTAGTGGGCGAGACCCGTTTCCAAACTGAGGCGCAGCGCCTCTTCGTTCATATAGGCGAACATCAGGATCTCGCCGGTCGCGGCGTGACGAGTAATGCAGGGGATGGTGCCCTTTTCGTCGAATTTCGGGGCGAGTTCGTGGCCTTCTTCGACTTGTTCGACAGATAGACGGGAGGCGAAGGTCCACGTGGAATTAGGTGAATCGGGCTGCATGGCATGAGGGATCGAAATGGATCAAAGCGTCGCCCAGCGTTGATTTCGGCAGGTGCGGCAGCAACGCAGATTGCCCAAGTGCGTGAGGATGAGCGCCAACCCGCCGAGAGTCGTCACGATGCTGGCCAAGGGAATTTGCAAGCGGCGATTCCCCTGCTCATCGACGGTGAGGGTCGGGCAGCACGCGTCCGGGCAGGTGGCTTCCGACGCCACGTCATCCTCCTCCTCTCCCACCACGTAAACGAACTCGGTTTCCGCCGTAATGCCCGATGGTTCGCCGGCGGATGCCGCGTGGGCTACCGACGGCGCGGCTTCTTCACCGGATTCCAGGTAGGGGATCGCCGCGCCGGCGATGACGAGGGACATTCCCAAAATCCCGGCCCCGAGGATCCATCTCCGGCCATGTCGGCGGAATCCGGCGAGCAGTGCCACCGCCGCGAGCGGGACAACCAGCAGGGCCACCAGCCAATGCGAGGCCGGATGCGCCCAGACCTTGCCGAAGGAGGGGGCGAGGAGGAAAAACACGGGGGTGACGGCGCAGTGGATCGCGCAAAGTACGGAGGCGGTCACGCCGATCCGATCAGGATTCGGGCGCCATCGAAAGAAGGAAATTTTCGTGAGAGTATCGGTTTGTTGCATGAGGGGAGAAGGGCGGGAGGTGAGTGGTTTCAGGAAAAGAGAGCCCCGATCCAGGCAATGACGAGGCTGAAGCCCGCCGCCCAGGCCATCTGGCGACCGGCGAGTCTCGCGGCGAACTTCCAGCGCATCTCCTTGCCTATCGTGAAGAGAGTGACGAGACAGGGCAGGAGCACTCCCGCGAGGTAGACGGCGGTGAGAACTTTGGCGGGAGTCTCGAGGGCGACTTTCAGCGCTCCCCAGTCGCTGTCGAGCAGGCCGATGGCGAGACCGTCCTTGCGGATCGAGCCGAGCACCACTGCCGTGGCCGCTTCACCCGGGAGATTGAAGAGCGCCATCACCGGTGAGAGAGCGCTCGCCATCGCGTCGAGAACGCCCAGCATCTCGAGAGCGGCGGCAACAAAGCAGATCACCACGAAGACCGGAAAGGCCATCACTACGAACTGCTTCAGTGTCCCCGCCATTTCCCGCCACACCGCTCGCCACGACGGGGCGTGCAACGGGTCCGTCTGCGGGAGCTTCAGGGCATTGGTCGCGAGGCGCAGTGCCTTCGGCGTGGTAAAGCGCAGGTAGATCAGCGTCGTCGTCGCGAGGACTAACAAATACACCAGACCCATCCCCGCCATTCCCGCTGCGGCAAAGACCGCGAGGGTCGCGGGGAGCTGGTACGAGCACGCCGAGCCGAACGAGATCGCCGAGACACAAGCCCCGCGCGAGCAGGTGTTGCAGGCACGACTCGCGATCACCGCCGGGACATTACAGCCGAAGCCCATGACGACGCGGACGAGATCGCGTCCGCCGATTCCGAAAGGGCGGAGCCACGGATGGAGGGCGACCGAGAGCCGGTCTATCAGCCCGCTCGACTTGTAGAGCGCGAGGATCCCCGCAAAGATGACGATGGTCGGGGCAGCGTAGAGGATGAGGAACGGAAACATCGCAACGAGTCCGTAGTCGCCGCCGAAGAGAGCCGCCGGCCAGGGATGCCAGGTCGCGATGGCCGCGAGAACAGGCTCGAGTCGCGCACCGAGCGGCTCGTAAAGCCAGTCGGCAAAGCGGTTTGCATTGACCACCGCGATCGCCGCCGGGAGAAAAAGGAGGAGACAACTGACAAACGGATTCGCGATGAGACGCTCCACTCGCCCGGGGCGAAGAACCGCCACCGGCGCGGGATCCTGCGGTAAAGTCACCGCCGTTTCCGGAAACTTTGATACAGTCTCCGCAGTGGCCGCTTTCCGGATCCGGTCACAGAGCTCCGCACCGGGCCGCCGGGCGTCGACGACGAACACCGGGACACCGAGCCGCACGCGGAACGAATCCGCCAGCGCTTCCCCATCGACGCCCGCGTCGAGCCGGTCACCAAAGGTCAGGACCACGAACCCCGTTCGGCCCGCGACCAGAGGGAGCAGCCCCTCCAGCTCCTCGCCGGCTTTACCCGCCCTGGCCACGATGAGAACCGAATCGGCCTCGTCGAGGGCCTCGAGCGCGGCGCGGGTCGTCGCCGTTTCCGACTCGCGATAGATGCCGGGAGCGTCCATCCATCGCAGCTCGCCATCGTGGTAGGTCTCGCAGGCGAGAGTGGAGCCCCGGAAGTTCTCAGACGTGGGAAGGCGTCCGGTGAGAGACCCGAGAAGTTGCGTTTTCCCCACACTCTCCAGCCCGATGGCAACAAAGCTGCGGGAGCGGGTAGAGGGGGAGGGAGCGATCGGGGCGGAATTCATGTGGTCACGTTAGGCCTTGGAATGTTTGTTTTGTTTCGCCCTCTTCAGTGAGGCGGGATCGTCCCGATAGGCACGGAGCCACTCACTCGCCTCCTGCGGGGGCAACCACGACTTCGACTTGGGCAATTTGCGAAAAGTGCGAAAGCAGGCCTCGCGGTAGTCGGGTCCGGTCACGGAGGCGATCCAGGCCTCGTAGTCGATCCACCATTCGAGAAAGGGGCGGCTCAGGGCGAAGAGCTCGCGCACGGGTCCGGTCCGGAGGAGTTCATTTGCATAAATCCCCGGATCCGGCGGTACATTGTCGCCATAGCAGAAGCAGCGCCGCCGATTCCGGATGTAGAGAAAACCGGGGTCCTCCCGCTCATCCGCATACCAGCCGGCACAGGCGCCGTGGAGTTCGATGAACCCGCGCTCCAGCGCCTTGCTGTAGCAACTCGTCCCGGTGAGCCCGAGCGAGTCGCGACGATCAAAACCATGGACGCAGAGCAGGTTGCCTCCGGGATGGATGACGTCGCGCCCCCAGTAAAACATCTGCTGCCCGAGCGCGGCGGTGAAGTCCCGGGTAAGACCGAGAATCGCCGCGTGGGAAAGGGGCGGTGCCTGGGGCGTGGTCATCGGTTGCGGGAAGAAAAAGTCTCCCTGGAACTGGCGGCCGATTCACCAAAGTCCGCGACCGGGGCAGGCCCGCCAGTGTCCTCCGCCTCGACCGCACAGGTGCAGTCGGTGCAGCAGGCGAGGTCCTCGATGAGGAATCCTCTCTGCCACCAGAGTTGCAGCGGCACGACCCAGTCGAGATCGAGTCGCTCGGCGATCTCGCGGGCGATGATGCTCAAAGCGCCCCCGGAATTTGTAGATAAAACAAAAGAGCGTCCCCCGGTGCTGCAACCCCGGCCCGCTATAGAAAAGCCCCGGAGTGGTGAGGGACTCGTCCGCCTGTTCTGAAAAAGCCGGTCTGCCGTTTTCATCCTCGAAATGGGACTCGACCCCGCGGAAAGCTCCGCGGAATCCGGTGCAGAGGATGGGCGGAGTGGAGACCTCGAACGGAATGCCGTCGCCGTCCGTGAGCACGTAGCAATCTTCCCGCTTCTCCACTTTCACGATGTCGGCATTTTTATAGAGACGGATCGAGCCCGGCGCTTCGATGTAGGCGGACTTGAGGCGATCACGGGTGAAAGGAGTGAGAGTCCGGCTGGGATCGGAACTGTCATCGTGCCACGGTTCCCCGCGCGAGAGGACATGGACCGACTTGCCGGCACGGGCGAGGTGGACCGCCGCATCGATCCCGCTTTCGAATCCGCCGATGACGGCATGCTCCACGCCGGGGAGATCCCGCCAGTCGCCGACGGTGCTGTTGTGCCGACAGAGTTCGGCTCCCTCGATTCCGCCATCATTTGGATGGGCAAACTCGCCCGTCGCCCAGATCACGAAACGGGACCGCAGCGACTCTTCCCCCATTTTAACATGGAATTTGTCCCCCTTCTTGCAGAGTCCCGTCACCGTCACCCCGGCGCGAATCGGGATCTCGTAGTGCTCCGCGAGTGAGCGGAGATAGCGCGCGTATTCAAGCCCGGTAGGGTGCTCGGTCCGCAGGAAATCAGCCGGGGAAGTGTGCGGTGTGATCGCATTCAGATCGACCTGGCCGTAGGGATTCGAATGAAACGAAGGCGTGATCATCCGCATCTGGAGAGGCCATTTGTCGAAGGAGGCACCGACCCCTTCGCGATCGACCACGAGCAGATTTTCAACCCCGCACTGCCGCAGCGCGATCGCACAGCCGAGACCGGCCGGGCCGGCGCCGACGATGAGCACGTCCAGGTCGGACGCCCGGGAGGAAGAGGAAAAGAAAGCCATTACCGCAATCTATTTGCAATAATGGTAAATGCAAATCACTTGCACTTGAAAGAAGTTCTACTCTTTCACCCCACTCTCCACCCGCCCGAAAAAACGCGCGGCGAGCTCGCGCAGGCCAGCCGGATCGAGCCCCGGGCCGATGCAGACGACCGAAGTCGCCACTTTGGTGAGGCCACTGACCTCGATCGGCTCGACGACGGGGTGCCGGCCGGTGCGCTCGAAGAGCCAGCGACAGCCGGGAGCCTCGATCAGTTTGACAAGGGCCTTGGCTCTCACCACTTCGTCGGGGAGCGCTTCGAGAAAGCGGATCACTTCGATCGTCCGGTAGCGGTAGGGCAGAGGAATCTGGCAACCGGTGAAGCGATGGGAGAGCGCGTGCGCCGGATCGTGGGTGTGGTCATGGTCATGGTCATGGTCATGCGTCCCCGGCGCGAGATCCCGTTCGGGCACAGTCCCCGGCATTTCCCCGCGACGCCGTCGCCCCACCACCGCGAGATCGGCGGCGAGCAGGGCCGCATTCACCCTCATCGCGTGGGGATTCAGGGCCTCGACCTGTTTTGAGAGGGACCGGATCTCGCGACCGGTGAGGCCCTCCGCGTGGGTCAGGACCCAGTGCGTCGCGGTCTCGAGCTGACGGGCTTCGAGGGGGCCGTAGTCGCCGCGTTTTCCCCAGTGCCGCGCATCGACGACCCCGACCTGCCAGCGTGGGAAAAAGGGTATCTTCTTTTCGAGCAGAGTGAAGGTCTCCAGAAGCGGCAGCGGATCGGCGGTGCCATTCAGTTCAATGAAGAGAGCGTCGCCCGCGCTCTTCTGCGCGGCGAGGCAGAGTTCCACGAGGGCCTCGAGACTGTCACAACAAGCACAGCTCGCCGCGATCGGAGCAATCGACGCCGCTCCGGGCGGGAGCGTCGCGGCATCGAGATCGGCGTTTTCAAAATCGTTGAGGATCACATCCGCCGACCGACCCCGATCCCAATACTCAGTGAGAAGAGCCCGCAGCAGAGTGGTCTTCCCGGCGCCGAGGAAGCCGGTGAGGAAGAGAAGGGGTTTGGACATGGCAGGCGGTGGCGTTTAAGGGAGTAATCTAAGAGAAATACTAACGCAACTTGATTGCAATAATCGAGAAATGCAAGCCATGGCAAAGCGTCCCGTTTATTCACTGACCCGCAGGACGTGGACCCGCGGCCAACACTTTCCTGTCACGTGGAGGAGACCGGTCGCGGGATCGTGGGCTATCCCGTTCAGGACTGCCTCGGAATCGCGCGGGCGCGGGCGCTCCAGAGCGACGAGATTTAGTACGGCCTCGACGATGCCCGATTCGGAATCGATCACGAGGATCTCGTCGCGGTGCCAGCGGTTGCAGAAGATTTTTCCATCGATATACTCAAGCTCGTTCAAGAGATCGACCGGTCCCCGATGATCTCGAACCTCCGCGGAGCGAACGAGGGCAAAGGTTTCGGGTTCGAGGAAGCGAAGCACCGAGGTGCCGTCACTGAGGATGAAATGCTCGCCGTCCCAGGCGAGACCCCAACCTTCGCCCTCGTAGCGGAATTCTCCGACCCGGTCGAATGTCTCAAGATCATAGATAATGCCCTCGCCGCTCTTCCATTCGAGCTGGTAGAGCCGGTCATCACGGAGGGCGAGGCCCTCGCCGAAAGCCCGCACGGCGAGGTCGCGCAGTCTTAGGACTTTGCCCGATTCCGGATCGACCTGACGCAGCGTCGATGAGCCGTAACCGCCGGTGGATTCGTAGTAGAGACCGTCGTGAAGGAGCAGCCCCTGAGTCGAGGCGGTGGCGTCGTGGGGAAAAGAGGCGACGAGTTCGTAGTCAAGGCGTCGTGGTTCGGCCACCCGGTCGCTGCAGGCCGCGAAAAGGAGGAGGCAGCCGACGGGGAAGAGGGTGGCAATGAGCAGGGCCGCTCTCATCTTCGGGTCGAATCCGGGCCGGAGGTTACGACCGCGATATTGACTGTCCCCGTGATCATTCCGGCAGGGCAATTTCGCACCGAACCCGTTCGAGAAACGCGGCGATCTCGACGGCTCCCTCGTCGCCATTTTGGCGGCTGCGCACGGCGACCCGGCCGCTCTCAACTTCGCGTTTTCCGAGGATCGCCATGAGGGGAACCTTTTCGAGTTGCGCGCGCCGGATCTTGGCTCCCATCTTGTCGGCGGAGTCGTCGATGGTGGCGCGGATCCTCGCCTTGCGGCACTCGGCGAGGAGGGCCTCGGCGGCGGGAGTTTGGGCATCGGTGATGGGAATGATGCGGACCTGCTCGGGCGCGATCCAGAGAGGGAAATCCCCCGCAAAATGCTCGATGAGCAATCCCATGAATCGCTCGATGCTGCCGAAGACGGCGCGGTGGATCATGACCGGCCGATGCTTCCCGTTGTCGCTGCCGGTGAATTCGAGCGCGAAGCGCTCGGGCAGGCTGAAATCGACCTGGATGGTGCCGAGCTGCCAGGATCGCCCGAGGGCGTCGAGGGCCATGAAGTCGAGCTTCGGTCCGTAGAAGGCTGCCTCGCCGAGCCCGACGCCGTGCTCGAGTCCGAGTTCATCGACGACTTCCCGGATGCAGGCTTCGGCGGGAGCCCAGAGACTGTCGTCGCCGACGTATTTTTCGAGATTGTCAGGGTCGCGCAGGGAGACGCGGCATTTGGTTTTCAAGCCGAAGAGGGCCATCACTTCCTGGACGAGGCGGAGGCAGCTTTTGAATTCGTCTTTCAACTGCGCGGGCGTGCAAAAGACGTGACCGTCATCCTGGGTGAAGCCGCGCACGCGGACGAGTCCGTTGAGTTCGCCGCTCTGCTCCATGCGGTAGACGGTACCGTATTCGGCGTAGCGCTGGGGCAGGTCGCGGTAGCTGCGCGGCTCGGCGGTGTAGGCCTGGATGTGCATGGGGCAGTTCATCGGCTTGAGGAGGAATTCGCGCTCCTCGATTCGGATGGGTTGATACATGCTCTCGGCGTAGTAGGGGTAGTGGCCGGATGTCTTGAAAAGATCGATGGCTCCGATGTGGGGCGAGTAGAGCCGGTCGTAGCCATAGTCTTCGAGCTTGCGCGAGAGCATGCGCTCTAGTTCGGCGCGGATCGTGGCGCCGCGCGGCAAGAGAAGGGGCAGGCCGCTGCCGATGCCGGAGTCGAGGCGGAAGAGCTTGAGCCGGGTGCCGAGCTTGCGGTGGTCGCGTTTGGCGGCCTCCTCGAGGGCCACGAGGTGTTCGTCGAGTTCGCTACGGGTGGGAAAGGTGGTGCCGTAGATGCGCTGAAGCTGAGGCTGGCTCTCATCGCCACGATGGTAGCTGCCGGCGATGCCGAGTAATTTGAAGGCGCCGATTTTTCCGGTGCTATCGACGTGGGTGCCGGCGCAGAGGTCGGTGAAGTCGCCATTGACGTAAAAGGTGATGGTCTCTCCGTCGGCAATGTCGTCGAGCCGCCCGAGCTTGAAGGTCTGGCTGCGGGCGGCAAAGAAGTCCTTCGCACCCTCGCGGGTGACCTCGCGCCGCTCGAACGGCTGGTCCTCGGCGATGACACGCGTCATCTCGGCCTCGATCGCTACGAAGTCTTCGGTGGAGAGGCGACGGGGACAATCGACGTCGTAATAAAAGCCGGACGCGGTGGGCGGACCAATATCGAATTTTGTCCCGGGATAGAGTCGCTGCAGCGCGGTGGCGAGGACGTGGGCGGTGGAGTGGCGGAGCTCTTCGAGGGGGGTCATACGGGTGGTGGAGCGATGGAGTGCAGATAGGGTTAGATCGGTTTTTCGATTTGGAGCGGTTCGAGAGCGGAGCCGTCGTTGCCATCGCGAACGGACCAGCCGGCTTCGTGGATCTGATCGCGGAGGCGGTCGGCGAGAGCCCAGTCGAGTTGGCGCCGGGCTTCGAGACGCTCGGCGGCGAGGGCCTGGACCCAGGCGGGGGCCTCGGCGGCGTCGGGCTCGTCGGGACCATGGCGGGAGACGCAGAGCCCGAGGCATTGCAGGACGAGGGCCAGTCCGTGGCGCGCGGCTTCGACTTCGGCGGGCGGCAGGTGGCCCGCCTCGTGGGCGGCGACGACCTCGCGTCCGAGCGTATGGAGACGCCCGAGCGCCTCGGGGGTGTTGAGGTCGGCGAGGAGCGCTTCGTAGACGGGACCGAAGGGACCGAAATCCTCTTCCCCCGGCAGCAGGAAATCGGGTGCGCCTCCGAGGCGGCGCTGCCAGTCGGCGAGCCGGGCGAGGGCTTTTCGTGCGGCTCCGAGGGAGGCGAGGGTGAAGTTCAGCGGCTGCCGGTAGCAGCCCGAGAGGAGCACGAAACGCAGCTCCATCGGCGAGTGGCCTCGCTCCACGAGATCGGCGAGGGTGTGGAGATTGCCGAGGGACTTGCTCATCTTGCGACCGTCCACGGTGAGGTGCGCAATGTGGAACCAATGGCGGGCGAAGGGTTTCCCGGTCGCGGCTTCGCTCTGGGCGATCTCGTTTTCGTGGTGGGGAAAGACGAGATCGACGCCGCCCGAGTGCAGATCGAAACTTTCGCCGAGGTGTTTCATGGCCATGGCGCTGCACTCGATGTGCCAGCCGGGCCGTCCCTCGCCCCAGGGCGAAGGCCAGCGGTTCGGGCCGTCTTCGGGGCGGGCGGCTTTCCACAGGGCGAAGTCGGCGGCGCTGGCCCGGTCGTATTCGTCGGCCTGCTCGCGGTCGATCGCGCCGGTCGTGATCTCGCGGTCGGCAAGCCGGGAAAGGCGACCGTAGGGGGGAAAGGAACGCACGTCGTAGTAGACCGATCCGTCGGGCGTGCCGTAGGCGTGGCCTTTCTCCAAGAGCCGTGCGATCAACTCGATTTGCTCGGGGATGTGGGCTACGGCCGAGGGCTCGACGTGCGGAGGCAGGATGCCGAGGGCGGCGCAGTCCTCGAGAAAGCGCGTCGTCCATGCGGCGGTGAACTCGGCGAGACCGCGGCCCTCCTCCTGCGATCGGCGGATCGTCTTGTCATCGACGTCGGTGAGGTTGCGGACATGGCGGGTCGCGACTCCGCCGGCCTCGACGACGCGGCGGAAGACGTCCTGCATCACGAAGGTGCGGAAATTCCCGATGTGGGCGGGACCGTAAACGGTGGGACCACAGCAGTAAAAGCGCAGCGTCGCGCCATCCATCGGGCGAACGGGGAGGATCTCGCGCGTGAGGGTGTCGTAGAGGGCGAACGGCATGGAAACGGAGAAATTACGCGTCGGCCCGTAAAACGCAAATTACTTGCATTAATAAATCATTGCTCGCGTCGAGATTGGGTGAGAAGTGAAGCTCCCTATTTGCTGTCGCAAGAACTGATTGGGGCGACGCAGAAGATGGAATCCGCCTCCGCACATGAGAAGGCCTCATTCATACGAGCTTTAAAAAAGCCGCTTCGCGATAGTACCGTCGAACAATAATACGAAGCGACCGATTATTGGAATTCAACGGCTACACCTCAATGCCATGCGCCATGCGCCACGAGGGACGTGGCCCGCGCGAATGCTTTTGACCTCAGTATAGACGCGCGACTCAGGATGGCTCGCACTCTTCCGCCTCGATCCGGATCGGCGCAATGTCCCACTTCGGGTTCTGCCCGAGGAAGCGGCAGGGGTTGTTGTGAAAGACCTCGACCGCTTCCTGCAGGCTGTGACCACGCCGCCGGTATTCGAGGATGCACTCCTGCAGGGTAAAGGGATCGCTCGGGCCCCAATCGGCCGAAGAATTCACGAGGAGTCGCTCGGTGCCGTACTTTTCCAGGATGTCGGCGGCCCGCCGGGGGGTGCATTTGGTGACGGGATACAGCGTCATCCCCGCCCAGTAGCCGGCGTCGAGGACGGACTTCACGGTGTGCTCCTCGACATGGTCGATCCAGACGCGACCGCGATCGATGTCGAGGCCGGCGAGCACTTCGAGGACGGTTTTGGTTCCGTGCGCTTTGTCCGAGAGATGCGGCGTGTGGATCAGGACGAGTTGACCGTGGGTCATGGCCAGCTCGACGTGCGCCTGGAGCGAGTTGATCTCGTTCCGCGTCGATTTGTGCAGGCCGGTCTCACCGACACCGAGGCAGGTCGGCTTTTCGAGGAACTCCGGCATCGCCCGGAGCACATCGCGGGTTAGCTCGGGATTCTCAGCTTCCTTGGGATTCACCGCGACCCAGCAGTAGTGGCGGATACCATACTGCGCCGCCCGGGTCGGTTCGAAGTCCGCGATCTGGGAGAAATAGTCGAGAAAGGTCTCGGGGTAGCGCCGATCAAAGCCCGCCCAGAAAGCGGGTTCGCATACGGCGGCGACGCCGGACATGGCCATGCGCTCGTAATCCTGTGCGGTACGGGCGATGGCGTGATAATGGGGCTGGATGATCTGCATGGGAGCGTCGGTGATTCAGATTTCGGCGAAGAGGTTGAGCAGCGCGCTGGTGCGGTCACCCGCGGGCGCGGGCGCGGGATCAGGATCGGCAAGCCGGGCAAGGGCGCGGCGAAGGAGGACCAACTTCGATTCATCGGCGGCGGCTTCCCCGTCGCGGGCGACGGCGGCATCGTAGCGGTCGAAGAGCGCCGCGATTTCCAGCAGATCGCGCCGGGCTTCGAGGTAGTAGGTATCAAGGACTTGTCGGGACGTGAGCATGTCAGTGGAGGCGGTGGATTTCAGGCGAGTTGACGGGGAATCGGCGAAGAATGGTGATGGCGGACGGGCGACGGGGTTCCGGGTCGCCGTCAGGGTTCAGGAAGTTCGCTTCCCCAGCGACTCGGCGACGCGTTTGAGGCTGGCTTCCGAATCCGCCCGGATAATCCGCACGGCATAGGGCCTTGTAGAGGTGTCTGTCAGAATCTGAAAAGGATGCGAGGGCACGTTTTCAAGAAAGCGCCGCGCCGTCTCCCGATCAGGCCATCGCGTTTCGAGGAGCAGTGCGGCTCCGCCCTCGGGAAGCAACCAGAGGGCATATCGATCCGCGAGGACGCGCCCCGCGACACTTTTTGCCTGATCTACGGGGAGCGATCCGGAGAGCCAGGGGACGAGTCCGCCGAGCCCGAAGCGCTCGACGAGGTCGGGGGGCTCGGGCAGCAACGCATCGGCGAAATCCGCCGGGATCGCTTCGTCGGCGGTATCCGAGACGCCGTAAAGGTTGGGACGGAAGAGCTCCCGCGTGGTCCGGGGCGGATTCTCGAAAAGTTCATCAATGCGGGTGAGGCCTTTCGTCGCGCCGGTTTTCGCCTCGACAAAGAAGGGACCCGTCTCCCACGGCAACCAATACCAGAGATCGAGGATCGGGGGAGCCGCTTCGATCACCGGAAAGCCGGCGAAGAGCCCCTCGGGCGGCCGGGCTGCCGGGGAGAGATTTAGCCGCCGCGCATAGCGGTAGGCGACGATCTGCTTGTGCCCCTGACGCAGGGCATCGAGGGACCGGCCCTCGTCGGAATGAAGGCGGTCCGGCGGACGCGCCACCGCGAAGTGCTGGCGGGCGAGAGCGTCGGCGATGTCCTTGACGAGTTCGAGCCGGGTAAAGGGATCCGAGGTCGCGGCGTTTTCGAGCAGTGCGATGCGCTCCCCGTCGGGCTCGACGAAGGCGATCCTCTGCATGAGGCCAAGTGCGGTGAGGAGACCGGTCCAGTCGGCCGATTCCTTTTCAAAAAAGCCGAGCAGGGCAAAGGCTGCCACAAGCGCCTCCCGATCCTCCGCAGGGTAGGATCGCCCGACTTCGCTCCGCACCTTAGCGATCAGTTCATTTGCTGGAATCCGCTCGAAGACGACCGGCTTCAGCGGCGCGAGTCCGCGCAACTCCGCGACTTCGGCAACGAGCGCATCCAGGGAGATCTCCTCAAACACGGCGGGCACGGTGAGGTGCGCGGCGGGATCCGGCGAAGAGGTGGTTGCCGATGCGCCATGGCCCGGAGCGCGCTCGGGGGCATCGGAGGCGAGATAGGGCGTCACCACGGCCTCGTCGATGACGTAGACGAAGCCCTCTTCGTGCCCTTCGTGCGGACTCCCGGTTTGAGGAAGCCGAAAGATCCCGGAGACGTCCGAAGGCGACTCGATGAAGGGGAAACGCCCGCTCGCGCGCTCCCCCTGCCTGACGTAAACGACCTGCATGAGACTCGGCGGCGTGCAGAACGAGCAGCCCACATAGCTCGGAACGATCATGCAGCGCCGCATGTCGTTGAGACTGTCG
>Ga0222633_1001297_pt1 | contig 13970 bp, 13 predicted proteins | sample AntAcemetageno48_FD_179816 | JGI IMG/M metagenome (GOLD analysis project Ga0222633, IMG submission 179816) | Saline water microbial communities from Ace Lake, Antarctica - #48 | ecosystem: Environmental > Aquatic > Non-marine Saline and Alkaline > Saline | place: Antarctica: Ace Lake | collected...
GTTTGAGTTGCTACGGCGGCACCTCTTACGAGACGCCCCATCTCGACGCGCTCGCGGCCGACGGTATTCGTTTCACGCACGCCTATTCGCAACCGCTCTGCACGCCGACACGGGTACAGATCATGACCGGGAAATACAATCACCGGAACTGGCTCTACTTCGGGATTCTCGATCCGGGCGAACGCACCTTTGGCCATCTCATGCAGGATGCAGGCTACGCGACCGCCATCGCCGGTAAGTGGCAGTTGCAATCCTACGACCCGCCGGACTGGCCGAACGCGGAGCGTCGACGCGGCACGGGCATGAAGGTGGCCGACGCAGGCTTCAACGAATGGTCTCTCTATCACGCCTGGGAGACCGAAGACAAAGGCTCGCGCTACGGCAACCCGAGTTTCGATCGCAACGGCAAACTCGCTGGTCCGCTCGAAGGCGAATATGGCCCCGATACGTCGGTCGATTTCATTCTCGACTTCATGGACCGCCACCGCGACGAACCGCAGTTTGTTTACTATGCCATGGCGCTGCCGCATTGGCCGATGGTCCCGACACCCGACTCGGAAGCGTGGAAAGATCCAGCGCGCCGATTGGAGGAAAGCACCGAATTCTTCCCTGACATGGTCCACTACATGGACAAGCTGATCGGGCGTCTCATGACCGGCCTGGAAGAATCCGGGCTTCGCGAAAACACACTCGTGATTTTCTACAGCGACAACGGAACGGATGCCCGGGTTGTCTCCATGTTAGGGGATGAAGAAATACCAGGCGGAAAGGCAACGCCCTTGCAGACTGGTATCCGCGTCCCTCTCATCGCGAACTGGCAGGGGATGATCGAGAAGGGCCAGATCAACGACGATCTCATCGATGCTTCCGATTTTCTCCCGACGCTCGCTACTCTGGCCGGGGCTGAGATTCCGGCCGATTGGTTTCACGACGGTGTCAGTTTCGCTCCGCAACTTCTCGCCCAACAGGAGGGAACCGAGAAACGCGACTGGTCGTTCTTCTGGTACGATCCCCGCCCCGGCTGGGACAAGGAGAGATTCGACCGCCACGTCTTCGCTTTGGATAAGCGCTACAAACTATTTTCCGACGGGCGCCTTTTCGACATCGCCGGCGAAGGTTGTCGCGAGGTAGCGCTCGATCCTGATTCACTGTCTCCTGAAGCCGATGCGGCCCGGGAGAAGTTGCAGAGGGTGATCGACGAAACGATGACTCCGCCGATCTCGAATGCAGCAAAGGTAGAGGTCGATGCCTACGGCGACCCTCTGTAGAAATAGAAAAGCGAAGGCCGACGACGACAGCGCAGACCTTCGCCTTTCGCTCAATTGTTACTATTTCTTATCCACGCCCAGGTCCAGGAGCTTGGTGGCAATGACATCGCCATAGCTGCGGGGACTCACGGATTTGTCGATCTCAAGGACCTTCCCGTCTTTGCCAACGTAGACGGTCCAACGGGGAGCGTTTTTCCCTCCACTTTTGATCATGCCCCAATCGGTGACTACCTCCCGGTCCGGATCGCTCAGGATCGGGTAGTCCAGGTCAAGGGACTCCGCGAATTTCGTATTGGTTTCGACGTCGTCGCAGCTTGCGGCAAACAAAGCTACGTCGAATTCCCGAATCTTATCGCCACTCACACGGAGCGACTTACATTCGGCTGTTCAACCACCTGTAAAGGCTTTGGGAAACCAGGCGATGACAAAGGCCTGCTTTCCCTTGAAGTCTTTGAGGGAATACGTCTTGCCGTCGCTCCCTTTCATTTCGAAGTCAGGAATGTCATCGCCAGGGGCGAGCTCGCCTTGCGCCAGCGAGGCAAAGCCAAGAATGGCTGCCAAGTAGATTTTAGTTCGTTTCATAGTTGTCTTTGGTAGGAGCCGTATTTTCTCAGGTTATCGTGGATGGGTAAAGCCAGAATGAGGTCCCTCTTTCCGTTTTGATCTGGTAGAGCATGGTCCGGCAACCGCGTTGTCCGGACGCGTCGGGAATGTCGTTCGGTCACCGATCCCATTAGAGACGTTAAACAACGTTCGCGGGCAGTCGGGACGCCCGCCCCTACCCGCTTTACGAATCGACCAACCCCATCTCCTTCAACTTGCGCTGCATGGTTCGGCGGGAAATGCCGAGTAACTTGGCGGCTTCGGTGCGGTTATCGCTGGTTCGGTCGAGGGCGATGCGGATCATCTTTTCCTCCATTTGCTGAAGGTTCAAATCTTCATCGGAAGTCGGAACGAGGTTCGGAACTCCCTCACTTCCACTCCTGATCGAGATACGAAAGCCACTGTGGGAGTCATCACGCAGAAACGGCGGTAGATGACGTATCCCGATCTTGGTCGAGTTGCACATGACGACGCCGTGTTCGATCGCGGTGCGCAGTTCGCGGACGTTGCCGGGCCAGTCGTAGTCGAGCAAGGTCTGCAGAGCATCGGCAGTCAGCTCCATCTCAGGTTTGCTATTTTCTTCGGTGAACTCCTTTAGAAACGCGGCCACCAGGAGAACGATGTCCTCTTTCCGGTCGCGCAAGGGCGGCATGTTGATAGAGACGACGTTGAGTCGAAAGAAGAGATCATCGCGGAAAGTTCCTTCTTCGACCATGCGATTTAGGTTTTTGTTAGTCGCCGTAACGACGCGGACATCGACTTTGATCGGCTTGTTGGAACCGAGTCGTTCAATGGTGCGTTCACCGATCGCTCGAAGGAGTTTTACCTGAGTGTTGAGATCAATCTCACCAATCTCGTCGAGAAAAAGAGTGCCTCCGTCCGCTTCCTCAAAGCGCCCCAGACGCCTCTCCATCGCTCCGGTGAAAGCACCGCGCTCGTGGCCAAACAGTTCGCTTTCGAGAAGTTGTTCGCTGAGCGACGCACAGTGAACCGTCACGAGCTTGGACTTGGGACGCCCGCTGAGATGATGAATGGCACGGCCGACGAGCTCTTTACCTGTCCCGCTTTCCCCCTCGATCAGGACCGTAGCGCGGGTCGGCGCGACTTGTTGAATCATTTCGAAAACGGGCAGCATTGCGCGGGAGTGCCCGATGATGTTTTCGAGGCCATAGCGATCGGTGACCTGGACTTTGAGCGCAACGTTCTCTTCCTCGACGTCGCGGCTGTGAATGGCGCGCTTGATGACAATTTCGAGCTCGTCGATGTTGAGCGGCTTCGACACGTAGTCGTAGGCCCCGCGCTTCATGGCCTCGACGGCAGCATCGACCGATCCGTAGGCGGTCATGAGAATACAGACGGGGGCCTTGTTCCGGGCGAGCGTGCGCTCAATCAGATCCATCCCGTTTTCGCCGCCGAGTCGGAGGTCGGTCAGCATCACGTCGACCGACTCGTTTTTGATCACCTCTTCTGCTTCGGTGATGTTGGCGGCTACGTAGACGTCGAACTCATCTTCGAGAGAAAGGCGGAGTCCATCGCGAGTGTTTTTCTCGTCGTCGACGATGAGAACGGTTTTTTCGGAAAAATCCATGGGCAAGTCAAGTCACAACGTCGACATCGATCACATTGCTTTCCGACTTTTGCGGGAGAAAACGGACGAGGCGTTCGGCACGAGGGAGAAAAACAGTCACTTCAGTGCCGGAGCCTTCGCGGCTTTTGAATTCCAATTCTCCGCCATGGTCGTTAACGATGCGGTGAACGATCATGAGACCAAGGCCCGAACCTGTTTTCTTCGTCGTGTAATAGGGTTCAGTGACGCGGCTGACTTGATCGGGGGGAATGCCAGGGCCGTTGTCCGCGATGGAAATAAATACATCTTCGTCAGTCGCGCCCGTGCGAACAATGATCTCGCCGTCAGAACCGAGCGCCTGACTACTGTTGCGAATCAGGTTGTAGATGACCTGCTTAAATTGATCGCGATCGATGTGGACGAGCGGCAAGTCGATGGCGAGATCGAGAGTCAATGCGATGCGGCGGTCGGCGACTTCGGGGCCGATAAAATTGATCGCTTCGTTAACGAGATCGTTGATGTCAGTCGGCTCGGTGTTGGGACGAGTCGGGCGGACTGCATTGAGAAATTTCTCGACGATAAAGTCGAGCCGTTTGATCTCGTTGCGGGCGATGTCGAGCGAATCGAGAAGCTCGGCGGCCAATTCGGGTTCGGCACTTTTTTTAACCTTCCGCTCCATCACTTGCAGATGGATATTGAGCGAATTCAGCGGATTCCCGATCTCATGAGCAACGCCGGCGGCGAGACTCTGCACGGCCTGAATTTTCTCAGACTCAATCTTTTTCTGTTCGCGCCGAAGCGTGCGGGTGTTGTCGCGGAGAATGATGACGAACCCGACGAGCGCCTCGGCACCCGGTTCGTCCGCATCCTGATTGGCGAGGGGGGCGATGTAGAAATTGAGAAATCTAGGCTCGGGATAACGCACAACGAGATCCCGGTTCACCACGCCACCGGATTCCACGACTTCCTTCCACGCGATACCGGGGAACAGTTCCGAAACCTCCTCGTGAATTGCTTTTTTGTGATCGAGTCCGAAAAAGTCGCAAGCAGCCTGGTTGATATAATGGATCGAGCCGCGCGCGCCGGTCACGATGATGCCCTCACGCAGCACCTCAAAAACCTTCTCGAGAAAGCCCTTCTCCTGAACCGCTTTCAACGCGAGACGCTGGATCTCCTCCGGTTCGAGCTTGTCGAGCCGATCGATGAGCCTGTCGATCACGCCGGGATTCATGTATAGTGTCGGGAAATGCTAGAGAGACAAAACGACGCAAAATCTCCGATCGTTATGGTGATGACCAGTTTTCCAAATCCGGAGACAGCGAGCCAAATTGGCACACAACTGGTCAAATCGCAACTCGCAGCCTGCGTGAAGGCGATTCCCGGCGCCACGTCAATCTACCGGTGGAAGGGAGTGGTCAAAACGGAGTCGGAGACGATCGGTTTGATCAAAACGACGAGCGCCCAGCTGGAAGAGTTGGAATCCTGGTTGCAGGACCATCACCCCTACGATGAACCGGAAATCATCGTAGTCGATGTCGCGGCGGGGTCGGCGGGCTATCTCGATTGGGTTCGCGGACAGGTGAGCGGTTAGACGCAATCGAATTGGACAAACCGCTCCTGCGAGGCAAAAGTCACCTTCATTTTTTTCGGAAACCCACCGTGAGTCTTATCGTCCAAAAATATGGCGGCACATCCGTCGGAACCACCGACCGGATCTTGAACGTCGCCAAGAGAATTCTCGCAACGCGCGAGCAGGGCAATAAAGTCCTCGCCGTCGTTTCGGCGATGTCCGGAGTGACGAACAATCTCATCCAGATGGCGGGCGAAGTCACTGGCGAGGGCCATCCCACCGAGCGTGAATTGGACGTGCTGCTGGCAACCGGCGAGCAGACCACCATCGCTCTCACGGCAATGGCGCTGAACGCCCTCGGAGTGAAAGCCGTTTCCCTGACTGGAGCGCAAGCCGGGATCGAGACGGACGGCGTCCACACCAAAGCCCGCATTTCCAATATCTCGCCCGAAGGGGTCCACGAATTGCTCGACGATGGCAACATCGTCATCGTCGCCGGATTTCAGGGGAAAACGCGAGACGGAAAAATTACGACGCTCGGCCGCGGGGGCTCGGATCTGACCGCGATCGCCATGGCCGCCGCAATCGATGCGGACCTTTGCCAAATTTTTACCGATGTCGACGGCGTTTACACCTGCGACCCGCGAGTCGTACCTGAAGCACGCAAGCTCAACGAGATCAGCTACGACGAACTGCTCGAAATGGCCAGTTCCGGCACTAAAGTGATGCAGTCGCGCTCGGTCGAATTCGCGAAAAAATTCGGCGTCCCTTTCGAAGTCCGCAGCAGTCTTAACAACAATCCGGGAACTCTAGTGAAAGAAGAAACCATGAGCATGGAATCCGTCGTCATTCGCGGCGTCAGTCTGGAACGCGAACAAGCCAAAGTGACCATTTCCGGAGTGAATGATTTACCTGGCACTGCCGGTAAGATTTTTGGAGCTGTCGCCGAAGCGAACCTGCTCGTCGACATGATCGTGCAAAACGTCTCGCAGACTGGCACGACCGACATCTCTTTCACCGTTCACAAAAATGACGTCGCTAAGGCGGTCGAAGCGCTGGACCTGGTGTTACCGGAGTTGGGCGACGGCGTCACAATCAAGGCGAAGGATGGCATCGCAAAACTCAGCGTCGTCGGTATCGGGATGCGGTCGCACTCCGGTGTCGCGGCAGAGATGTTTGTTACGCTCTCGAAGGCGGGTGTAAACATTGAGATGATTTCGACTTCCGAGATCAAAATCACCGTGACCGTCGCCGAAAATCAAATTGAGAAGGCCGCGCAAGTTGTCCACAAGGCGTTCGGTCTGGAAGAGGGGTGAGCCAACTCTCAAAGTCCCGGAGGGACGCAAAGATTGTAGCCGGTGGTGTAGAGCATCGGAACCACCGGGATTCCATTCAACGAATTTACGCACCCCGGAGGCGGTGCTTGAAGTACCCGCTCTCTGGCTAGTCCGACAAATCACGAAAACAGTGCGCTTCAGCCGCCCCGCCGGGGCGGTCCTGTTTTTACATTGCAAGTCCGGGCGTTCCGCTGCGCTGCACACCCGGCTACTTTCTTTCGTGCCTCCGGCACCTTCTTGTTTCCAATGAAACATCCCAACGCTTGATCCCGCCCTTGTCCGCTCGGGTGAAAAATGCGACAACCTTCCCGATGCGGACATTTTTCGGATTTCTCTTCTCACTGGTTGCCATCGGGTCGGCTTTCGCCGAAAAGCCAAACATTCTCTGGCTATCAGCCGAGGACATCAGCGCGCACCTCGGTTGCTACGGTGATCCTTATGCGATCACCCCGAATCTCGACGCCTTGGCCGAGCAGGGAACGCGCTTCAGCAACGTTTACACGAGCGCCGGAGTCTGTGCTCCGTGCCGGTCCGGGATCATTACAGGGATGTATCAGAACTCTATCGGCACCCATCACATGCGTTGCAATGCGACGCTGCCGGATTGGCTGAAGCCATTCCCAATGTATCTTCGCGAGGATGGTTACTACTGCACGAACAACAGCAAGACAGATTACCAATTCTCCAAACCGGGCTCCAAAGAAATCTGGGACGAGAGTTCAGGCAAAGCGAATTGGACGAAGCGACCAGACGGCCAACCCTTCTTCGCCGTTTTCAACTTCACTGGCTGCCATGAGAGTGGCATCGCAAGCGAGAGTAAATACCAGGAGGTAACCAAAGATCTTACAGAAGACCAGAGGCTGGACCCGGGCGCTTTTCAAAACCTGCCGCCCTACTACCCCAATACGTCCGTGGTCCGCGAGGACTGGAAACGGAACTACGAACTCATCACCGCGATGGACCAGTGGGCTGGAGACCACATCCAGGCGGTCAAGGATGCCGGCGAGTGGGAAAACACCATCGTCATTTTCTGGTCTGATCACGGAGTCGGGCTCCCACGCGCCAAGCGCTGGCTCTACGACTCCGGCACCCGCGTTCCGTTCATCATGCACGTCCCGGAGAAATTCCGGGATGCAGTTCCGCTCGGATCCGGCACGGTCGACGACCGCCTCGTGAATTCTGTCGATTTCGGCCCGACTATGCTGACGCTCGCCGGCCTTCCGGTCCCCGACTACATGCAAGGCCGCTCCTTTCTCGAAGGCGAACCGCGACACTTTGTTTTCGGCGCACGTGACCGAATGGATGAGCGCTACGACATTATCCGCGCCGTGCGCGATAAGCAGTTTCGCTACATCCGTAACTTCGAACCGCTCAAGCCTTACTACCAATACATGAACACTCCGGAGAAAGGAGCGACCATGAGGGAAATTCGCGAGGCTGAAAAATCGGGAGAAATGTCCGATGCGGTCGAGCTCTTTTCGGCTGGGAATAAGCCTGTCGAAGAACTCTACGATCTCGATGCCGACCCACACGAAATCAACAACCTCGCCGACGATCCGGCCCGCGCAGAAAAGCTGGACGAACTCCGCAACGCCCTGACCGAGTGGCAGCTGGAAATCGGAGACATCGGCCTTTTCCCCGAGTCGGAAATCGAGCGGCAGAAACAAGAAGCAGGATCTGACTACGCAATCTTGAGACAGAGCGACGATCCTGCGGCCTATATTGAGCTACTCACGGCGGCCGCGACCAATGCTTCGACCAATCCCGACATGTGGCGACTCGTAGCCTATCTCGTCGATGACGATCCCGTGATTCGCTACTGGGGCGCAACAGGAATCGGGAATTTCGCGGAAACCGCTGCGCAATCGCCATCGGTCGCCACTGAACTGGAAAAGTCCCTCGTCGACTCTTCCGCCGCCGTTCGTATCGCCGCCGCACGCGCACTGTGTCGCATGGGCCAAGCAGACGCCGGCCTTCCGGTTCTTTCAGCAGAACTAGCAGGCGACAACCAGTGGGCGCGACTGGAAGCAGCCATCGTCCTCGATGAACTCGATGAAACCGCCCGCCCCGCACTGGCCTCACTGCAAGGTGCGCTGAAAGACCAGCCCAACAAATACATCATCCGTGTCTCCAACAAAGCGGTCAACGATCTGCTCGGAACCGAGAACAAGGTGCCGTAGATGTCCGATGCACCGACACTCGACGCCGCACTGATCGCCGGCGGAAAGTCCAGTCGCTTCGGCGAGGACAAAGCGTTCGTCGATTGGAAAGGGCAACCGCTCTATGTCGCACAGCTTCGAAAACTGTCAGCGCTGAACCCCGGTCGGCTGTGGCTTTCGACGAATGCAGAGCAGCCTTTTCCCGATGTCCTGGAAGGCGTCACCCGCGTCGTCGACGATCCGCCCGGCACAGGTCCTGTCGGCGGGTTGCTGAGCATTTTTGAAAGCAGCACGGCCGACTTCGTTCTCGTGCTCGCGGTCGATCTTCCGCTGATGACAACGACTTACCTAGCAGGGTTGAGTGACCGCTCTACCCCTGTTGGGCACCGCCCTGTTGTCCCGAAACTGAACGGACGTTGGGAACCGCTCGTCGCAGTTTACCCACGCGAAGCGATGCTGGAATTGATCCGCTCCTCCGGCGAGCGAAAGCTGCAAAACCTTGTTGAAACGGCACTCGCCACAGGTTTGATCGAAGCACTCGACGTTTCTGAGAAAAACGAGCGGCTTTTCACTAACATCAACCGCCCGGAAGATCTCATACCGGTCGAGGAAGGTCGCTTCGACGATGCGCTAACGCTGCAGCGCTACCGGGTCGATTCAGGATTCGTCAGCGCAACCGACCGCGTCGCAGCCGAGGAGCCTCTCGAAATCCGGGTCAACGGTCAGAGTGTCGCCGTGACGATGCGAACTCCCGGTCATGATGACGAACTCGCCGCCGGCTTCCTCTTTACCGAAGGATTGATCACCCGCGGCGACGAAATTCTCGAAATCGCGCATTGCCCTGACGTCGATCCTGAAGCGATGGGGAACACTCTCGATGTTCGTCTTCGGTCGACTCCCGATCTCGCGAGCCTGACACGGCACGTTTTCACATCCAGTAGCTGCGGCGTGTGTGGAAAGGCGACAATCGACGCAGTATTTCAGAACCGCCCCGCTATTGAAAATCGGCTTTCCGTTTCGCCGGAACTGTTATTGAGCTTGTCGGAAAAACTGCGGGCGGCTCAAGACACGTTCGACCGGACAGGCGGCCTGCATGCTTCGGCCCTTTTCGACGCAGAAGGCGAGCTACTCATGCTGCGCGAAGATGTGGGCCGTCACAATGCGCTCGATAAAGTCATCGGACGCTCGCTTCTCGACGGCAGGATGCTCACAGATGTTATCTTGTTAGTGAGCGGACGAACCTCGTTTGAACTCATGCAGAAGGCGCACGCGGCCAGTATCCCGGTCGTGGCAGGCATCTCAGCACCAAGCAGTCTCGCGGTGAAATTGGCTCGCGAGAGCGGCCAGACATTAGTCGGATTCCTGCGCGAGCGCGGGTTTAACGTCTACGCCGGAGACCTTTGATCAATCGCCGTCCACGTCGCCGATGTCAGTCTGCTTTTCGAGAGCCTTCTTCGCCGTTTTCGTCACGAGGACTGTCACCACCACGGTGGCGATAAAACCAACGACGTAGAGAATCGTCTTCGCCGTGCTGGTGCTGTCTGACTCGGCGGCAACTTTCCCGAGCGTTCCGATATAGACGAACATCACGGTTCCCGGAATCATTGCGAAAAAACTGGCGAGAGCATAGTGGGTCCACTTCACCCGGGTGAGTCCGTAGGCGTAGTTCTGCAAACCAAAAGGGAACACCGGCGAAAGTCGAGTGAGCCCCACCACTTTCCAGCCCTGTTCCCCGACAGCCTTATCGATGGCCTGGAATTTCTCGTTGCCTTCCACCTTCTTCTCAATCCTGTCGCGTGCGAGATAGCGCCCGATCAGGAAAGCCAGGCTTGCCCCGACATTCGCTCCGAGAGTGACCCAAAGGCTTCCGAAGCCGATACCGAAGACCAGACCCGCGATGACCGTTAGAGCAGACGCGGGAATCAGAAAAACCGTCGCGACGGCATAAACTACGATGAACGCGGCTGGCCCCCAATAGCCGATGGACTTGATCCATTCGCCAAGACTGTCGGACCACTCTTTAACAGGCAGGAACTTAAATCCGACGAAGAGCGCGACGACGATCAAGCCGATGACGACCCAATTGCCTTTCGAACTACTGCCGTCGCTGGAAGATTTTTCGTCGCTCATAAGATAGCTTTTCAAAGCGATCACTTCTGGTCGTTCAGCGACCAGTTGTAATCGGTGTAGTCGACGTCTTTACCGGCCGTGTCGCCGTCGATCCACGGATTGAGTGCTGATAATAAAGCGGCATCGCCCTTTCCGAAATCCCCTCCATACCAATCGAAAATTTTCGAGAGATAGACCGTGTCACCTTCGATACGGTTTTTCCCGGACTGCGCGAGAAACACTTTCGCCTGGTCGTCGAGCTGATCATCGAGCTTTGCGCCCGTGTAGGCTTCGCGACGAAGCGGTGGACAGCTCACCGCCGCACAGACGAGAGAGAAGTGAATGCGTGGCTCGTCATAGTCTTCCCGTAGAATATCGTGTTCGACCGCGTTTAACGTCGTCTTTTCTCCAAACAGAATCACCGTCTTCTTGTCCCACGGCGTTGAAATCAATCCACCGAGATCCTTGATCGAATCAACGGGGTAATTGTCGATGATCAGTTGAAGTGTCTCTGCGTTATAAACGTTCGATAAGAATGCGATCTGATCATTTTCATTCCAGCCATTGAATTCCGACTTGGTCACCGCGCCCGTCTTTTCCAGATAGGAATCCAGCCCGGCACGATCCGCCTTCAATCCGGCGTAGTCGACCATGCCATTGCTGTCGACCCGTTGTTTGAGAATCGCATCAAACGACGAATGGTCGAAGGCCGTCGCGGTCGAGACAACCAGGAAGAGGACAAGAGAGGTCAGGAGTGTTTTCATATAATTCCGGGTAGATTCCTGTTTTTATGACGCGCAGGAGTCGGGAAACTTACTATGCGAGGGCGAAGACCCCGCGTCACGTCTGAAACTCACCACTGCTGATCGCCGCGATGAAAATAGCCCCATAGATGACGGCGACGACGATAAAGCCAACGAACCCGATGTAGCCCATCACCAAACCGGCCATCGAGAGACCACCGCTGGATGAGGCAGTGGGGATTTCTTTTGCCTTACTCCTGCCCATGTGTCCGCAGATGATCCCGGCGAGCGCGAATAGTGGAAAGCAGGTGACAATGCCGAGAATTCCAAAAACCAATGCGCAAATCGCGGTGGCGCTCGTGGGTGCAGCCGCAACCGTTCCGCTTCCCAGCGGCGCGCCCACACTCTGCACCTGAGCAGGAGTCAAAGAGGGTGGAGCCGCCTCGAGACCGAAAAGGTCGGGACGCGCTTCGGCAGCCTTTCTCCAGTCGGCCATCGTCTCGTTCCAGACGAGAGTTTCCGGCTTGATACTTCCCGCGCTGACAAGCCCGGAAAGTTCACTTTCGTCGACCGTAATCTGTTGCTGCGAACCGTCTGCGTAATACCACTCCATCTTTGCAGGAGACCATATCCACTCCGTCAGGAAATGGCCACAGAGAATATCAAGCGAACTCGCAGTAGCCGCGAAACGTCTCCAAGCGGGCATCGAACGCTTCCTGCGTCAGCGCCTCCATGGAGTGCGTGCTGAAACTCTCGCAGGCGAAGCTTGCCAGAATCGTGCCGCGAACCATCGCGCTCTTCAGATCGTCAAATCCGAACTCATCTTTCCCCAGACTCGAGAGATACCCGGCGAATCCGCCAATGAAGGTGTCGCCTGCTCCAGTCGGATCGAAGACTTCCTCCAGAGGAAATGCCGGACAGGTGAAGAAGTCGTCTTCGCTGAAAATCATCGCGCCGTGCTCGCCCTTTTTCACGATGACAAACTTCGGACCCATTTCCCGAAGTCTTTTGCCTGCTGCGACGACATTGGACGTGTCGAGCATTAGCTTCGCCTCGCTGTCGTTGAGGACGAGCAGGTCAATGCGCTTTAGGAGGCTCTCCAATTCGTCACGCGAAATTTGAATCCACAAATCCATCGTGTCCGCGATGGTGAACGAAGGACCGTCGCCGAGTTGATCGATCACCGCATGCTGATTGAGCGGATGCGCATTGGCCAGTAAATTGATTTTCGTCGCTGCCTTCTGCGATTCCGCCACGGCGGGCTGCCAGGACTCGAGCACATTCAGCGCGACTTCCAGAGTCTCGCGATCATTCATGTCCTCCATGTATTCGCCGCTCCAGCGAAAGGTCTCCCCTTTGGAAAACTCGATGCCTTCGAGATTGATGTCGCGGCTCTTGAGAAGATCAAGATGCTCGCTCGGAAAGTCGTGCCCGACGACACCGACGATTCCGGCCGGGCCAAAGAAGCTCGATGCGATGGCGGCATAGGAAGCAGAACCGCCGAGGAGATTCTCCTGTGACGCCTTCTGCGTTTTGACATTGTCGATAGCGATGGAACCGGAAACGAGGACACTCATATTTTTATATCGTGATTTGTTTATGTGAGGATTTGCTTAGCCTCGCGGACATAAGCAGCAATGTCGGGTGCTTGCAAGATCCCAGATACTACGACCGCCCTTTTCGCACCGGCTGCGACAACGCCGGCAAGGTTCTCTTTCTTGATTCCGCCGATGCAGAATATCGGTAAATCCTGATGCGCCTCGTGAACCTGCCGGATTTCCTCCGTTCCGATCGGGGTGTAGTCCGGCTTCGTCGGCGTCGAAAAAAGCGGGCCAAAACCAATGCAATCTGTTCGTGGATCCGCAGCCGCGAGAGCCGCTTGCTCGACGCTGTGGGTCGATCGGCCGACCAGCAGAGTATCGCCAACGATGCCCCGAACCGCGTCCATCGACGCGTCGTCCTGACCGACATGCACGCCATCAGCTCCCACTTCGGCAGCGATTTCGGGCGAGTCATTGATGATAAAAGGAACCCCGCCATCGAGGCAGATCGGAAGCAACTCGCGCGCCCAACGCGTAATGTCCGTGGCTGAGTGCCCCTTCGCCCGCAGTTGGATAACGTCGATTCCGCCTGCAATCATCTCACGGGTGACGCGGGCGAGGTCATCCGCCGCTGCGTAACCGAGATCGACAATCCCGTACAGCCTCGCATTGAAAAGAGTGCTCCGCGCCATGCCCGACTCAACAGGGTTTGATCAGTGAGTCAACCCCGTTGACTCAACTCTTGCTCTTGATCCTGAACTGGCAAATCGGATAGAAGAAAAAGAACAAGATTATGAGCAAGATCAAGAATGGTCAGCAAAGCGCGTGGCGGTTGGGACATCACCCCCCGTTCTTCGCATCCTCGTCGAGACGACCGACGGTGTACCACCAGACGAACTCGTTCGAATCAAGTTTCCCGTCGTCATTGGTGTCAGCACGCTTGACCGCCTTGCGCACTTCGCGGCGACCACGAGAGTTCTGTTTCGCTTCCATCATCGTGACAATTTCTTCATCAGTCACCGCCTTGTCATCATCGGCATCGTAGGCCGCGAATACTTTTGCCGACTTCGAAT
>Ga0222633_1001298_pt1 | contig 13964 bp, 10 predicted proteins | sample AntAcemetageno48_FD_179816 | JGI IMG/M metagenome (GOLD analysis project Ga0222633, IMG submission 179816) | Saline water microbial communities from Ace Lake, Antarctica - #48 | ecosystem: Environmental > Aquatic > Non-marine Saline and Alkaline > Saline | place: Antarctica: Ace Lake | collected...
TTGTTTTTATTTTTTGAATCGGGCGGAAATCCCGCCCCTGAATCTGGAATTTGTGTCTTCTGCTACGGTGATTCTCTTACCCGAAAATTCAAGTCTTAATTTAACTAAGTAGAATTAGAAATCGTCACGATTTGTAATCTTGTAGGCATAAGACTCCAGTTGGCCAATGTTTTCAACGGTCCCTCATCGTTGAAGAGGAATTTAAAAGGGACAGGTCAAAAACGATTGACATGCGAATTAACGAGGAAGATGTTTCGGAGTCATGAGAGGAGCACGGATCAAAGTAGATGCAGGTGATGGCGAGGCGGTGTATCACTGTATGAGTCGGACAGTGAACGGGGAGATGCTGTTTGATGACGTGGCCAAGGAGATCTTGCGTAAGCAATTACGCCAAGTCGCAGAGTATTGTGGGGTCCAAATCGTGACTTATGTGCTGATGAGTAATCACTTTCACGTTTTGCTCCGCGTGCCGAAGAAGACTGCCGTATCTGATAACGAACTGCTACGTCGCTATGCCGTGCTCTATCCGAAACCGACTAAGTATCAGGTGGCGCGAGTGGAGGCTTTGGGCGAAAAACTCAAAGATGCCGAAGATGAAGACGCGCAGGAGTGGCGGGAGCGTCAGTTCGCGCTGATGGGAGACGTTTCCCAGTTCATGAAACTAGTGAAACAACGGTTCTCGGTTTGGTATAACCGATCCCATAACCGCTATGGCACGCTCTGGGCCGAACGCTTCAAAAGCGTGTTGGTGGAAGGTTGCTCCCGCGTATCTGCCGCGATGGCCGCTTACATCGATTTGAATGCTGTGCGCGCTGGTCTTGTCGAAGATCCGAAGGATTATCGCTTCTGTGGCTATGCCGAGGCCGTCGCGGGTAATCTCGCCTCTCGCGAGGGGCTCAACTTCGTGCTCGGCACCAAGACGTGGAGGAGCGGACAGGGAGCCTATCGTCAGATGCTCTTCGGGCGGGGTTCTGGTCCTCAGGCAAAGGGGCGCGAGCTTTCGCTGGATAAGTTTAAGCAAGTGATGAAGGCCAAAGGCGAATTGCCGCTGACTGCCGTGCTACGTTGCCGAGTGCGTTACTTCAGCGATGGAGCGGTGCTCGGTTCGCGTGCCTTTGTGCAAGAACACCTTTCTCATTACCAGAAACTTAGCGGACGACGGAAACGCACTCAACCGCGACCACTTCCTGAAATCGAATCCCTCGGTGAGGTCACCACTCTCAGAGGCCTCCGCAAAGCGGCCTTCGGGTAAGGCTAGCAGCGATCATCATCGCGTTTTGATTCCCTTTGGGTCCGATACCCCGAAGCTTGCTTCGGCTTGGTTGGTCGGGAGGGTTTGAGTGAGAATGGCATGACGGTAGGATGAGTTGGAAGTAGTCTTATCAAATGCCCCGGAGCTTGCTCCGGGGATCTTTACTCGAGTCTCACCTATAGTATTAACGATTATGATAGAGCAAATCGTCAATGGGGAATCAGAAGAGAGCGGTCGAGATTGACTCGCTTTGCTCGGAGCTTCTTCCGTCGCCAAGGCTAAGGCGTGACAAGGCTGCCCTAAATATTCCCCATCAAAGTATGCTGAATTTACGTTGCTATCGTCAGCAGGACAAAATGAAAACTATGCTCATTCCTTACAGGAAGAAAGACATCATGAATTTGGCTAGTAGCATAAGAATATCCCATCATCCCTACCCGGAATTACGCGAAGTGCTTGGGGCGTTCGCCTCCGAAATCAAAGCAGAGCTAGCAGAAAATCTGGTGGGTATTTATTTGGTCGGCTCACTTGCTTCGGGCGATTTTGATTTAGATAGCGATGTGGATTTCCTGATCGTGATCAAAGCGAAATTGACCGAGCAGAACCGAAAGAATCTGCGGGCAATTCAGGCCAGAGTGCATGGAATCGATTCTTACCCTGCCAAGCATTTGGAGGGGTCATACATAAGCATTAATGACCTCAATGATTGGAGTAGTGTAGGTAAGAAGGAGCTATACTATTTCGATAATGGAAGCACGACTCCCGAACAATCCGTTCATGATAACAACTGGCATGTGCGTTGGATTCTTCGAGAGCGTGGGATTGCCTTGATCGGGGATGAGCCTGCGACGCTGCTGCCCGCGATTCCTTTGGATGAGCTGTTTCGCGAAATGAAAGCGTCGATGATTCAAATTCTGAAGGAGTTTGAAGCATCGATCAATCAGCCGCTTAACTTCTGGAATTCGCAATTTGGTCAGCCGTTCGTCGTATTGACCTGTTGTCGCATCTTACACGCGTTGCACACAGGGACGATCCAATCAAAAAAGGTTGGAGCGGAATGGGCGAAAGGATCCGTGGAGCCTCAATGACGAAAATTGATCGATCGGGCCTGGCATGATAGGGAAGGAGTCAGATTCTGTGTAAAAATCGGTCTGAGGTCAGATACCGAATTGCTGGATGAAACCTTAGAATTCATGCGGTATGTCGCTCAGACAGAAGCGATGCTCGATAATCTCTAAGTAATCAGCGTTGAATGTTTCGTCCTAGATTCGCTGTGGGCAAAGGTGATCAGGGGTTTTGGCCAGATTGGACACCAGCGGTAGGCAGTAGGTCGGTAAGCAATAGACAGGGAATTGGGCGAATCGCATGTCAAACGACCTAGAGATTTGTGTTTTCATAGGGGGGCTCCTTCGGTTTTTCCCTTTGCCCACTGTCCCTTATTTTTGGGTAACCTCAGCCAGACCCCATGCGACCCTTGAGGCAGACAGTTTCACGAGCTAAATTGTCTCAAGGACGCACGCAGAATAAACCAAATCTAGATGTGATGAACTAATTGGAACCAAATTCAGCGACTACGGCTTCACGCCCACTCCACAGAAACGACTTTATACCGTAAGCGCTTAACGCATCCAGATGGTCCCCTGACGGTTTAGTATCACGATCATTAACAATGGTGTAGGCTGTGAAGGCTTCACCTCCCCGTTGAAGTCGAACATCATTCACCGCAAAAGCGACGGTTGTTGCAAGGTCACGGGTGAGCACGTTGGCGGCTTGCATCACGGACTCCGGGCGGCGACCTGTTGCGGCAAACGCAAAATCGAAATGATGATCGAATCCGCTGCGTCCAGAAAGTTTAAGTCCTCGGAAAAATGGAACCTGTTTTTCCCGGAGAAAGGCAGCGACGTCTTCTTGGAAAAATTGGAGAACGTGGGATTGACCCATGACCGCTAGATCGTGCACCGCCAGAATAGCTTGGATTAGATTGTGCTTCTTCTGAGGAAAGTCGCGTGACGTTGCAGTTACCGAAAGTTGGCTACCAGAGTCCAATCTCACCCCAAATCCATTCAAAATCTGGCGAACATGAGCCTCGCGCTTATCGGTATTAATCTCAAGCCCCATGTCACCGAGGTCGGCCACGGTGTATCCGTCATCAGTTAGACGTAAAACGTCACCGTGCCGCTCTACAAAAATCTGGATTTCATCGTTATGAGGATCGAGAAAGGGCGTTGAGATAAGCGCATATTCCTCCGTCGACTCAAGGTGGTATCCCTCCTTCAGCCAGACCAGATAGTCATCTATTAAACGTTTTCCCTCGGCAGCAAGCATTGCTAAATCCCTTCTTGAATTTGTGGTAGTTCCACTACGTTACAGAAGCGTAAAAACGCGACAAGCCACGAGACATCATTATTATCAGCAGGTGCAACGAGTTTGGGGAGGTCTTCCGGCAGGTAAGCCACTCGATCCGCAAAGCCTTCCCGGTAAAGGTGGATATGAGTGCCGGTGAGTCGCTCATTTGGTCGATGAATTGCATCTACAGGATTTCGATGGGGTCGCCCTTCGATGTCGACACGAGCAATAATGTAGATTTTCCGGGACCGTGTCTGAAATTTTAGCCTAGCGCGTTTTCGGTTGCCGCGTTCGAGGTCTAACGAGAATTGCTCCCTATTCCCCACACCACTTAACGGGTATTCGACTTCGAATGCCTGAACATTAGGAAAATCAACAACTGCCACTTCTGCCGCGAAAACTTTTGGCATGGCAAGTCACCGGTCAGCTTCAGATTGATCTAGTGACATATGAGATACAACGAGCCTTATATTGTTTGGGCTTGGTTCAAGCGACAAGAAAATGTCCGCATTCAACTAACTTACCGCATATATGCGCACTGAAATAGTTTTTTTGTCACAGCCATCCCATAGGATACAAACTTAAGTTATTAGTTATAAACATAATACAAACCAAGGGTCACTTAAATCGTGCCACATGTCATCCCATAGAAACATTCAAGGCGGTAACTCGTTGATTACCACTGTCTATTCTCCTTTCCCTATGGGACGCCTGTGTTTTTTTGTCCACTTAAAGGGGCAGAGCTTCCAAACGTATTTTAGAGGAAACCAAGAGGGGCCGCTTTGCGGGTTGTGGTGAACTCGGTGGGTGGGGCGCCATAGTCACCGTTTACATGCGCAACAGGTGGGACAGCAGCGAAAAGTTGAAGGCAGGGGGAAACCGCTTACGCTTCGAAGGCAATCGGATGGGGTGAAGGGGATCGATTAAAAAGGCCGATCAAAACGGTCAGGCTTTGTCAGTTGTAGTGAATTCGGCGAAATGCACGAGTATTACGATATGCGTGCGAGACTGTTCGTAGCGTTGCTTAGTTAGGTGCGATATCAGCGTTGCGTGTGTTGGGGATCGGATTTGCAACGTGGCTCAGTAGTGGTCCACTAGAGAGATGTCAGAAGATTCGACTGCACGGCAAAAATCATCCGGTGAATTTTGCACGGCTTGGTCGCAAGCCCAGATCCGATAAAGCGCGCTTTCGGCATAGGCCGCCCATGTGTGGACTGCCCCGCCGTCCGTGCTGATCGCTTTTGACCCATCGCCACTTCCGACGGCACCGCGATTGGGTTTCTGCTGATGATGCTGTGGAGGAAGCGGAGTCGGCCGTCTTGGGAAAGAACGATGACTGATGGTAAATGGTGAAGCTGTCCCCTGTTTGGTTTGGACTAGAGATCTCACCGCGAGAATGGCACATTGATCCTTATCTGCCTGCTTCTGCTGACTATTTTTTTTAGGCGGGGATCCAGCCCGCCTGAGGTAGCCAGCCTCTAAGCTATCAAGAATTTGGGCTTAAACGATCACGGCTTAGCGGCTGACAGAAATGGAATATTCCAGTGGTCCATATAAATCAGATCGGGAGATTTTTTCGTTCTCTAGGCCAATTTGTTGGAGCCGTCCACGATGTGCCTCAAATGTGTCGGTATCAACCGAGGGGCCAAATGTTACATGTTGGATCCAGTGGGTCCCGGCTATCGGAATTGATAAACGATTGGTTTCAGAGCCCCCGAAGCGATCGTCGAAATCATGCACTATCAATCTCACTTCCTTCTCGTAGCTATACGCGGTTCGTTTAATCAGTAGCGAGTCGTAAAATCCATCGCAGTTGGGTTCCATGAACCTTTTTATAAACTCTTCGTTGGACCGAAACTTCTGTTTAATTCCACTCTCACTAAGATATTCAATTTTCCCAATCTTAGTGAAGACCGCTTCGTTCCTATAAGAATCGTGCGAGTTGTAAGCCTGAAGCTGCAAATTTTTTACAGAGGTAGTGACTCGAACGCCCGTGCTTTGAGACCCGAAGAGTTTCCACATCGCATCTGATTCTTTTTCGATTGTCCAACATTGGCAGTATAGCTTTTGACCCGCCTTGCGGAGATCGATCTGCTTGCCATTTCTATTGGTGAATTTTGCTCTGAATAGCGGGTTTTCAAATTTGTCCTCCCAGATAAAAGGGCATGCCAGCGACAAGGAACCTCTGAGCATAACATAGAGCTCTTTAATGGAACAGTAGCGATGAATGACATCATCCTGTCGCAAGCCGTTACGGAGTTCTAATTGCGAAGGTTCAATTAGGTCATTAGGTCGGGTCATTGTCTTACTTTTGAGGTCTGAAAATCTAGATCATATTACTTTGTCTCCAGCCACTTCCGGCCCTTGGCTGAGATTTCCCAGACGCCGTTGGGGGAGTCTTTCTTCATGCGGCCGTCGCTGTTGACCATTTTATTACGTGCCCATTGGCCGGTGTTGCGCCATCGGATTTGTTTGTCGTTTGATTTGTGGCACTCGTAGTCAATCGGCTTGAGGGTGCCCTTCATCTTTTCACCGAGGCGATCTAGCACGGCTTTGGTTTTGCCTTTGCCGCCCATCTCGACGAGCACTTCGAGGATGGGCTTGCAGTAGTCATCTTGGTTGGTGATCAACCCTTTCTTCTTTTTCCCGAAGAAGTGCTTGCTCACGATTTGCTGCACCTCGGGCGTGGCCGCATCGCGGGCGTTTTCGAGTTCTTCCCATTCGTCGGCCAGGGCTCCGACCTTTCCTTGAAACGCGAGTAGCTTCTTGGCAAAGTCGATCACGTCGGAGGCGGTGTCGTAAGCGCCGGACTTCATCGCGTCGGCACCTTCGTCCCGGATTCGCTTCTCTTCGTCGACGAGGGTCTCCGAGAGCAGCGCGAGGGCTTCGCCTACGTCGTTGTTGGTAGTTGCGCTGGTGGTCTTCTTTTTAGGCATATGATCAAGCTATCGTTTCGCTGTTTTCATTTCAAAATACTCTTTCAGGCATATAGCTAGTTTCTTGATATTCCCTTGTGAATCTGCCTTGAAACTATAGCCCGATCCTGTTGCTTTGGTAATAAGGATCTCTATTGAGTCGGTTACATCGCGTAAGAGTTGAACTGGTATTGGAGGCAATGGCTTGGAACCCATAGCTACCGAAAAGTCGACGTGCGCATAAGTCTTATTACGATGATCTTCACGTATCGAGTTGGACTGATCCTGGACTTTCTTCAAAAGCTCGTGAGTGTAGTCTGCTTTTTTCGTCTCCCCTAAGTCTCTAAGCAAATGAACAAGGCTACCTAATGTTAAATTGTTATGCCCACACTTCTTTGCGGGTTCAGTGAGTCGTGCAATTCGGATGAAAATGGAGTCCACCAATGCCGGTAACATTGAGAGGAGCGTCCGTTTCGCGTGGCGATTGAGGTGCTGTATGTCTTCAGGAGTGAGCGTGTAATAGTCCTGCAGCGTCTGCACCATCTGGTCGAGTTGGTAGATATCTTTTTCAAGCCAGGCCTGCACTTGCTTTAGCTGCTCCTGCGGTGTCTTTGCTTCTTCGCTTGAGTCCAACATCACACCTTCCCCTCCTTCAGAATGACGCCGAGGAGGTCGGGGCTGGCTTCGGGAATGCGGGTAATGCGTTCGGGGATCTTTGCCTCGATCAGGCGATGCTGAAAAGTTTCGATGTAGGCGAGCTGCTCGGTTTCTGTGGCGTCGGGGGTGTAGTCCTTCATGGCTTCAGCCACCGTATCTTGGAAGAGCAAGTCGCGCTCGGCCATGTGCTCGCGGAAGTAACACTCCATCACGCAGGCGTCGATGAGGTCTTCGAGGAAGCTGGCGGGCGACGGTAACCCGTCTGCTGCCATTCGCAGGCGTGCAAGGTTACTCAAAAGTGAATGTGAGGAACCAGAAGTCCGTGGAATAGGTATTTCCGCCAGTGGAGTCCGGAACATTTCCAGCATCTTCCCCTTCCGCTTGCCTCGGTGATACAACCAGCAATAGCAGATTTGACTGTTAAGAAAGGCCAGCAGGAAAAACAAATCGTAACCCGCAGCAGGCTTAGTTATGACGTAGCAATCAGAACGGCAGAATCATTCAATGGAGTTGTAGGCAAACCGGCAAGTGTTGGTTCTGTAGGGTAGGACGATTTTTTCGCCACCAAAAATTTCCTCGTCACGAGGCCATTGTAGTTGGAAGAACTTTATGACTCCATTCTGAACCTCGCGTCTTTCGTCAAGTATGTCCTTGAATCGCCTTAAGTGGCCGAGAACTTCAGGGTAATCGCGTAGGTCCGTTTTGTCACGACCAATGTAGAGCAATCTTTTCGTTGTTGAGTCTGAGGAGCGGTAGCGCTCGATGTCCGAATTTTTATAGAAATGCCTGAGTAATAAGTTCTCTTCACTCGAGAATCGCGACAAGTTCAGTGTGTCACTTGGATTGTCGTAATCGAAAACAAATATGCCTTCTTTTAGATGAATGCCTGCACTCGCGGACAGTCTCCCAATATTCTGTTTAGACACGTAATCGCAGCCGCTTACCACACCTTGATTGATACTGGCGATTGAACCGAGAGAAATGCCAGCGTTTGCGACCACGTCCAAGATGCCGCTCATGCCGATCTGCCCATTCGGCAACTCAACCGACTGGTATGTAAGTCTGATGTATCGATTATCACCGTTGAAAAGATCAGACTGTGACACCTGAAAGTAGTTTGTTTCGGTATCATCCCACCTCAAAATGGAGTCCAAGAGTTCTGCGTCAGACATTCCGGTGCGTCTAGTTTCGCATGTCTTCGCAAGAGCATTAGACTGCCGTTTTGATAGTATGGTAATTAGATTGTGCTGACCGAGAGCCGCCTCAAATATCTTGAGTTCACCAAAATTGACCATTTTCTCAACTGTGGCTGCACCTTCAATGTGAGCACGCAGCTTTCTTCCGCCTGATGCAGTCGTGAAGTAATTCGTTGTAATGAAGGCCACGCAGCCCCCCAGTTTCACGTAATGGATGGCTGCATGAAAGAAGAAGTAAAAATAATCCATTTTCCCCATGTAGAACTGACCCAAGAAGCCTTCCTTCGTCCTCCGAAATAGCTCTTTGTGGCCACTTTCTCCGATGTAAGGGGGATTGCCCAGAACCACATCGAACCCGTCTGCCAACGAACGTCCAAACATCCAATGTGGATCGAAGAAGTCGGCAGAGGCCTGCGGGTCGAAGGCATCCCAATCGGCGAGGTGCTGAGCCTTCTTTGAAACATCCGAGTTCTTGTTGGCTCCCAAGCCATGGACAAGTGCCTCGGAGAGTTTTTGACGGAGCGACTTGATTCGCTTTTGCAGGGTAATTTTCTGGTCGCGACGCTGGATGTTGAAGTGACTGTGGTAGACCTGCTCGATTTCTTTTTCGATGGGTTCGATCAGGTTTTTGATGAATAGATCTGGCTCAGGAATCGGCAGACCAATGAGCGTGTTCGCGGCTACGAACTTCGTTTCCAGATTGGGCAGCGGGCGGATGCCGTGGTTGTCCTTCTTGTTCCGGTTGGTCTTTTGGTCGCAGACGAGCGAAATAAAGAAACGAAGTTTCGTGATCTGGATGGCGATGGGCTGGATGTCCACGCCGTAGAGGCAGTTTTCGATGAGGTAGAGCTTGCGGCCGTAGTCGTCGTCGTTGTCGGCGAAGGCGGCTTCGAGCTGTTCGCGCATGGGGGCGGAGTCGAGCTTGGCGAGTTGGGTCTGCTTCCAGCGGTCGTTGTCGGGATCGAGCTTGCCGAGGATAGTGACGAGCTTGTGGAGGACGCCCATGGGGAAGGCTCCGGAGCCGCAGGCGGGGTCGAGGACTTTGACCTCATCGATGGCGGCGATGAGGGTGGCGACTTCGTCGGGGGTGAACTGATGGGGTTCCTCGGTGTAGGTGAAGAGTTGGTCGAGCTTGGAGCGTAGCCGAGACAATCCTGTCTCGGTTTGTGGAGGGACGCAGACAGGATTGTCGGAGCTGCTTTTTCGCGAATTTGGAGGGGAGACCGAGACAGGATTGTCTCGGCCACTCTGGGAAAACTCACCATCCTCCAACTTTGCCTTCAATGGATTATCCGCGATGTAACGAAGGAAGCGATGGAACTGCGCCTCACTGCGAACAATATGATCGAAGGATTCTTCCTGCCAGAATGGTTGTGCGGTCCGGTTCAGCAGCGCGTTGCACTCCTTGGCACTCACGCCTTTGATGCCCTGCATGATTTTCGAGAGAACGTGACCTTCGCGCGGACGAATGAGCAGATGGACATGGTTGGGCATGATCACCCAATCGTGAAGGTCGTAACGTTCCCCGTCGAAGTGGGTGAGGCACTTTTCCACGAGGCCACGAACATCGGAGCGGCGGAGGTGGCATTCTCCTTCTCCGGCATCGAGCCATGTCTCAAGCCGGTCGCCGAAGCGCTCGTTGTATTCTTTCCAATCGGATTCAGACCACGGCTCGGGATGGTGTTTTGCCCAGGCGTCCCGTTCCGCTTTCCATCCGGTGAGTTTTGTCTGAGGGAGCGAATCGGCTAGGCGGAAGGTGATCCAGTAGGTGGTGCCATCTTGTGTCCAGTGGGGGAGATTCTGTCGGGTTTTATTGGTGGGTGCGTCTGGGTTGTAGGGTAGCAGAGACAATCCAGTCTCTGCAGGAGACCGAGACAGGATTGTCTCGGCTACCTTGCGCTCCAGGTGGGCTTTGAGGGACTCGTCCACCATGTAATCTACGATGGGGCGCGGGGTGTAAAAGGAGCCGGTCTGCGTGCGGGCGGTGGTCTTGGTTTCCTCGTTGTAGGAGGCGAGGAGGTTTTCAAAGACTTTGCCGAGGAGTTCGGGGTCGAGGGCGATTTCCTGATCGATAGGGGTGTTCTCAACGATGGTGAACTTGTAGCGGTTCAGGATGGAGATGAGGCCGGTGACTTTTTCCCGCTTTCGCTTGGTGTCATTGAATGGAACTGAGAGATCGACAATCCTTTCGGTGCCAAAGAACAGGCTGTCGGGGACGGTCGGGCGTTTCTTGGGGTTGCGGGAGAAGCCGTCGAGGTAGAGTTTTTTGAAAGTGGCAGGGACAATCCTGTCCCTGTTCCCTGAAGATCCTCCGACAGGATTGTCGGGGCTACTTTCCTCGGTGCGGTCGAGGCACTCGAAGAGGCCGCCGTTGAGGAAGGGAATGTCGGCGAAGTGCGCGAGGGCGGCTTCCGGTCCCTCGCGGAACAGGGCCTCGTAGCGGTAGAGGTTGTTGATGTCGTAGGTGGCGCGGTTCTTCAGAAAGCCCTCATCCTTGGCGAAGACACGGTAGACCTTGCCCTTACCACTTTTTCCCATGCGTTGGTTGAGGGTGGCGAAGAAGAGGTTCTGCAGGATGGCCTGGTAGTAGGTGGAGCTGGTCTCGCTCTCGGGATCGAAGCCTATGAGGAGCTTTTCGAGATCGGCGGGGTGGAAGAGCTTTTCCGGGATGAGGCCCTTTTCCTTGAGGAACCAGCAGAAGATGAGGCGGGTCAGCAGCCGGATGAGTCCGGTGGCGCGGCGCTTTTCGTCGTCGGGCTCGAGGTCGGCGGGAAACTCGACCTGCGGGAGCGCCCAGAAATACCAGTTGGCGAGTTCCTTGTAGAAATCCTTATTGATCGCCTCGACTGAGAACGCCTCTTGAATGGTCTCCAATGAGTCGAAGGCGCAGCCTTCGATTTGGCGGATGAAGGTGCCGTTACCCTCCGTGGTGGGATCGACGAAATAGGTGTAGCGGCGGAAGTGAGAAAACTCGGCTTTGGCTCCCTTGTAGATCTTACTGATCAGGCTCAGGCGGAAGGCTCCGTTGAGTCCGCGAAAGATGAAGATACCGGCATCGGCAGTGGGACGCGCCTTCAGGATGGCGCGGGCGGCGTCGAACTGAGCTTTACGGCAGGCGCGTTCGGTCAGCTCAACTTTGACTTCGGTGTAGGCAAAGAGCAGCGTGCGCGTATCGAAGGGAAGCTGTCCAAACAGCTGGAAGTCGCCAAAGCGCTCGGTATCGGGATTTTCGAGGGGCTCTGTCACCCGTTCGAAGCTGCTCGGGCAGAGACTGCGGAAGCAGGCTTGAGCAGATCGGAGCGAGCAGTCTTGGATCAGGTCGTTTAGTTTTTCGTTGGATGCGGCGGGCATAGGATACGGAGTATGCAGAGTGAATTTTGAATGGTGAAAGCCTGCTCGCTAGAGGGTTTAAAGATGATTTGAGATTGACTGAGAGCGGCGCTTATGGCCTGTTTAAGGCATGGACTGGGAATGCTCGGTCGGTAAGCGGTTTCTGGTTTTCCGGAGCCGCTTATTTGTCTTTACGGAAAGACTTTCCAGCCGAAGACTCCTGTCTGCTGATAGAGTTTCGGCTGCACGGAGTTGAACGCGATATTTGGCTTTTGGGGAAAAAGGATTTTCCGCGCGGATGGATGGGCACAAAGGTCGGCCAGTTGCGTGCCGACGATGTTATCATATTTTCGCCTGAAAGTGATCGGACAGTTCAACTGGTTGAAGCGGCTCGCGCTGACGAAGTCTGTGCCGTGCGTCATGACTCGATAGAAAGCCGACTCCAGTTCCTTGTCCTCATTGGCTCCACGTGCTTCGGCTATGATGGGCAAGGCAGTTTCCCCGGTGCGTTCCAATAGGTGAACGATTTGCTCCATCGTGAACTTGAGTGCGAGTTGATACGGGTTGTCGGCGATGGCGCCGTATCGCTTCAAGTGCTGGTCCTTTCGAATCGCGGTGATGAAGAGGTGAAAGGGGATCCCTTCGACCAGTGCACTAATCTTCGGTAGAAATGTGGCTCGCTGAGTCGCATTTTGCAGGAAGCTGAAATCTCCAGTCGCTTTACGAATCTCGCGGTTGTGGATGTTGACGCCTTCGTGGCTCCACGACTCAACCTTGAGTGCGGCAAAGGCTGGCACCGCCTGTTTCACATAGACATCTCTTTCGATCACTATAGTCGCGAGCACGAATACCGGAAAATCTCGGTCAATGTTCTTGAGTGAGTGATCGCCGCATTCATCAAAAAATGCGAGATAGCGGGAACTCTCGACCGCTGCTTTTACGGTTGAGTCGGTTGATACTCTCCCAGTCTGCGTCACTCGATACCTTTCTGGTTTTCTACTGCGATGATGACTTCTTCGTTCAGTGCGCCGATCCGGGCTTTGAGTTGTTCCAGGTAGTCGGTGCCGAGCTCTGCCCGGAGGCTGGAGAAGGTCTTCTTGGCTTTTTCAACTTTGGTGCCGATCTCGGAGATACGCCGGAGGGTATTAGTCGGCAGCGTCTTATATTCCGCCATATCTTCGCGGAGGGATTTAAGGAAGTTATGGAGCGGGCTCAGTTCGGGGTGCGCGATGAAGGCGTTGACCACGTTGATCGCTTTGGCCTCGGTGCTGTTTTGTTTCGGGTTGTTGGCGTGCTTTTTTCTGAAATCGCGCACGCCGGCATAATCTTCCCAGAAAGCGGCGCTAAAGTTTTCGCGCGGGGTCTCGAACTGGCAGCGGATGAGCTCGATGGCGTCTTCGAGCGGGATCTCCTCGGCTTCGGCTCCGGCTTCGGGGCGGCCTTGGGCAAAGAGGTCGCGGCCTTTGAGGGTGAAGACGGTGAGCCAGTCGTTATCGGATTGCTTGGCGGTCTTCACGCGTGGGGCAAATTTCTGGACCTTCTCCAAGACTTCGGGATGTTCCGCTTCGATCTCGGCGAGCAGGCGGCGAATCTCCGTAAAACTGCTTTCGGTGCCGTTTTCCTCGGGCTTGGCTGTGACTTTGCTGTAAAGAGCGGAGGCGGTCGGGATCTCGTCGGCAGAAAATATCTGTGCGTCTTCGCCCAGCGTATTGTGAATCATAAACATCTTGTCGGCAGCGATCTGGCGGCTCTTCACAATATCGGCTCCCTTTTCGGTGGGGAAGAAGTTCTGGATCTGCAACGCGCTGAAGACCTTTTTACTGATACGGTTGATGCGACCAACGCGCTGGATGACCCGGGTGGGATTCCAAGGGATATCGTAGTTCACGACCAGGCCAGCGCGGTTTAAATTGAAGCCTTCCGATATTTTATCGGAGGCGAGCAAGATGTCGTAGTCATCTGCTTGTTTCGCATCGGGAACCGAAGCATCGAAGTTGGCTAGCATTTCGCGCTCTTTCCCGGCGCCAAAGGGCCCAGCCACGGTGAAGACTCGGCTTTTGAAAGCCCTTTCCAGCAGAGGGCTGAGGTAGCGGACAGTATCCACATATTCGGAGAAGATAATGATCTTTCGTTTGGGCTCTCCGGCCTTCGGCTTCTTGTTGAGCGTTTGACGCAAGGCATGGATCAAGCAGTCCGCCTTAGGGTCTGGTTGCAGCAGGTCGAGCTTGGCGATCTCGCTTTGAATTTCGCGGAAGAGCTCGATATCCG
>Ga0222633_1001299_pt1 | contig 13957 bp, 10 predicted proteins | sample AntAcemetageno48_FD_179816 | JGI IMG/M metagenome (GOLD analysis project Ga0222633, IMG submission 179816) | Saline water microbial communities from Ace Lake, Antarctica - #48 | ecosystem: Environmental > Aquatic > Non-marine Saline and Alkaline > Saline | place: Antarctica: Ace Lake | collected...
ACCTCTACGGTCTCGCTGAAGAGGAGCATGCCGGAGGAGCGCTTGTGTTTCCTTCGTTCGATCTGGGCGAGCACTTTTCCCTGAGCGATTTTCGCCAGGAGGTGAATCACACGTTTGCCGAAGTGGTCGATCGCTACGGCAACCTCATGGATGTTCAGTTGGAAGGATACGGAATCGACAAGGCCTTTCCCTCGATTCTCTACATCCCTGAAGATGCCGATATCGATCTGAGAGAGCAGACCATCACCTGGACGAAAGACGGGGAATCCAAAGGGATTCAACTACAGCCTGAGCGTAGTTATGTGCTTCCGTCCGGATATAAAGTGGAAATGCGTAAACCTTCTGCGGGGCAGCGCTGGCGCCTTGTCGGGACGAATGCCGAGGGGACATTCTGTCATAAGCCCTGCACGGTTTCCGGCGGAGGGAAATCGGAAATCTCGAAGTCCCTTTCCGACGCGATGGAAGAAGGACCGGTCATCATGCCCCGGTTTGAGCAGGACATGTTTCTTGTTGAGCAGCTGTTGCAGCGTGACTACGGGGATCGCTTCCAGAATCCCAACGAGCCCGGAAAGCAAAGTCGTGGCATTCTTGATCCGGAACGATCTCTCGGCTCGGTGATGCGTCTTTTCACTCGAAGTGATGCTTTTACGGACGAATATAATGAATTCATTTCGACGATTCCACGTAGCGTTCGCGATTTTATCCTGACACTTAAGCGATACTGGAAAGCGGGTTGGAAAGACGACTGGAGAAGCCGCTTCCGTGTTGACAGCATCAACGGAGAGCCGGGAGTTCTATTGAAATATCGGCTCAACCAGGTGATGACCGGTTACATCCGGGTTGGGTACGCCCGGGATGGTTCGTGGCGGATGTTTGACCTGCGGAGAGATTTTTCTCCATCGACAAAATTGCAGCGGGAAGATGACATCACTGCGTCGATTACGGTTCCTGCCAGGGATATCGAGGAAGACCTCCTCCATCCGGATGTTCGATTTCCCGCCTACAAATTCACGACCAATTGTGAGTATCGGCTTTTTCAGCGGCCCGATGAAGCGATTCACCGCGGCTACGATAAACAGACGGAACTCGACTTTTCTAAAGGGGGTAATTTCTTTTCCAACTACGAGCCCAAGACCCGGCAGGAAGGAAAAGCGCTCGTGGCCGATGCAATCCGGTTCAGCTACTTTACCGAACCTCTGCGCAAGATGCTGAAGCAATTCGCGAAAGCGAAATCGAGTCCGGAGTATGTGATCAGTTCCGCTCATCCGCGCATCGTCGAAGGCAAGCCGAGTGAAAACCCTCGCTACCTGCAAAATCGCCCGGATCTGGAGAATCCGCGTTCGGAATACCTCGCTGAGGTCGGTTCGCGTCTCTACCGTCGTATTTCCCTGAATCGTCCCGTTTACAATCCGGTTCATGCCGTTCTACCGGGCCGCCGCAACAACCCCGGAGACAAGGAGACCGGGATTCGTCCCCTCGCTGTCTTTGGGCCGATTCATTACCAGGAACTGCCGGAGTTGTTCATGGATTTTGTTGCGAGTTTGACCGGGAAATCTCCTTCGACGACGGGGGCGGGTTCAGAGGGGGCTCTCACGAAGGGGCCGTTCAATGCACTTCTTCCTGTGGTCGATTTGAATGCGGCGCTTCTTAGCTACCTGATGACGGGTTACGAGGGGTTCTCTACGGCGGCTGGATATGTGGGCCCGAATTACCGGGTCGATCACGATGTCAGTCTTGTTGTTCCTGAAATCTGGAGCCGGATGTTTCTTCACGAGAGACGTCCGGAATGGCTGATTGGAAACGGTTTTCTCGAGGCCATGCAGGATTTCGAGGAAGACGGTGAGACTATTTCTGCGAGCCGACTCGGCTACCGGATAAACGCGAAGTTTGTAGAAACCTTCTTTGGTCGGATGTTCACTGAGCCGCGCAGCGTGTTCTCAGAGGATATGCTGCGACCCGAACTGCAGAGCCACGAGCAGTTCGTCGATGGGATCAAGAACATTACCGAGACTCAGCAGCGAGTCGCGAAGAGCTACTTTGAAGATGGGGGCATCGATCTGGCGATTCCGCCTCTGCGGGCGATTCTTCACATCATGGCCTACGGTGAATATGAGGGGAAAACAATTCACGACCCTGAAGTTCGGAGGCTTTTTGACCGGGATCAGGTTCTGGCGAGCGACTGGTATCAGGATCGATTAGTGGCGAAAAAAGATCTTCGACTTCGAATGATGCAGGATCACATCCGTTGCCTGGAAGAGTTTCTCGATCGGTCCAATTATTCTCTAGAGGCGGAGAGGCTTGAATTGAGCACCCGCCTCGATGAGACCCGGGCTTCGCTGGCCGAGTTTGAGGGGGATCCAGACGAGTATATTAGCCGGATCACCGGCTCGATCGGGGTGGAGCCGAGCTTTTATACCGAATAGCCGGAATTTCTCAGCGGGTCCGCCGGAAATAATTTACCAAACCCGCCGTGATTCCATCGGCATATTCCTGGTAGATATTCTTCCGGTAGACTCCCTTGAATTCCCGTAGGCCGTCGTATTCGCCCGCCTGAACCCGGGCGTGAACGTCTTTATGATTCATGCAGTAGGGCTCGAAGAAAACGACGGGACACTCGAAAACTCTGTTGGCGAGAAGATTGCGCGCCCAGACCAGATCGTTGTCGTTCACTGCCATTCCGCTGCTACCGCCATAGTGAAAGGCGGGCAGTCGGGTTTCTTTTTCCATCGAGTAGGAGATCTCATCGGCCAGATCCAACTCCTCGTAATAGACCCGCTGGAGGATGCGGATCAGCATTTCAAGCCGGGTGTCGTCTTCTGCGATCTCGCCTTTGCTGTAGCAACCGTTGATGAGGAGGTGCAGATGGTTGGCGCTGCGGAAACTCGGTCGGCGGGAGTTAGTCCACGGCGAGGCGTTGAAATGTAAGCACAGCGCGAGGTCGGGCTGAAGGCTTTCGTTTACCAGATCGCCGCGGCTTCGGATTTCGCTCGATATGGCGAACATGACTTTGGCCGTGCTGGCGATGAGACCGGGGGAGGGAACTTTGTTTCTCTCGATCAGATAGGAGCGCGCTTCGTCCTGTAAGGTTTCTACGCGCTCATCAGTGACCGGTTGATTCTCATCGCGAGTCAGGAGGACTGTGGCTCCAAGGATTTCGAGATCACGCTTTAATATTTTCGCCACCTTCAAGGTCATTTCGCCTTCGCGGACCTCGATGGTGTCGCGTCCGATTTTGAAATGTCGGTCGTCCCAGGTGACCCATTTGCCCCCGATATGACCAGGGTCGATTGCGATGACGATGTCTTGAAGGGGCCGGGATGAATTGGCGGGCAGATCGGGCAGTTCGGTTGGTCCGCGCCAATATTTCGGGGCATCGGCAGAGAGACGGTGTTGATTTCGGAATCGCAGATCGTACCAGCCCGCTTCCGGGTGGTTCGATTGCTTCAAGATTAATGCGCGATCAGGCTCGATCGTAATGAAATCGGCGAACTCTTCCGGGCTGCGGGCGTAGCAATGCTTCAGCAGATAAACAAACTCATCCCGCGAGATGGTGTGCTGATACTTGTCGAGTTCCGACCAGTCTGGTAGTTGACCGAGCCGGGCCAGGTGAGGGGCAGGGATTGGCAGATCCGAGTCTGCATCAGCGAATAGCGGGAATGTGAGGAAAAGGGCCCATAAGCGGAAGTATCCGAAACTTTTTGTTTCCCTGAAGAGCATCCTCACGGAACAAGTGAACCATGCTCAGGATTCTTTTTCTAGGAGATATTGTCGGCGAACCGGGTCGCAGTGCTGTGATTTCGCGTCTGCCAGCATTGAAATCTGAGCGCGAAATCGATTTCATGATCGTCAATGGTGAGAACGCAGCGGGCGGGCGGGGGATCACACCAAAGATTGCGATTGATCTGCTTCGCGCCGGTGCTGCCGTCATAACCACGGGGGATCACATATGGGACCAGTATGAGATCACCGCTTTTATGGAGACCGAGCCCCGTGTTCTGCGCCCGATCAATTATCCCGAAAATACGCCCGGGTGGGGTTCGATCTTTCTAGATACGGCAAAAGGCAAAGTCGCCGTGATCAACGCTCAGGGTCGGACATTCATGCAGCCTCCGTTGGAAAATCCGTTTCTCGCTGTCGAGGTCGAGGCACGGCGCCTCCGCGAAGACGAGGGCATAAACATGATATTCGTCGATTTTCATGCAGAGACGACGAGTGAAAAAATTGCAATGGGCCGGACCCTTGATGGGATGGTTTCGGCCGTGGTCGGCACGCATACGCACGTTCAGACTGCGGATGAACAAATTTTTCCGGGTGGGACAGCGTTTCTTTGCGATGCCGGCATGTGTGGCCCACTCGATTCCGTCCTCGGGCGGGAATTAGAGCCGGTGATCGAGCGTTTCAAGACATCCACCCCCCGTCGCTTCCCAGTGGCGAAGGGGCCTGTGGGATTGCGGGGTGTGATTGTGGACGTCGACGAGGCCACCGGAAAGGCTCAGGCAATCGAGCGGTTTTCCGAGGATTTGGAGCCGAAATCGAATGCAGATTGAGGGCCGATATTTTACTCCGGAAATGCTTCTCTCAGTTTTTTTTACGAATTTGGATAAATTTTTTGACAGAACCGGCGAACGGCGTAGTTTTCGCGGCTTAATCTGCTAAGATTGGCATTTGGCCTCGGTGCTCCCACCCGAAAGGGTAAGGTTGCCGGGGCTTTATTGCCTATCGAAGGAGATGGGGCTACCTGAGTGATGAGATCTTTGGTCTTTGAGGCTCAAGGTGCTGAAAAGCTCTTGTAGCTCAGGGGTAGAGCACTTCCTTGGTAAGGAAGAGGTCATGGGTTCAAATCCCATCAAGAGCTCCACTTGCCTTTTAGCATTCGAGAACGATAACGGAACCCAGAAAAAAGCGAATTCCAACCCGGTAGCTCGCACTTGGCCCCGAAAGGGTCGATCTTTCAGAAAAAACCAACAAACAACCAAAGGACAATGGCTAAAGCAGCATTCGAACGTAACAAGCCGCACGTGAACGTGGGTACCATCGGTCACGTTGACCACGGCAAGACAACGCTCACGGCAGCGATCACCTCGACTCTCTCGGATTTTGGACTCGCCGAGAAGCGCGCATACGACGAGATCGACGGTGCTCCCGAAGAGCGCGAGCGCGGTATCACAATTTCCACGGCTCACGTTGAGTATGAGACCGAAAAACGTCACTACGCACACGTCGACTGTCCCGGTCACGCTGACTATGTGAAGAACATGATCACTGGCGCTGCTCAGATGGACGGAGCGATTCTCGTTTGTTCCGCAGCTGACGGCCCGATGCCTCAGACTCGTGAGCACATCCTTCTTGCCCGTCAGGTTGGTGTTCCCGCTCTCGTTGTTTTCCTCAACAAGGTTGACCAGGTTGACGATGATGAGCTTCTTGATCTCGTTGAAATGGAAGTTCGCGAACTTCTCAGCCAATACGAGTACCCCGGAGACGACATTCCGATCGTTCGCGGTTCTGCTCTTAAAGCCCTCGAGGGCGATGCTGACCAAAAGGCAAACATCATGAAATTGATGGAAGCTGTTGATGAGTATATCCCTCTTCCGGAGCGTCCAATCGATTTGGATTTCCTCATGCCTATCGAAGACGTGTTCTCGATTGAAGGTCGTGGAACGGTTGCTACCGGTCGTGTTGAGCGCGGTATCGTCAAGAAAATGGAAGAGGTCGAGATCGTTGGAATCCGCGACACGCAGAAGACAACGGTTACTGACATCGAGATGTTCCGTAAGCTTCTCGACGAAGGTCGTGCAGGCGACAACGTCGGTCTTCTCATGCGCGGTCTTAAGAAGGATGACATGGAGCGCGGTCAGGTTATCGCCAAGCCCGGTTCCATTACTCCCCACAAGAAATTCAAGGCTGAGGTCTACGTCCTGTCGAAAGACGAGGGTGGCCGCCACACGCCGTTCTTCAATAACTACCGTCCTCAGTTCTACTTCCGCACGACGGACGTGACCGGTTCGGTTAATCTTCCCGACGGTGTCGAGATGGTAATGCCTGGCGACAATGTTTCTATCGAGGTTGAGCTCATCACGCCGATTGCTATGGAAAAGACCATCCGCTTCGCTATCCGTGAAGGTGGCCGCACCGTAGGTGCAGGTCGTGTTTCCGAGATTCTCGATTGATAGACGGTATTACAGTTTTCGGACCGGCCCGACCCTGAGGGGTCCGGCCCGAACTCCAAAAACCATCATGAGGGGACCCGAGATTTCGGCTCCCCTCTTTCCGCCGATAAGGGTAAAATTTTCATAAAAGGGTAGTAGCTCAATTGGTAGAGTAGCGGTCTCCAAAACCGTTGGTTCCGAGTTCGAGTCTCGGCTGCCCTGCCACTAAGTGAGGGTGAGGCAGTCAGGCAAACAGTAAATTTCAAATGAAGGTAACAAAATATCTGGGCGAAGTTAAGGTTGAGCTGAAGAAGGCGACTTGGCCTTGGGATCCCAAAGAAAAAGGGCTCAAGAAATACAAGCAACTCATCGATTCGACCATTGTTGTGATGATCGCAATGGTTCTGCTCGGTGCCTATGTTGCTACAGTCGACTTTGCGATGCGCCAGGTGATGGATTTCCTGACCTCTGGTTTCTAGGCCCCTGCCACCCCTTCTATTTTTTACTTTCCCCCCAACGATGCCAACCATTCCAGCACCTGAAGACCAGTGGTATGTTATTCATGTTCTCTCCGGACAGGAGATGAAGGTGCGCGCCAGCATGGAGCGGCGCATTGATGCGGATGAAATGGGTGATCTCGTATACGAAGTGCTTGTTCCGGAGGAGCGCGTCTCCGAGGTCAAGGGCGGCCAAAAGCGCGAGGCTAATCGCAAATTTTTCCCCGGTTACATCATCATCAACATGAATTTGTTGACTAGTGATAACAAATTGGTGGACCGCACTTGGTATTTCGTTCATGAGACCGACGGCGTCATCAATTTCGCCGGTGCTAAGGAGCGGCCGATGCCGATGCCGCAGCACGAGGTCGAGAGCATGTTGGCACAGATCAAGGAGCGCGAAGGTAGTATCAAACCTGCCATCCAGCACGAAGTCGGCGACTCCGTGGTCGTATCCGACGGGCCATTTCAGGGCCAGAACGGCGTCATTGCCGAGATCAATTTGGAAAAAGGCGAGCTGATGGTGTCGGTGAATATCTTCGGTCGCGAAACATTGGTGCCGCTCGAATACTGGCAGGTGGAGCTCGGCTAATATCTCCCGCAAGGCATGACTAAGCAGGGTTGAGTGAGTGGCTTAATCCTGTTGAATCCGACGAAAACGAAATTTCTAACAACTCAGAACGATGGCTAAAGAAGTAGTAAAACAATTGAAGCTCCAGATTCCGGCAGGACAGGCGAATCCGTCGCCACCGGTTGGACCTGCACTCGGTCAGGCCGGGGTGAATATCATGGAATTCTGCAAGGCGTTCAACGCCGCGACGCAGCAGAACGCCGGAGACATTCTCCCTGTCGTGATCAGCGTATATCAGGATAAGAGCTTCACATTCATCACCAAAAAGCCGCCGGCAGCCGTGCTTCTAAAGAAGGCCGCCAATCTTGCTTCCGGTTCTGGTGAGCCAAATAAGAATAAAGTTGGCAAGCTGACTAAGGCACAGCTCGTCGAGGTGGCAAAAATCAAGATGGACGATCTCAATACTGATGACGAGGAAATGGCCTGCCGCATTCTCGCTGGAACCGCCCGCCAGATGGGCTTGGAGATCGTTGACTAATTTTCTGAATTTTTTCAAACAATAAAGCAGGAGGGCTGAACGTCCGCATGAACTGCACCCAATAAAATGGCAAAACACAGAAGTAAGAGATACAAGAAGGCCGCCGAACTGGTGGATCCGGAGAAAGTTTACCCGATTGCGGAGGCTGTTGCTCTGGTGAAAACACTACCAGCACCGAAATTCGACCAAACGGTGACGTTGACGTTTCGTATGGGTGTTGACCCGCGTCAGTCCGACCAAATGGTGCGTGGCACATGTCCGCTTCCAAATGGCAGCGGTAAAGACGTCCGCGTGCTCGTCTTCGCTGAGGGCGAGGCTGCAGCCGAGGCGAAGAGCGCTGGTGCGGAACACGTTGGTCTCGTGGAGCTCATCAAAGAGGTCCAGGACGGTATGAACGATTTCGATGCGGTTATTGCGACACCCTCTGCTATGTCTGAAGTGCGTAAGCTCGGTAGGCAACTCGGGCCCCGCGGCTTGATGCCGAACCCGAAGACGGGAACGGTGACCGATGATACTGCAGCCGCAGTGAAGGCGGTCAAGGCTGGTCGGATCGATTTCAAGCTCGACAAGAATGGCAACATCTCTGTTCCGATCGGGAAAGCATCGTTCGAAGACGCTGCCTTGATCGAGAATGGACACGCCGTGATCGATTCGATCAACAATGCTCGTCCCGCTACGGCGAAAGGCATTTTCATCGAAAATGGAGCTCTCGCCGCAACAATGTTGCCGGGCCTCAAAATCGACGTCTCCGCCTGGAACTAATCCAAACCGAAACCTATCAATTTTTCATACGATGAAACAGTATAAGCAAATCATCATCGACGGTCTTCTGGAGCGGATCAACGAGTCGCCCTATCTACTGGTCGCCGACTACTCGGGCATGACGGTGCCTCAGTTTGAAGCGCTTCGCGGCAAGCTCAAGGAGAACGGTGCCGTTCTCCGTGTTGCGAAGAACAGTTTTGTGAAGCGTGCTGCCGACTCAGCTGAGTATCCCGAGGGACTCGCCGATTTTCTCTCCGGTCAGACGGCCATAGTCACCGGTGAGCAGGATGTCTGCGCTGCGGCGAAGACAATTAAGACGGCTAGCAAGGCGAACGGCGGTAAGCCTGATATTCGCGGCGGAGTGCTCGACGGCGAGCTGCTTGATGCGGATAAGGTGAATACCCTCGCGGAGCTGCCGCCGAAGGACGTCCTGCTAGCGCAGTTGTTGGGAGTGTTCAACGCGCCGGCACAGCAGCTGGCTTCCGTGCTGAGCCAACCCGGTGCCTCACTCGCTCGCGTATTGCAGGCGAAAGCAGACCAGGGCTGAAAAGAAGAAATTTAGAATTTGGACGTCCGAAAATCGAGCGTCCATGAACCAAAAAACAAAAACCCGGGTTCCTTGTCGATTGCCTAGCGTGGCAACTTAATTGTCGGAGCGCTTTCCGACGCGGCGATACCCCACCAAAAACATGGCTGATACAGACACAATTGTAGACCAACTGAGCGGACTTACCGTCCTCGAAGTATCTGAGCTCGTGAAAGCTCTCGAAGAGAAATGGGGCGTTAGCGCCGCTGCACCTGCCGCAGCGGCTGCACCTGCCGCAGCCGGCGAAGTCGCTGCAGAAGAGAAGGACTCGTTCGACGTTGTCCTTGAATCCTTCGGGCAAAATAAGATCGCCGTCATCAAGGCGGTTCGCGAAGCAGTAGCCGGACTCGGCCTTGCAGACGCGAAGAAGCTTGTCGAGAGCGCACCTGAAACTCTGAAAGAGGGTGCATCTAAAGACGAAGCTGAAGAGATGAAGAAGAAACTCGAGGAAGCCGGCGCAACCGTCGAACTCAAGTAATCGGATTTACGAGCATCCCGGCCTGAAAATTCAGGTCGGGATGTTTTTTCAATTTTTTTTAAGAAAACTCCACCTATAATCGTTGACTCTCCAGAGAACGTGCATTCCCGCTACTTGATCAGTTTATAACGACGGCGAATCCTGACTGTTTAGAAACGGTCAGGCTTCGTCGTCTTTTGATTCGACGACCGGCTTCAGCCTTCCTGCGTATCCCCGTGTACACCTGTCTTGGTGTTTTCGAGGAACTCTGGAATCTGTAGCGGACATCCCAGACCAACCAATCAGCGCCATCATGTCAGCTCCAGCAAAGAAACTTGAACGTCTGTCTTTCGGAAAGATCGAAGAGGCACTCGACACGCCTAACCTCATCGAGGTCCAGCTCGACTCCTACAAGGAATTCCTCCAGCAGGATGTGGCGCCGGACGACCGCGTCCCGTCGGGTCTCCAGTCTGTATTTAAGGAAGTATTTCCGATTCAGAGCTACGACGAAAAGTTCACGCTTAGTTTTGTAAAGTACGAAGTCGGTGAGCCGAAGCTGAGTTCTCTTGAGTCGCTTCGCGATGGCGAGACCTTCAGTGCCCCGCTATATGTTACTTTTGCATTGACCGATGAGTCGGGCACAAAGGAAGAGCGCGTCTACATGGGCGAGCTTCCGATGATGACTCTTCGTGGAACATTCGTGATCAACGGAGCTGAGCGTGTTGTGGTCAGTCAGTTGCACCGCTCCCCGGGTGTCTGCTTCGAGACGAACCAGCACCTCAACGGAAAAACTCTCTACGGATTCCGCATCATTCCTGACCGCGGTTCATGGATGGAAGTACAGTTCGATACGAACGACTTGCTCCACGTTTACCTCGACCGCCGCCGCCGCCGCCGCAAATTCCTTGCGACGACGTTCCTCCGCGCGATCGGTTACCCGACAGACGAGGACATCATCCATCAATTCTACGAGGTCGAGAAGCTCAAGGTCGATCCGAAAATGGACGAAGCCGACCTCCAGCAGAAAGTCATTTTCAGCGACGTTCTCGACGGCGAAATGGTCGTGGCAAAAGCTTACGAGCCGCTCACTCTCGCGGTCATCACGCAGTTGCACGGTCTCGGCATCAAGTCGGTTCCGGTTGTGACAGCATCGCACGACGACCTTCTCATCAAGTCGCTCAAAAAGGACCCGGCTTCGAATGAGGAGGAAGCTCTTAAGGATATTTATCGCCGCCTCCGCCCAGGTGATCCGCCAACAGTTGCGAATGCTCGCGCTCTCCTGAAGCGTCTCTTCTTCGATCCTAAAAAATACGACCTCACTCGTGTCGGTCGTTACAAGATCAACCAGAAGCTCAAGCTCGACGTTGACGAAAACGAGCGCGTCGTGACTCCTGAAGATTTCCTCGTTTCCATGGGGTATCTCTTCGGCCTTCGCCGTGGAGAAGGTGTCCTCGACGACATCGATCACCTCGGTAGCCGACGCATTCGTGCGGTGGGCGAATTGCTCGCCAACCAGTGCCGCGTTGGTCTTGCCCGCACAGAGCGCCTCGTCAAAGAGCGTATGACTTTGTTCGACATCAATCTCGATGGGATGACCCCTTCGAAGTTGGTGAACCCAAAAGCTCTCGCTGCTGTGGTGCGTGACTTCTTCGGTCGCTCTCAGCTGAGTCAGTTCATGGATCAGATCAACCCGCTCTCGGAGTTGACCCACAAGCGTCGTCTTTCTGCACTTGGGCCCGGCGGTCTCAACCGGGATCGTGCTGGATTCGAAGTCCGCGATGTTCACCCTTCGCACTACGGTCGTATCTGTCCTATTGAGACACCGGAAGGTCCAAACATTGGTCTGATCAACTCGATGAGTTGTTATGCGCGGATCAATGAGTTCGGTTTCATCGAGACTCCTTATCGCCGTATTATTAAGGGCAAGGTTTCTAAGAAGATTGATTACCTCACTGCCGATCAGGAAGAGAGTTACCTCATCGCTCAGGCGAATAACCCGATCGACGAGAAAGGTGTTTTTCAGACGGAACTCATTACGGTGCGTCACCTCGGTGAATTCATCGAAGTCGTTCCAACCGAGTCGACTTATATGGACGTCTCGCCTAAGCAGCTTGTTTCGGTTGCTGCTAGTCTTATTCCATTCCTTGAGCACGATGATGCGAACCGCGCATTGATGGGCTCGAACATGCAGCGCCAGGGGGTGCCACTTCTCATTTCCGAATCGCCGTATGTCGGCACCGGAATGGAGGGCAAGGTTGCACGAGATTCACGCTCCGTTGTCATTGCTGTTGGCAACGGGACCATCGCCGCTGCGACAGCGGAGATCATCATAGTTACTCCAAACGGTGAGCTTCCCTGCTCTGAGGCTCAATTTTTGACCAATCCGTTCAAATTGAAGACCGATGCTGATAATGGTATTTATGTTTTCCCGCTCCGCAAATTCATGCGGTCGAATGCCGGCACCTGCATCAACCAGAAGCCAATCGTTCTCCGCGGAGACAAGGTGAAGGCCGGCCAGGTGCTTGCTGACGGACCGAATACGGAAGACGGCGAACTCGCTCTCGGTCGTAACGTGCTCGTCGCGTTCATGCCCTGGAACGGTTACAACTTTGAGGATGCCATCGTCATCTCTGAGCGCATTGTGAAAGAGGATGTTTACACCTCTATCCACATTGATGAGTTCGACATCGGTGCTCGCGACACGAAGCTCGGCCCTGAAGAAATTACGAGGGACATCCCTAACGTCGGTGAAGAGGCTCTCAAGGACCTGGGTCCTGACGGAGTCATCCGCATCGGTGCCGAAGTGAAGCCTGGCGACATTCTTGTTGGAAAAATTACGCCGAAAAGCGAGACGGAACTTGCTCCGGAAGAGCGTCTCCTTCGCGCCATTTTTGGTGAGAAAGCAGCGGACGTGAAGGACACATCACTGCGCGTTCCTTCCGGTTGTGTCGGTATCGTGATGGACGTGCGCGTTTCATCCCGTAACGCCACCTCCAAAGAGAAGCTTGATCCCAAAGAGCAGCAAAAGCAGCAAAAGCAGATCATCGACGAGCATAAGAAGCGTCACGAGGAACTGACCGAGCAGCTTACTGAAAAGCTCTCCGACATCCTCCTTGGAGAGAAGATTCCGCTCGACGTGGTCAATGGCCGCACCGGCGAGATCATTCTCCCTGCGAACCGCAAGATCACCAAAACGCTTCTCCGCAAGTTGGCTGACAACTACGCCAACGTGGAAATCGATCCGAGCCCGATCCGTAACAAGATTCTCGACATCATTTCCAGCTACGAGCAGAAGTTCGCAGACGTTGACATGGAGCGGGAGCGTCAACTCGACCGCATCGAGTCGGGCGACGAAGTCGATCCCGGTGTCATCAAGCAGGTCAAAGTTTATGTCGCCAAGAAGCGCAAGCTTTCTGTCGGAGATAAGATGGCTGGACGTCACGGAAACAAAGGTGTCGTTGCTACCATCGTTCCGGAAGAAGACATGCCGTTTCTCGAGGACGGAACTCCGATCGACATCTGTTTGAACCCGCTCGGCGTTCCCAGCCGAATGAACGTCGGACAGGTTTTGGAGACTCACCTCGGTGTCGCCGCCAAGGCGCTCGGATTCAAAGTCGCGACTCCGGTTTTCGATGGAATTCCCGAGTCCAAGATCGTCGAGTACCTCAAGGAGGCAAAGCAAGTGCCTGGCTTTGAGTGGATCGGTGTGAATGGCAAGTCGCAACTCTACGACGGCCGAACCGGGGATCCTTTCTATCAGGAGATCGTGGTTGGCTTGATCTACATGCTGAAACTCGGTCACCTCGTTCAGGATAAGATCCACGCACGTGCGGTCGGTCCCTACTCGCTCGTCACCCAGCAACCGCTCGGTGGTAAAGCGCAATACGGCGGTCAGCGTTTCGGAGAAATGGAGGTCTGGGCTCTCGAAGCTTACGGTGCCGCCTATACTCTTCAGGAACTTCTTACCGTGAAGTCCGACGATGTCCAGGGCCGTACTCGAATCTACGAGTCCATCGTCAAGGGCGACAACACGCTCGACGCCGGCACGCCGGAGTCGTTCAACGTTCTCATCAAGGAGATGCAGAGTCTCGGTCTCGACGTCAAAGTCGGGTCCTCGGACCGGTCTCCTGAAGAGATTCTCGCCGACAGTCTCGCCATCGCCTAATTCCTCTCCTTCTCGATTTCTTTAATTCTTAGCTACTCTCATCATGTCCGTCCCAACACTCAGCTCTGAAACCCATCTGGACGAAATCTTCGGTCTTGAACGCAAGTCCGACAGTTTCGACCACGTCCGCATCACCGTCGCCAACCCCGAGACGATTCGTTCTTGGAGCCGCGGCGAAGTGAAAAATCCGGAGACAATCAACTACCGGACGTTCAAACCTGAGAAGGGCGGCCTT
>Ga0222633_1001300_pt1 | contig 13929 bp, 12 predicted proteins | sample AntAcemetageno48_FD_179816 | JGI IMG/M metagenome (GOLD analysis project Ga0222633, IMG submission 179816) | Saline water microbial communities from Ace Lake, Antarctica - #48 | ecosystem: Environmental > Aquatic > Non-marine Saline and Alkaline > Saline | place: Antarctica: Ace Lake | collected...
GACGCGGCGGCGGCGCTCCAGCAAGGCGGGGAAGAAGGAGCCCTGCCGTAACTTCGGGATCCGCAGGCCCAGGTCCCCCGCCGTGGTGGTCAAGGTTCGGTCGCGGGCCCCGTTGCGGTGGGTGGTGCGCTCCGCAGAGCGCTCGAAGGGGGAAGCGCCGATGAATGCGGTTGCTTCCGCATCGATCAGCTCTTGGTAGAGGGTCTCGGTCGCGGACCGGATCCGGTCGGTGACATCGGTGAGTTTCAGTTGAGCAAGAAGTTCGAGCAGGGCAGACTGGTCTAGAGCCATCGTGGTGTGTGTCCTTTTAGTGAGTTACTTTGAACGGTTCTCACTGACCATGCCACGGTGGCTCTCCACGTCAACGATCCGACGCTCGAAACCCGGGAAATTACACCACCTCCCGGGACGCAACCCTCGGGAGGGCGCCAGGGTGCTCATCGACCAGAAGACGGGCGGTGATGTTGTCTACATTTCCTCCAAGAATTCCGTGTTCGCTGGCCCCAACAACATCGCTTACTCCGCCACAAAGGCAGACCAGGCTCACCCAGTCAGGTTGCTTGCGGTGGAACTTGGAGAGCACGGGATTCGGGTGAACGGTATTAACCCCGACGAGGTGGTCCATGGTTCAGGAACTTTTGCGAGCGGCTGGGGCGCCAATCGAGCAAACACTTACGGGGTGAAAGAGGAAGACTTGGGAAGTTTTTACGCCCAACGCACCATCCTCAAAAAAGAGGTTGTGCCAGAGAGCGTGGCCAACGCGGTGTCTGTTTTGACGGGACCCGACCTCACTCTCACCACTGGTCTTCACATCCCCGTGGACTCGGGGGTTGCGGCGGCCTTTTTGCGATGACCGGCTCGTTTGTTGCCATCGATTTGGGCGCTACCAGCGGACGGGTTGCACTGGGATGTGAGCGGCCTGTTTCGCGAAATCAAAAAAGGTCTTCGAAGCGTGGGTGCTCTGGGGCAAGAAATCACCTAAATCGGCGTCGATTCCTGGGCGGTGGATTACGGATTACAGGCCGATGAGAACCTGCTCTCGGAGCCGTTCCATTACCGGGATGATCGAACCGCGCGAGGAATCGACACCGTTCACGAGCAAAAGCCTTTCCGAGCTTTTCAGCGTCAATGGGCACCAATTTCTGACTTTCAACACGATTTATCAACTTGCCGAAGAAGACTGGAGTGGTCAAGCGACGTCGCTGTTGCTCGTGCCGGATTTGGTCAACTTCTGGTTGACACACGGCTGCTACGGAGGTAACCAACGCCTCATCAACCGGCCTTCTTGATGTAAGGACGGGATCCCTGAGCCCTGAACTCATTGCCCTCACGGGGGCAAATCCCGCTCTTTTTCAAGATTTAATCGAGCCGGGTCAGGCCATCGGGGAAATCACGAGGCAGTACCAGGAATCTTTTGGGTTTACTTCTCGCGTGGTGAGTGTGGCCTCTCATGACACCGCCGCTGCTGTCATCGCAACCCCCTGAGTGCCCAGAGTAGCGTGTGCATATCCTGTGGAACGTGGGGATTGGTTGGGCTCGAATGTGATCGCCTGATTCTCAGCGACGAGGCGCGGGCTGCGAACTCCACCAATGAGAGGGGGTTTTGATGGCCGTATCCGCTTCCTGAAGAACGTCATGGGGTTGTGGCTCATGAACGAGTGTGTGGCCACCTGGAGGGAAGCCGGGCTGAAGACCTCAGTCGAAGATTTAGTGGAGGAAGCCGCCCGCTATGAAAAACCGCTAGGGATTTTCGACGTGAATGACCCCATTTTCATGCCCGGGAGAAACGCCTGCTCGAATCATCGGATGGTTGGAAAGACATGACCAGCCCCGTCCCCAAAGCCCGGTCGCAATAGTGGCGAGCATTGTTGAGAGTTTGGCGATTGCTCTTGCGAGTGCTGCGCACACAGCAGGAGACCTTGCGGGTGTGAGCGTGGGGGAAATTTCGATGGTGGGCGGGGGGTCACTCAACGCATTGCTGTGTTAATGTTTGGCGGATCACGCCGAGGTTCCCGTTGTGGCTGGCCCGGTGGAAGCGACAGCTCTGGGCAACCTGGTGGTTCAAGGGTGTGCGACAGGCCTGATGTCCCGGAATCCTGAGGTGATACGTGACTTCGTCCGTCACACCAGTCACCTCACCACTTACCCCTCTCGAGGGTCACGGCGACGCTCTGAACTTTAGCCGTTGCCTCGCGCTGGCTGGCGTTGGCTAATGGCCAGACATCGTGATGCGCAGTTTCATCGTTTGGGACTCGCCGGGCTCAAGTCTCGGCAAATCACCGGTCTTTCGCGCCTCGACCCTGCCCGCAACAGAAGGGGTATTGCTGGGTTCGAAAGCCATGACATATCTGCGCTTCTGGGTCAATCTCCAGGTGTTGAGCCAGGGGAGAGTGAGGGGTGAATACTGAAGTTGTACTTTCAACCCGTTTTCAGGGTTGTCAACCGTCACCGAGTCTTGACCTTCGTTCAGAACATACTGGTTTTTGATTTCCTTCCCATCGTCACTGGGTTGTCCAATGGTGAAAGGGGCTTCGTTCTCGCCGGAAGAAGCCTTCCCCGGGATGTCGATCGTTGTTTGGGCATCCAAAAGGGGCCAGCCGAGATTCACATGGTAAAGAACCATCCATTCAACCGTTTCGGGTCCTGGATTGCTGACGGTGTCCCGAATTTCAAGGGAGGATCCACCAATGGGAACGGTGATTCGCCGATTCATCACAAGGGTGTCCCCGAATGCTGTCGCCTGTCGTATCTCACCCTCCAGATGGAGAGAGTCGTGGGTGATTTCGGCTCTTGTCAGGGTGGCTGGCTGCATTCCAATGCGGCCATGAGTGCCAAACTCTTCGGACCCGTCTTGGCCTGAGGGGCCGAAACTATCGAGACCAATGGTGGTCAGCAGACCTCCCCCCCAAGTCCTCACCCACCCGTCCCCGAGGGGCTCACTCAAACCCGGCGCACTCATTCCGGTGGGGGAGGACCACGCAAGTGGAATACCGCGGTAGGTGACCCTTCCGATATCGAGAGCCCGGTCGGGGTGCACCTCCATTTCGAATGCGCCGCCCGACACGAGGCGGATAAGTCGGGCACCTCGCTCGGGGCCATCGTCGTGAATCAGGTTGTCGATGCTCACCGCTTGACCGAGAGAGCCCATGCGGTCTCTCGCGTCTTGGGGGTCTAAGCCAAAGAGTTTCATGTCAGGCGATTCCTCAGTTCTTCTCCGCGGAAAAATCGGGACATATCATCAGCCACGATGGCGGCCGCCCGTCTGGCCACCTGCTGACTTGCCCCCGCGATATGTGGAGTGAGGACCACGTTCGCTCCTGACCGGGCAAGATCAAAGAGTGGGTCGGAAAAGTCAACCGGCTCGGTCGGAAAAACATCGAAGGCAGCACCGCCGAGGTGACCCTCACGAAGGGCAGAGGCAACTGCCGGGTAATCAACGAGTCTCCCTCGAGCGGCGTTCACGATAAATCCTCCCGGGGGCATCAGGGCAATCCTCTCCCGAGAGACAATCCCCTCGGTTTCTTCGGTGAGCCTCGAGTGGACGGAAATGATGGTGCTTCGAGCGAACAATTCCTCGACGTTCGTTTCAATCGTCAGGTTCGAGAGATTCTCTTCGGCCCCGATATAAGGGTCATAGACGAGAACCGTGGCCCCCATAGCAAGAAGGATTCGATTGACGATGCGGCCCACCGCGCCGTAGCCAATCAATCCCACCGTTGTGCCGTCAATCTCAATTCCCGTGTGCTCGAAACGGTAACGCCAGCCCTCCCATTGCGAACTCATCAGTCCTTGATGGGCTGAGGGAATATTGCGCACGAGAGCAAGAATCAGACTGATGGTCATTTCAGCGGTGGCAGTCGCATTGCGCCCTGGAGCGTTAGCAACAACAACTCCGTGCTCACGCGCGGCTGCCAGGTTCACATTGACGGGCCCACCTCGAGAAACCCCGACAAACCGTAGCTCTGGGCAGTTCGCAAAAACCTTTTTCGTCACGGGGGCCACTTGGGAAAGGAGGGCGACGCACCCCCGGAGAGCTTCAATCAGCTCCTTCTCGGTTCCCGAGGCTTCGTGAACCTCCGCGACGTCACCAAAGGCTTCATCGGGCCAGGCAAACTCCAGCTCCCGAATTGCAGCCTGGGGCAGGGCTTTCACACATTCATCGGAAAATACTCGAGCAGGAATGAACCTGTCTCCGGCAACGAGAACTTGGAAATTATCCATGGGTCCTCTCCCTCCCTTCAGGCCCACACGCAACTGACGCGGGTCGGTCGCCTCTTTGGCACGCCAGAATGATATCTGAGGTGCAATGGGAGAAGATGTGGCATGGGTTTTATCGGTCTGGGGCGTTACCCCATGACCAACCCCCCTCCCACTTGCAGAACCGCCCCCGTGATGTACGAGGCATCCGGAGACACTAAGTAGGCCACCGAGGAAGCCAGTTCTTCGGGGGTGCCCATGCGCCCCAGAGGTGTTTCGGCGAGCCACTTCGACTCTTGGGCTTGGTCAGAGCCGTGGTTCAGCATTTTGCTCTTGATACGACCGGGAGAAACGGCGTTAACGGTGACCCCCGAAGGCCCCAGCTCTCGAGCGAGGGCAAAGGTGAAACCCAGTAATCCGGCTTTGGCAGCCGCATAGTGTGCTCTCCCAACGGAACCTCGATGAGCGGCCTGGGATGAAATGGTGACAATCCTGCCCGTTCCTGCCGAAACCATTCCGGGAATCACCGCGCGAGTAAGACGAAAGACAGAGGAAAGGTTCACATCGATGAGCTCATCCCACATCTCATCGGTCATGTCGGCAACCATTGAGCGGGTCATGAATCCTGCGTTGTTGACGAGAATTGTCGGGGTTCCCCAGCGTTCGAGGGCGGCACCAAGAATCTCCGCTGGTGCAGTTCTCTCCGCCAGGTGTGCTTGGACAAGCTCGACATTGTGGCGGCCCAGACTGTCTGCAATCGATTTGGCTGCGCGGGCGTTGGAGTGGAAAGCAAGGACGATCCGGTACCCGTCGACCACGAGTCTCCGACAGATAGCTCCTCCGAGCTCACCTGAACCTCCAGTAACAATTGCCACTGGCCCGCTGTTTGAAACACCTGTGTCAGTCACTTTGCGCCTCTGCGGGTTGTGGGGCGGTGGCCTCAATGATCGAAAGGTACGCTTCGAAGCCGTGGTCGAACACCTCTCTGAGGGAACCATCATCGGTTGGCTCAAACTGTCGATCGACTCGATCTTTTCCGGCACCGAAATCCATAAACGATGACACCGCACCCACGGCGACTGCGGCAAGGACGGCATCCCCGAAGGCCGCGCCTGTGGGGTTTTTCATCCGGGTAATGGGAATACCCGTAATGTCGGCTTTGATTTGGCACCAGACATCGCTCAGGGTTGGTGAACCCGTGGCCCGAATTTCAGTGGGATGAGACCCGAGTGTTTGAGCTATTTCTAGATTGTGGCGCATCGAATAGGCGGTTCCCTCGAGCACAGCCCTGACGAGTGTTGAGGATTGAGTTGCCAGGGTCAAGCCGGTTAGCGAACCACGGCGCCCGGTATCCCATAAGGGGGAGCGCTCCCCCACCATGTGGGGGATGAAGAGCACTCCCTCCGCACCCGCTGGACAGTCTGCTGCCCCAGAGATCAGCTGCTGGTAATCGGCTTCTGGCGCCAGGAGACTCCGGAGCCATTTGAGGCTAGCTCCGGAGGCAACGACCGCGGCGAGGTGATGCCATGATTCACCATCGGGAGCGGACATGGTGATAAAGGCAGGGTGTGAAGAAGGAACCTGCGTCGGCATCACAATAACGCTCGACGAGCCTGCCATTTCCGCTGCGAAACCCTCTCTAAAGACTCCCGTCTCGATTCCTGCAGCCGCACTGTCGACCGTGCCGGCAACGACGGGAGTGCCTGTTTTGAGGCCAGTGAGGGCGGCGGCGCTGGCAGATACTGTGCCAATGATGTCAGTGGCTCGATGCACCGGTGGAAGGTGGTGGGGCTCAATTCCGATTTCCTCGAGCGCCTCCGGATCCCAGGAGGATGCGCCAGCTGGCCTGAGGGCAAGCAGACTTGCGTGCTGCTCGTCTAGCGTCATGGAACCGGTGAGACGGAAATTGATGTATCCGTTGATTTGAGCAAAAACAGCTGTGCGGGAAAAGAGTTTGGGTTCAACGTCTCGCAGCCATGCGATTTTGGGTGCAACAAAAAAAGCATCAGCCCTGTTGCCACGAGCGAGCACGTAGGCCGGTCCTGGGTGCCGGGCACCTAGAGCATCGGCTTGGGCGGTGGCGCGCCGGTCCATCCAGATAAATGCCGGGCAAACGGGTGCCATTTTCTGGTCAAGGGCTAATAGGGTGGGAGCTTGGGAGCTCACCGAAATCCCGCCAATTGCGCTGAGATCGTGATTTTCGCCTAATTTTTGAATCGTTGCGACCACCCCAGACCACCAGTCGTCGGGGTTTTGTTCGGCCCAGCCGACCCGGGGAAACTTAAGGGGGTGCTCGTGTGAGGAAACTCCGAGAACCTGTGCGTCGAGGTCGACAAGAGCTGAGGTAACGCTTGAGGTCCCCACGTCAATTCCCAAAAATACGGATGCATTCACAGGATTTCCACTCGCTCTCGAAAATCATCGAGAGCATGGTCGTGGGGGTTAAGCTCAGTCACGAGAATGTCAATTTCCTCCAACTGGAGGGCTCGCGCCATCGCTGATTCTCCGAGTTTCGTAGAGTCAATGGCAACCACAAGGGATTTGGAGGCTTCACGCAGAGCCATCTTGATTTGAGCACCCGCCACGGTTGCCTCCATCACTCCAAATTCGGGGCTTATGCAGGTTGGCGAGACAAAGGATCTCGTGAAGACATACTGCTCTATCGAGGCTATTGCGAGAGGTCCCACGAGCGCACCGGTGGTCTCTTCGATGGTTCCCCCTGAAATCGAAACGCTGACCTTTCTCGACCTGCTAAGCAAGCTTGCTGTTTCAATTCCCGTGCAGAGAATCGAAATATCCCTGGGCTCGAGTTTGTGAGCTAACTGGTAGATGGTGGAGGAAGCATCAAAACCAACGGCACCTGAATCCGGAAGCAGGGACGAGAGCTTTTTCGCAATTTCTTTTTTAGCGCCCGCCGCGGTGTTAATTCGGCGCTGAAAAAGTTCAGGACCAACGGCGACTGCTCCTCCGCGGACACGCCGGGCCATCCCGTTGTGTTCCATCTCTTTCAGGTCTCGTCGAATCGTCATCTCACTGACGCCAAGCTTTGAGGCGATCTCTCCCAATATAACAGCACCCTTGCTGCGTAGAATCTCCCCCAGCTGGCTTCGCCTATTTTCCGAATCTATTGAGCCCTGAAGCACGGGTCTTCACCCCATCGTTTGTGTTGCACCAGAATTTCCTCCCCCCACCGCTCTCTGTGCTCGACCATCGCGTGGCCCGCAAAACGAAGGTGGTTCTAGATATTAAACAACATCCTATAACAGAAAAGAACATTACAGTTGATCGAAAAAAATGATTCTTGGAGTCGATTTGCCCAGTTTTTTTGCGATTTTCCCGTCGCGCGGGAGTTCAAGCGCACGTCCAGAAAAATTCAGTGTACAAAACGTGTCATCTGATGTTACTATTTTCTTCTATTCACACAGATTTCGAGAATGTCTAATTCGGGCGCAAACATTTAGCTGGAGTTGACAATTAGAAAGATTCAAACGAAGAGGTTTGAAAGATATGGTCACCACCCTTCATGAAGGAATCCCTCCTGTATTGGAGAAGAAAGGCGTGTTCAAATGCTTTGGTGGCGTCAAGGCCTTGGCTGATGCCCGCTTGACCCTCTATGCGGGCGAGGTACACGCGCTTCTGGGTTGGGTTGGGGGGGTCGGGCCGGTGGCTCCAGTTACCGAGTGTGCGCCTGACGTCGACCGAGCCATCGATCTTCACCGTAGCTGCTCTGCAGGTGAGCGGCCTATTGGTGGTGGGATGACGCCGGTGCGTCATTTAGAGGTACCAACAACTAATCAGATGAGGAGCAAAATATGAAAATCAACAGGAAAGCGATTGTATCTGGTGGCATCGCGTTAGCACTCGCTCTAAGCGGGTGCGCGGCCGCCGCAGATGCTCCGCCGGAAGATACGGAAAATACAGCACCAGCAGAAGTCGCCGAGAGTGCGATTACAATCGGACTTATCGTGAAACGTGGCACCGACCCGTTTGCGGTTTCGATTTTTGAGGGGGCGACAGAGTCAGCAGCGGCCGCTGGCGTGGAGTTGCTGACGGCCGACGTCAAGCAAGACACGTCTCTAGCCATCACCACAGTCACGCAAATGATTGAAGCCGGAATCGACGGCCTGATCATCGTGGTGCCCGATCAGGCTATTGGCCCGCAGGTACTAGAGCTGACAGACGCGGCAGGCATCCCTGTGCTCGCTTTGTTCGACCCGATCTCTAACTCAGAAGACGCCTTCGCGCCGTTCGTTGGGCTCGACGGTTCAGTACTCGGCAAGCAGGCTGGTGAACAACTCATCGCAGCTATCGACGAGAACAGCTCCGCGACACCTGCGACTGCCGGTTTCGTGGTTGTCAGCCAGAACACCATCAGCGCCTGCACTGAACGTACCGACGCTGCGATGGCCGAGTTCGAGGCAGCTGGTGGGCTAGATAAGTCGACGTTCCTGGACGTGCCGCACGACGGTACTCTGGCGACCGCGGTTACAGCAATGAGCGCCACCATTACCCAGAACCCTGGCATCACCGACTGGTACATCACCAGCTGCAACGATGATGGTGTTGCCGGCGCTCTGCGGGCTCTCGAATCAGTGGGCGCCACTGCGGAGAACTCGTTCGGGTTCGGCATGGACGGTTCGCTCGCGTGCACCGAATTGGTGAAGGAGAACGGTTTCGCCGGAGCCAACTTCGTGTCCTTCGTCTTGAGTGGTTCGTTCGCTTTCGACACAATGTACGCGCTATTGACCGACGGCACGGAAATGCCTGCGGAGCAGGCGGTCCCCGGGCCGGTTATCGATCGCAGCAACCTGGCAGATTTCTGCGAGTGAGCGATTCCGCTTCGGGCGGATTGAGGGTGGGCGCGCATGCGCCCACCCTTGAGCTCCGCGGAGTTTTCAAGAATTTCGGGCCGGTTCGTGCGCTCCAAGACATTTCGTTGTCTTTCAACCCTGGAGAGGTCTTGGGTTTGCTGGGCGAGAACGGTGCGGGCAAGTCCACACTCCTGCGCATACTGTCTGGGGATTACCAGCCCGACGCGGGGACACTAATTATCGGCGGTGAGCAGTTGAAATTGCGGTCACCTGCGGAGGCCCACAAGCTTGGAATCCACGTGGTCTACCAGGAGCCAGAGCTGGTTCCCTTCCTTACGGTCGCCGAGAACCTCTCTTTAGGAAATCTCCCGCAACACGCTCACCGAGTAATTCCGCGCGAGATTATCGACACCGCGCGCGCCCTAATCGACGACTATAACTTCACCGGAACTATTTCGCCGACCGCAATGGTGAGTGACTGCAGTCCCGCGCAACGCCAATGTATAGAGATTCTTAAGGCAGTGCGATCGGATGCTCGTGTCCTGTGTCTCGATGAGCCGACCTCGTCGCTAGCAGATGACGAGTCTAGGCGGCTGTGGGCACTGATCGAGAGACTGCGCAGTCGCGGAACCTCGATAATCTATGTCTCCCACCGGATGAGCGAGATTCAGCAGCTATGCCAACGTGTCGCAATCATGCGCGATGGCGAACTAGTCAAGACCGCGCCCACATCAGAGCTCAGCGAGGACGAGATGATCCGACTTATGGTCGGCCGGCCTCTCTCGCGAGTGTTTCCGGCTCGAAATGTTAGTCGTGGTGAATTGGTCGTGCGTATGCGAGAAGTGACTACTGACAAGGTGCATGAAATTTCCCTTGACATTCACTCAGGCGAAATCGTCGGACTCTCGGGACTGGTCGGTTCCGGACGCTCGGAGCTCGCGCATGCCCTCTACGGAGTAGACCGAATCGTATCTGGCACGATTGAAGTGGCCGGGTCTCCTCGGTCAATCCGCTCGCCCGAGTCCGCGATCCATTGGGGCATTGGGCTAGCACCAGAAGACCGGAAGGGCCAGGGTCTCTTCCTCGATCGTAGCGTTAGTGATAACGTCAGCCTTGCGGTCTTGCGAGCGCTATCGCGATGGCACGTAGTCGATGCAAAGGCCGAGCACAAGGTTGTTTCGAAGATGACCCAGCGAATGCGGGTCAAAGCGCGCTCGCTTGCCTCACCCGTCCGCACGCTCAGCGGCGGAAACCAGCAGAAGGTTCTCCTGGCGCGGTGGGTAGCTCGCAATCCCAGGGTGTTAATCCTCGATGAACCGACCCGGGGCATCGATGTCGGCGCGAAAGCCGAAATTTACCAACTAATCAATGAGTTGACAGTGTCCGGCATGGCGGTGCTACTCATCTCGTCTGAATTGCCAGAGTTGCTCGGCCTCGCCGATCGCATCCAGGTGATGCGCAATGGCCGGATAGTGAAGGAAGTCCCCCGAAAAGACGCCAACGAGGAGACACTTCTGCGTCTCGCTCTCGGCATAAAGTAAAGGAAGCTGATGTCCACATCCGACAGTCCCACCCCCGACGAGCGGCGAGCCACCTTCGTTACTTCCCTCGGTGCAGCAATGCGATCTACCAACTTCAGTTTGATTATGGCGATTATTTTGCTCGGCATCGTGATGACCATCCTCCGTCCGGATACTTTTCTCACCTCGGGAAACCTCAGAAATATAGCGCTCGCTAGCGTCCTCATCGGTCTGTGCGCACTTCCGCAAACCCTGGTAATTTTGACCGGTGGAATTGACATCTCGATTGGCTCTAATGTCGGTCTTTCGAGCGTCGTGTGTGCACTGGTAGCGACCAACATGCCAGGGGATGCATCTGGACCGCTGGCAATCCTTGTTGCGGTGGCAGTCGGCACAGTATGCGGAATGTTCAACGCGGCTGTCATTACGTTCGGTCGCGTCAGTCCGCTTATTGCGACGCTGGGCACCTTCACTGCGTTCCAAGGAGTCACTTACATCGTGACGCAGGGCAGGGCCTCGGCCGTAATTAATCCTGTTTTATCCGGTCTCAACTCGACTCGTATACTCGACATCCCACTTCCGATTTACATTCTCGTGATTTTCGTTGTGATTTTTGCCCTATTCATGCGCTTTACAGATTTTGGCCGAAACCTGTACGCCGTGGGTGGTAACCCGGTTGCCGCCCGTCTCGCTGGGCTCAACGTGAACCGCTATATTTTCGGGATTTACGCGGTCGTTGGTTTCACCGCTGGAGTGGCTGGTGTTGTCCTGACAGCGAAGCAGGGTGCTGGGGTTCCAGAGTCGGGCGCATCCGATCTCGCTTTGCAGTCCATCACCGCCGTGGTGCTTGGTGGTGCGCTTCTCACCGGCGGAGTGGGTACGATTTTTGGCACCATGTTGGGAGTTATCATCATGGGAGTTCTTCAGAACGGCCTGCTGCTGCTCAGTGTGAGTGCGCTTTACCAACCAGTTCCGCAGGGTTTATTGCTGATTATTGCAGTGCTCATACAACAGCGTCGGGGCAACTTACGTCTCGGACAGCTCTTTGGACTGGGACGCGAAAATCTGGCCTCGGCAGCCCCGGGCACCAACTTGAAGCCCAAAGGACCCTCACCACAAACGAAGGCCAAAGGTTGATTATTCCGCTGGGGCTCGCGACTGGCCGTAGCTTCGTACTACCCGGACTGTTGGTGGACGCGGTGCGAGCGACCGTGCCCCGTGCCGGTGTGTGTGAGTTCGAATTACCTTTTTCTGAGCAGCCGCCTGGCGAAGTTGCCGAATCCTCCCAAGTATCGGGGCCTGAAAATCAGCTAGGCGGGGCACTCAACGGATGCTCGGCTCTGTGAGCCTCTTAGGAAGCGGGTCATATGAACATTTTCGGTCGCAGCAGTCGCGAAGTGCGTGATCGGGTGGGCGACCCCGGACAAATCTTTAGGATAGACAAGTTCGTCAGCGACGATGGGCCCGCCCGAGGCTCCAGAGTCATTAGACTAACCTCGGGTGGAGCCCTAGAGGTTGAACTTCACCCCGACCGAGCGCTCGACGTCGGCCGCGTGACCTATCGCGGAGTGCCGATTGCGTGGTTGTCGCCAACCGGGTTCAGTGCGCCAGGGCTCGCCGAACCCTTGGGCGATGGTTGGGTAAGGACTTGGGGAGGCGGCTTGCTCTCAACGGTCGGCCTCGATAGCTTCGGCCCCTCCGGTGTTGACGGCACAGAGGAGTTTGGGACCCATGGTCGCATCGGCGTACAGCCAGCGACCATGACCAGGTGTGAGATTATCGACTCTCAGTTGGTGGTCGAGGGAGAGGTGCGCCAAGCTACCGCCTTTGCCGACAGCTTGCGACTTACTCGCCGAGTCACCGTGCCGATTGGCGAGTCCCGGATCATCGTCGATGACATCGTTACCAACGACGGTCCGGACTCCGTGGAGTGGATGATTCTTTACCACGTTAACCTCGGTTGGCCACTCCTAGACTCCCACACAGACATTAGCATTCCGTCGGCTGACGGCTCCGGGCGGCTTGAGTTTGGCGAACCCCTGGCTGAGTTCTCGCAGTCGGTCGTTCAGTTCACGCTCCAAGAGGGTGAGGATACGGTTCTCATTCAGAATCCAAAGTTGAAGATGGCCTTTTCCCTAAAGTACTCGGTAGACACGCTGCCCTGGCTGAACACCTGGCGAGTACCCCAACGACAGCGATACGTGATGGCGATAGAGCCAAGCAACACTCCATCGATAGCTGGGCGTCTAGCGGCTCGAGCGTCGGGCGACATTGCCACGCTCAAAAGTGGCGCATCATCATCGTTGCGTTTGGAATTTAGGCTCGAAGCTTGCTGAATCGGTGGAGAAACGACCGGGAGGCGTTTTTACAGCAACGAACAGGGTCCTCATGGCTCAGGCAACTGTCGCAGAACTCATCTCTCGGTCCAGTAGCTTAGGGAGGAACCCTCGGGTCACGAACTCTGCGGACGGCAACACCTTCGCGAAGAGGTCCGAAGTCGGCCCGGTTACGGGCAAGTCCGTCGCGTCACTGTGGCTAAAGTGCTCAGGCGGCGACCTTTGAACGCTCACCGAGGCGGACCTAGAGGTCCTTCGGCTCGACCGACTGAGCACACTTCCCGAGTTGTACCCTGGCAACGAGGGCGAGATGTTTGTGGCTTTTGACAAAACACGTTACACGGCAAGGGTGGCGCACCGCGGTCGATTGATAGAGCAATGCACGCGCTCATCGAGTCCGCGCATGTCGACCATCTACATCCCGATGCCGATATCGCATCTGCGGCTGCCTAGGGCGGCGAGAGACTTACCAAGAAAGCCTTTGGCGAGAGGGGCCTTTGGCTTGGTTGGCGTGGTCCGGGGTTCCAACTAGGCCTTGAGATTTGCGGCCTGAAGCCGGCGAACCCGGAAACGATAGAGCGTGCGCTCGGCGGCCACCGCATCACCGTATAGGGCGACACTTCAGATGCCACCGAGGCGAAAAGTTTTTGGATGATAAACATTGCGGACCATCCCACGGTGGCTCCTCACATCGACTGTCAACGCTCGAAAACCGGGAAATTACACCACTTCCCGGGACGCAACCGAAGAAGATTTGACCAGAGAAATGAGTGCGTGAAAAGGGAGGCACCGAGGCTCCTGAATGAAGTAAGGCGAAAGCTCTACAACAAATTTCTGTAAAAGAAAAATAGGAGCTAGGCCAGTAGCTTTGATTCACATCGCTGCGAGACGCAAGAACCCCTCCCCCACCCAAAGATAAAAGGAGTATCTCTCAAGTGCGGGAGTGATGCAGGGTTTGGTGACATCTAACATGTGAACACCGGAAGGTGTTCCTGGAAGGATGTTGTCATGAGAGCATTCCCTGAAGAGTTCCGCCGTGACGTAGTAAAAGTTGCCCGGAATAGC
>Ga0222633_1001302_pt1 | contig 13915 bp, 10 predicted proteins | sample AntAcemetageno48_FD_179816 | JGI IMG/M metagenome (GOLD analysis project Ga0222633, IMG submission 179816) | Saline water microbial communities from Ace Lake, Antarctica - #48 | ecosystem: Environmental > Aquatic > Non-marine Saline and Alkaline > Saline | place: Antarctica: Ace Lake | collected...
ATAGCTGGACTGGAATCCCCCGCCGCCGCGCGTAAAGCCGCTCTGGCCAAACAGGGAACTAAAGAAATCACTGGCGCCATCATCCGCACCAAAACCCCCAGAGCTAGACTGACCCGACCAGCCAGGTGGTGGCTCAAAAGATTGACCGTTTTTCCAGTTGGCACCGAGCTGGTCATAGGAGGCGCGCTTTTCAGGGTCGAACAGCACTTCATAGGCCTCGCCGACCTCTTTGAATTTTTCTTCCGCATCAGGTTCTTTGCTGACATCAGGATGATACTTACGCGCAAGGCGTCGATAGGCGTGCTTGATGTCGGCTTTCGACGCATCACGCTCAATCCCAAGAACTGAATAGTAGTCTTTGTATTCCATAGGACTTTAGTTGGGCAGGCGAGGAAAAATTCAATGGCTGGTGTAGATTAATTTTCTGTGGCCCGGGGCTCCTTGCTCTGCCTACCCAACTTGTGTGGCAACAAACTTGTCGACAGGAGAGCAGATGGCGACCCAGTCATCGTTAAGGTAGACCCAGAGGAGAACTGGTACCCGTCATGAATACCATGATCGATATTTTGGACGCAGCGATGTATCTACCCAACACCTGGATCAAGCATATTGATCGCTAATCTTCAAAACCAACAAATGTCGCCGCCTCGTCCACCGACTTTCGCTTGGATACCACCGCATTAGCAGGGAAGCTCTCATCGGGGTAACCCATCGCGACACAGATCATGATGACTTCATCATCTGGAATATTGGCCTCCTCCCGCACCACCGGAGACTGCATAATCCCTTGGCTGTTGACTACACAGCCTAGACCTCTGGACCAAGCTGCATTGACTAAAGCATTGGTTACAGCACCACAGTCAAACGGACCAATGTCACCGCCGTGAATCGACCGGTCGTAGGTCACGACGATCGATACCGGCGCATCGAATTGTCGAAAGCCTCGAAGTACCCAATCTTGCCTTTTATCGCTGTCATTGCGTTCGATACCCATTGCCCCAAAAAGTTGAACCGCAATTTCGATCTGGCGTTCCCGGTGTGCACCTTCATAGGCACCATGGCCTCGAAATTCTCGAGAATCTGCTACGCCAGACAAAGTACGTTCTGTATTACCCGCACGGATTCGATTCAAAGTTTCGCCCGCCACTACATGAAAGTTCCAGGGCTGGGTATTGAGTGATGACGGCGCACGAATCGCGAGCGCAATCACGTCTTCAATCAACGCCTTTGGGACGGGCTTTGGCAGGTAGCCGCGAATACTACGTCTACCATTAACAACATCATCAAATTCCATAACACACTCAATCAAATAGGGATTGAATCACGGTAGCAAATTACGGCGCACTTTAGGAGCATGGTTGGACGCGACCGCGACGCCAGGGTAGACACGGAAACGCTACTGAGCGCTTAATCCTGCGTTGAACTGGCCCTTAACCTCTGCGGCTTTCACCTCAGGACTGGCGTCTTCAAGACGTTCCAAAGTGACACCGAAAATTTCGCCACTGAAAGCAAAGTTATGAGGATAGGGGCCGACAGGCGCGCCTGTGTCCCGGCCCACGTCAAAGGTTTCACCGCTCATGGAAAAGATGACGGGCACCGTTTTATCAATGCGGTTCTCGGCAATGGTGATGCCGTCAACACTTAACGTTGCAGCCCCGCCTTTGGCAAAGCCACCATCATGAAGATAGTGGAGCATGATCGTGTGGCGGCCACGGCTTAATGGTTTATCACCCTTTAGCATCGTGAGTTCATGACCAAACCAGTTGTACAAATAGGTGGGGAATCCCTCCTCATCTAAGTACAAACTCCAGCCCGCCATGTTGCCGCCTTGACAGGCTATGACGCCAGACCCTGGGAATTTTTCAATCTTCACCTCTGCAGCAATTTGATGAGACACGTTCTTAATGTTGATGATGGATGACTCTGGCATTCGCACATGGGCCGTGGTGTAGGTCATCTTTGTGTATCCATCCATGGAATGGGGCACGGAGTACTCGCCGCCACGTCTTGCCGAAGCATCCCTTAAGGGGTAGACACCATAACGCTCGGCCTCTTTTTCAAACAGAGCGCGCAGCTCAACGAGTTTCTCGGGGAAGTCCTTGGCCAGATCAAAGCCTTGAGAAAAATCTTCACTGATGTTGTAAAGCTCCCACACCTCTTGCTCACCATCAAAGTCATATCCCGCAAATCTAATCCAGGGCAATCGTCCATGGAAACACGACGCTATCCAACCATCGTGATAGATGGCCCGGTTACCCAGGATCTCAAAGTACTGGGTACGGTGCGTACTGGGCGCTGACTTATCTGCAAAGCTATACACCATGCTATGCCCATGCACAGGATCCTGCCGAATACCTTTTACCGATTCAGGCATCTCAATACCGGTGACTTCCAAAATGGTAGGAAACAAATCAATCACGTGATGAAACTGACTTCTGAGCTCGCCTGGTTGTTTGATCGACTTCGGCCAAGAAATTGCGAGTGCATTCCTCGTCCCTCCAAAATGTGAGGCAACCTGCTTCATCCATTGAAATGGCGAGTCCAGCGCCCAGGCCCAGCCAACATTAAAATGGTTTTCGCAGCGTTTCGTACCAAAGTCATCCATATGCTCTAGTAGCCATTCTGGATCTTCGTGTACGCCGTTTTGAAATGAAGGCGCACTCCAAGCCCCATGGACCGTACCTTCTGCAGAAGCACCATTATCACCAGTAAGATAAATCACTAAGGTATCGTCGAAACAATTCATAGCCCCTAACGCATCAATGACTCGCTCGACCTGGGCATCCGTGTGCGCCATAAACCCAGCAAAAACCTCCATCAGCCTTGCCGCCACTGGCTTGTATCGATCAGGATATTCTTCCCAACTCGGCACCTGTTCGGCGCGTTCAGTGAGCTTAGTTCCTTCGGGGATGACGCCCATCTCTAGTTGTTTTTGGTAAATTTCCTCACGAAGTGCATCCCAGCCTTTATCGAACTTACCCTTAAATCGATCACTCCATTGCGGCGCTACATGATGAGGGGCATGCACCGCGGCAGGCGCGAAGTAACAAAAAAATGGTTTGTCTGGCGCGGCGGCTTTTTGCCTTGCTATCCACTCAATGGCCTTGTCAGCGAGATCTTCAGTTAAGTGATAATCATCCTTGCCTAGATGAGGCTCGATTGGCGTGGTCTGATCATAAACCGGCGGCTCATAATGGGAGGCTTCCGCACCAATGATTCCGTAGAAACGCTCAAAACCAAGACCCGTTGGCCACCGATCAAACGGGCCAGCCGGGTTTTGCTCCCAGGATGGCGTCAGATGCCACTTACCAAAGCAACCCGTTGAGTATCCATTACTTCTTAGTATTTCCGCAATCGTTGCCGTTTCTGGCGGCATGGCACTGTCATAGGCTGGGAAACTATTGGCAATCTCGGTGATACCACCCATGTGCACACTGTGATGATTCCGACCTGTCAGCAGCGATGCACGGGTTGGCGAACATAATGCCGTGGTGTGAAACTGGTTGTAGCTCAGACCAGCAGCAGCAACCTTATCGACCCCCGGCGTCGGGATCGGCCCACCAAAAGTGCTGCAGGTACCAAAACCCACATCGTCTAGCATCACCAGCAATACATTGGGACTCCCCTTTGCCGCCTTATCTAGCTTTAAGCGCCGAGGCTCAGACGATTCATACAGGCGATCCGCTTTCCCAGTAAACGGCGCAGTAGGTTTGGGTATATCGCTCATAATGGCGTCCGTTTAGGATTGCAAAGTGGCGGAGTCAAAGCAGCGAAAGAAACTAACTAACCGTTCGGGATTCGAGCATTCTGCATCACCACTTTCGATCAAATCGGACAAGTTACGTTTACCACCGAGCAGAGCACCCCAATTGGCTTTCGACAACTTAACGGTAACTTCTGCTTCGCTTCCATTCGTGGGGATACCTACCTGATTTCGAATTCGAAGCCCGGCCTGCTCGCCACTATCTAGCACCACAGACACTTCATCGCTCAAGTCTTTGGTAACTTCGGGCATAAGTAGAACCCGCAACAGTGACAGGGAAACTCCAAGCGGCTGGCTGGCGACTTCTTGAGCACGAAATCGATGTATGCGAAATCTTTTCAAGTCCAATGTACCTTCAAGTTCAAGCGCCCGGGTTAGACACCAGTTCCGCACATTTGCGGAGGTGGTCGACTGGGCAACACCTCTGAGGCCCGACGCCAAACGTTCTCGGTCCTGAACCTCGCCAGCATCAGCCCGTCCAGCTTCGTTTAACTCCGACCGCACCAGCCAACTCGCCAATTCAATCGACCAACGATAGTCCTGAGTATCTAATGCAGCGTCAATTTGGCCACGAACAGCATCCGCACCTCCAAACCCTTCAATCAACTTTTTGGCTCGATCGGGCGCAGGTGTCGGGAACAGTTTGGCTTCGTCTTCGTCAAACCAGCCAAAGAGCCCCGTATAGATTTGCCGAACATGATGCTCCACCACACCGTAAAGTTGCTGGGTAAAGAAATTGTTAGAGAACTTTTCGGGCAATTGAACAAACGTAATTAGCTCCTCCAGGCTCAAACCAAGGTTCGCACCACGGGCCGTTTGATCCCACATAAACTGGATCGAATCACGATAATCTGTGATCGTTGTCTGAATATGCTCTGCCCCTTCAAGTGGCGGACCGTGGGCACCTAGCAGGTAGTCTGCGCCGAGCGCTGCCATCTCATCCAACCCCTTCAACAGCACTCGTGGGTCACGGTATTCTTCCCCACGGATCGCAAAGACGTTAAATAGCGCGGGCCAAAGTAAATTGTTGATCGCCAGTTTCAACTCAGGAAACCAGATTGTGATTGAATCGGTTGCATCGCTTGGCGCAGGAAAACAATGAACCTTAAGACCGGCGATAGTAAAATTTGATGGCTCATCAAAGTTGATAGTTGCCGGCATATGACCGGGCGTAAATGGCGCGTGACTAGGGTTTCTGAGAAACCGGCCGAGGCCGACATTGACTAACCCATCCGGGCCTTCAGTCGGCAGCATCACGGCAAACTGATGCACAAGGCCTCGCGCACCTCGGGGTCCAACCTCACCACCGAACCGCTTTAGATTCGGCTCAATTCCAGCATGGCCAAAGATAGGCAAATCAGCATTGCCCGACGCCTTTATCACAGCATCGGTACCGCCGACATAATGAAAGTGAGTATAAATACACGCAACAATCGGCGCTGCGGTCTCCTTGCTAATGGCGATGAGCGCGGCTTCCATCTCCTCGACGCACTCCCCCGTATCAATTACGATGAGGCCTTCAGGCCCCTCGACAAAAGACTGATTAGAGAGCCCGTTGCCAACATAGGTCCAGCTTTTCTCACCGACCTTATACAACTTTTCAACCAGGCGGGCGCTGTGCTCAATAGTCTTGGGATGCGCTACTTGACCGGAGCTGTCAGCAGCAGATTGGCCGGGTGAAAAAGAGGCAGGGATTCGGTTCATAACCTGGGTGCTCCGATCTAATTATTATTTTTAGAACGGCCAGCATAACAACCAAATCCGACAAGACAATCACTTTCCATTATCTGAATAGCACCGGAGAATGGCATCTGAACATCAGGTCATTAGCGCCTCACATCAGAACTGCTTGACTAGCGGCCCATTCAACGACCAGCCAGCAGCAACATCGACACGCCTCTATGGGGGTACCTGAGCCTGTTCAACGATACTGTTCAACGATACTGTTCAACGATACTGCGGCAATCTTAAAAGCTTACAAGATCGCTTGCCGAGCACCTTCTTGAAAGTACACCGTTCATATATCGTCAGCCTGGAACGTACGTCAAAATCGACAATGTAACTCCCCTCCCTTACAATCCTCCAAAGATGGATGCTTAAGAACTGAACCCTCTGTGCAACCCGACAAACAACCAATCAGTAACACCGGCCTTTCCGCCCTCAGCGATGTCATGATAGTCATCGCCGTTCTGGTTGTCGTTAAGCAAACGGTGCTGCCCTATTCCTATTTACTTGCCGGACCTGCTTCAACACTTTTTGCTATGACCGTTGCTACCGGGCTGCTATGGCGACGAAATGCTAGCTGGCAATCACTTGGTTTCGTTTGGCCAAAAGACTGGCGTGCAACCATAAAGTACACCGTGATCGCATTTGTCGGTATTGTCGTTACCGGTCTTCTCGCGAAACTACTCGCAGATACACTCATTACAGGCACAAATGTCCCAGGTGTCGACACGGTTGGTCGCTTCGATTTTGTCGAGGGTAACCTACTCGCTTATCTCGGAGTGATGGCGCTCGTATGGACTCACAGTTCATTCTTTGAAGAGATGTTATTCCGCGCCTTTCTGATCAGTCGAGGCAGTGACAGTTTGGGCCCTAGCCCCTTTAACACATTAACGGGCAGCATTATCGTCGTGGTTTTGCTTTCATTGTTTTTTGGCTACCGACACTATTACTACCAAGGCTTAAAGGGCGCCCTGGTCACCGGATGCATCGGGCTGACACTATCCTTGATGTATTTATGGTTCGGTAAACGCAATTTGTTGCCATTGATATTGGCCCATGGCCTGGTGAATACCATTAGCCAGACCCAGAGGTATCTTGGTAGTGGAGACTAGCAACTCACTCCAATCGCTGGCGAAAAATGGATGTCGCACGGTCCAACTATCCCATTTCTAGGTGTGCCCCCGTGTCCCTATAGACGTCCAACAGTTGTACAACGGTCGAGATTAGGCAACACTTTGCGCAGGCAACCAGCAGAGTAGTGTATGACGATCCCAGTTATTCTCGATACTGACATTGGCTTTGATGTCGATGATGTCTGGGCCCTTGCTTTCATGTTGAAGTGCCCAGAACTCGATGTTCGTTTGATTACCACAAATACCGGGGACACCCATTATTCCGCGCGTCTGGTCGCAAAAATACTCACCCTCGCGGGACGCAGTGATATCCCGGTCGGTGTGGGCATTCCCGTCGACACCGTGCCCCGAACCCACGCCAAATGGCTGGGCAACTATCAACTAGAGGACTACGCCGGCGACGTGCACACCGATGGTGTCGGAGCCATGATTGACGTCATTAAAACAAGCCCCGAAAAGGTTGTAGTCATTGGTATTGGCCCCCTTAGCAATATTTCAGCGGCGTTGATGCGCGACGTCAGTATGACCGAGAATTCACGCTTTATTGGCATGCATGGCAGTATTCGAAAAGGTTATCTTGGTGCGCCAAAGCCGATGAAAGAATATAACGTTAAAACACACGCTGCCGCTTGCCAAAAAGTGTTTACCACTCCATGGCACCTCAGCATCACTCCCCTTGATACTTGCGGCATGATCACACTTTCGGGTGACAACTTTTCGCGCGTCGCCAACAACGAAAATCCTCTGACCCGAGCGGTGCTTGAAAATCACTATGAATGGTTTGAGGCCGTCAAAGACTGGCCGGTTATCAGTGATATGAACCCTGCAGCGCAGTCTTCCATTCTTTACGATACTGTCGCCGTGTATATGGCGTTTTCAGAAGAATTGCTGTCTATGGAAAGCCTGCCAATCATCATCACCGACGATGGCAAGTCAATGATCAGCGACGGCGCGCAAACAGTTTGCTGCGCAATGGATTGGAAAGATCAAAGCGCCTTTGAAAATCTGATTGCCGAGCGGCTGATCTCATGAGCAGTAAACCTAACGTCATCGTGCTTTTTCCAGATCAGCTGCGAGCCCAGTCACTGCCGATTTTTGGTGAAACGCAAATTCATACCCCTAATATCGATGCATTGGCAAACGATGGCGTCACCCTAACCAATGCAATATCTAACTGCCCAGTATGCACGCCCGCACGAGCGATGCTCGTCACCGGTCGTTATCCGCAAACCACCGGGCACATGATCAACTCGACTCGTACCCGTCATTCAGAGATCAGCATTGCTGACGCTTTTGCGCATCAGGGTTATAACACCGGATGGGTCGGCAAGTGGCACCTCCATACGGGACATTGGCCAGCCCTCGATCGTATGCCACAACAACCCGATTGGGTTCCGGAAGGCCGCGACAGGTTAGGCTTCAACTATTGGCGTGCCTACAATCAGCATATGGTGTATTTCGATGGGTTCGTTAACAAAGACGATTGGAATTACGAGCGATGGGATGGCTACGAAACTGATGGTTTACTGAACTATGGCAGAGAGTTTATCAATCAATCCAAAGACGACCCATTTCTGCTATTTCTTTCGCCCCATCAGCCACACTACACACCATTTCAGTTTGCACCCGAAAAATACTACGAGAAAATACCTGACGATCTGACACTGCCAGCCAACGTGCCTGAGTCGAAGCAGGCGGTCTCAAAAGAAATGTACCGCCACTATCTTGCTATGATTCTCGCGATAGACGAAATGCTGGGGAATCTAATGCGCTTTCTCGACGAGAAAGGTTTGTCTGACAACACAATATTGGTATTCGCCTCTGATCATGGCACTCAAGGCGGCTCTCAAGGTGTTAACCCCTGGTCCAAGAAAAACCCCTATGATGCTTCGCTCCACGTACCCGGCTTTATTCGATATCCAGGTCAAATAGAGCGAGCCTCGACATCGGATGTACTGGTGAATATGACGGATTGGTTCCCCACTATTTGCGAGTTGGCGGGCATCCCAGTACCTCGCTCAATTGAGGGTCGAAGTGTTGCTCAGGACATTCTGGCGGGTAGCGGAGGTTGCGACGACGACAGTGCATTCATCATGAATTTCTCCAAGCATTTTGATTGGTTTAAAGATGGTGCAGAGTGGCGCGGTGTGCGAACTCGACGCCACACCTATGCCAAATGGCTGAATGGTCGCGAAGAACTCTTCGACCTGACTCGCGATCCACTGCAGATGAACAACCTGATAGATGATCCTGCGGCACAAGAAGACCTTACGCGCCTGCGCGGACAATTAGCCCAGCATCAACAGAAGCGCGCCGATACCTTGGCTCCCTGCACCGACTCTAAACATTGGTTAGACGATCAGCGCCGTGTCGTACGCAACGCGTTCGGAGAACTGAGTCATCCTGAATCAAAACCCGATTGGTCCTTATTGCACTGATATGAATGAATACCCTTTAGAGCTTAGCCAAGACAAGATTGCTGAATTTCAGTCACGGGGTTTCGTCGTGACAGACGACGTTCTCACCTTTGAGGAACTCAAACGCTACGGCGCGGCTGTTGACGACGAGGTCGCTTTGCGTACTCAAGCAGATGCTCGCAGCGTCACTGAGAAATCCACTTACGAACAATCGTTTATTCAATGCATGCGATTATGGGAAACCAGCCGCACGATTTGCGAACTCAGCTGCAACTCGAAGCTGGCAGGTATCGCCGCGCAACTATTAACCGAACCGGAGATCCTGCTATGGCAGGATCAGGCCCTTTATAAAGAAGCGGGGGGCCGCGAGACAACGGCGCATCAAGACCAACCGTTTTGGCCAATTGGTGATGCGCCACTTGTTAGCGCATGGATTCCGCTCTGCGACGTGACGGTTTCATCTGGCGCAATGGCCTATGTGCCTGGCTCCCACAAAGCTGGAAAGCTTACGATCGTCGACATTACACATTCAACTGAGCCCTACGATATTCTTCGCGACCCAGCATTGAATGGCGCAACTCCAGAAACTGTCGAGGTAGCAGCCGGTAGTGCCGTGTGGCACCACGGCTTTACCGTGCATCAAGCTGGCGCCAATCTCTCGGATGAAACAAGGCGGGTCTTTACCTCGGTCTACCTGGCTCGAGGCTATCGACGCGCCAATGCTTGGCCAGCCTACCCGCTTGATCGCGCCGGCATCAAAGAAGGTGAGCTAATGGAAGGCAAAGGCATGCCACAAGTATGGCCACCTCAAACGGTCTTGCCGGAACAACCTGCTAATCGAGGCCAACTCACCGGTCCACAATATGGGAAATGAGGCTCTAACGACCATGCAACTTCACCCGCTAAATCAGTCGTTCCAATGGCAAAACACCTCTGCTCCATTTCGAATCATCAATGAAGCTCAATCCAAACTTTGGAATGAAAGCGGCTACTTCCTTTTGGAGAACGTTTTCGAACCAGAAGAACTACGGCCTATCATTTCAGCGATCGACCCGATGGAAGCCAAGACGAATGAGTTTCTACGAACGGTTGAAGATAGGCGCAAATACATTGCTCGCGCCGATGAAATCACCTTCGCTTTGCACCCAGTGCTTCGCAGCGAGGCCGCACGTCAATTCACCAAACATCGAGTTTTTGCAGAACTCTGTCTTGATCTGATGGGACCCAACTGCCGCCTCTACTGGGATCAAGCAGTGTATAAAAAGCCCCACTGCGCCGAGGAGTTTCCCTGGCACCAGGACAACGGCTACAACTTTGTGTCACCCCAGGACTACCTGACCTGCTGGGTGCCGCTGGTGGATGCGACGCTCGATAATGGTTGCCCCTGGGTCATGCCTGGGATTCATCGACAAGGCACGCTCGAGCACTGGAATACTGATCTTGGTTGGCAATGCATCGACGGCATGGATAACGCGATCGCCGTCGAAGCAAAAGCAGGCGACGTTGTGGTATTTTCCTCCCTCACGCCACACCGAACCGGGCCCAATACAACAGACAGTGAACGAAAATCTTACATACTGCAATACTGCCACGACGGCTCGTTGATGATTCCGCGTAAGGGCGAGCCTAACCAACCTCAAGACAATGGTGAGCGGCAGTTCCTTATCGTCAAAGACGGCAAACAAATCAAATAGCTGAAATTATGAAAGCGCTAGAGTAATGATCTTGGCGATCTATAATCCTTCGTAATCGCCTTTCTTTCGGCGGCTGATCACCTCAAAGATTACACCGGAGATAGGTGAGAACCGGGTTACCCTGAAAAACAAGCCGTGATAGGACATTGACTTCACGTCCCTGACCTCTTGCAGCCGGGGCAGGAACGAGAACGCGACGATCAGACGGAATAGTGTTGAGATCAGAAACGCGCAGTAAATACTGGTTAACCAGCTGAAGCTCTGCCCAAAAATCGTAATTTCTGTCGGCAGGTGAACTGAGAGCCAACCGCCAAATATCGCGCCTGCAAACACACTGCTGGCAGCCAGTAGTGCATGAACCGCCATAAGCCCTGCTCGCTTGTTCTGGCTTGTCGAGTCATAGACAAAGTTTGATGCGCTCAGTGTAAACCCAGACCACAGCAGCCCGCTGATGGCCTGGACAAGCAGCAGGTAGTAGAAGTCTGTGGATAGGACCCAGAGCAGCGGCACCACCGGGATTATAAACCCCGTCAGGCGGAGGATAATCCTGTTTCCAAACAGGTCTGAAAGACGCCCCCATCTGTTCAGGACCAAGAACTGGACCAGCACTGAGGCGGCCGTGTTAATCGTAAGTTCAATATAGGAAAACTCGAGCACCTTTAACAGGTAGATCACGATCAGTGGACCCGAGATCGCAACCGCGCCTTGCATGCACCCATAGAAAACAGAGAACTTCAGGAACCTGGACTGGCCTTTAAAGAACCCGGCGCTGAATAGATTGGAAACATCTCCAGGAATTGAATTGGTGTGAGGTGGATCATGCAGTTGTGATAACTGCCAGGCAGAAATGCCTCGCGCCACAACGCCAAGACTATAGATGCAGGCAAATCCGTAATAGGTTAATGCAAGACTGTCAAAAAACTGCAGCACCAGACCGGCGATAATCAGTGAACTGAATGAGGCAACACTTGATAGCTTGGTCCTCGCCCCAAAAAACCTACCTCTGACATTCTCTGGGACAATCGCTCCCATCAAACTTCCCCACAGCGGAGAACCAAGATTGGGTCCAATGAAGTACAGCACAACAAAACCAAGCAGCAAGACAAAACTGTATTCCTTAAACAGGACCGGAAAGATTGCGACACAGGCAAGCGCCGACAGTTGAATTATGGCGCCCGCGACAATAAGCTCCTTTCGGGCACCGGTTTTCTGTCCCAGGTAAACCGCGGCAAGCTGGGAGAAGGAAGCCAGAAGAGGAGGCAGCGATGCTAGTAGAGTGACTTGCTGGGTCGATGCTTTGAGAAAAATGGCAAACGCTGAAAAATAACTTTCAGCCGACCCGGTCATCACCGAATACGCGACACCATCCTTGATCGAATGCCCAAGGGACTTATCAACTTGTTTGTCTTTCGAGAAAGAGGGAATTAAAGGCATCGGTCAGGCCGAAAAAAGTGGCGCATTATAGTGCTATTTTTCTAATTGTAAACTGATTTCGTAGCACCGTTTTGCTACTCGATCAAAGCCTACAATCTAAATCGAAAGTAAGAATTTTCTAGCACTATCCCTTATCAGCCTTGACTGCCAGCCCCATCAATTCATCGAAGCATTCACCAATACAACGACTAAACGCTTTAGCATCTGCCAACCTCGGGTCGGCAGTCACACCAATCAGTAGCTGGCCCGCGTAGGTACTTATACCCACACCAAGCCCAAGAGTGCCGCCTAGCATTAACGTACCCAATACCTTCTCTACCTCATACCCCGCAATGTACTGAACCCAGGTCGGCCCCGGCACGTTGGTCACAGTAAAGTTGAAGCCCGCCTGGGCTGGTCGAAGACCCGTAAAGGGCATAATAGGTAGTGGGTTTTGGGCCATTGAAGCAGTTGGATCAAACTGTGTGCCCACTTGCAAACTTGCTGCCATCGCCGTCGGAGGGACGGGCGGCTGTGTTCTTTGGATAGCATCAAGTGTTTCAGGCTCTTGCCTCGACTTGATGCCGTCTAACTCCTGCTTCACGTCAGCAAAGCGCTTCTCCATGCCCATTGGCCATGCGGGGACTCTTGGGAACATTGCAGAAACCCGAATGCCTTCCAGATTTTTAGGGTCCACTTCACCTATGCGTACATCCACTGGACACATGGTGCGAATGTAGCGGTTTTCTACCAATTCGTTTTGCGCCTGCATATACTTGGCTGCACCTTCAGTGGCAATCGACATGGCAACATCATTCACCGTGCCACCCAGATGTTTTCGTATGTACTTGAACTCTTCAAGGGTGTATTCCAGAACGCTCAATTTGCGCTTCGGTCCGACCATCGATGCATTCCACGGAGCTTGCATGACCGGCGTATTAAGCCTTGCCATAAAGGCCATCGATTTAGGAATTTCTTCGGTTGGTAACGCCAAGGCTCCAGGATTTACAAACGAATCAAATGTTGCCCGACTCTGTTCAACGGTTGCTTCTCGTAGCAGCTCCTCGGGACGAGGCAACGCCGGCGGCTGCCAGGTCAGAATCGAGGGCTCAGGCCCATTAGCCTCTGGAGTAGGGTCAGTCATGACTGTCGACAAGGCCACTAAGGTTGCGCCATCAACAAACGCATGATGCAGGAGTTGGACCCACAGGGTTTTTCCTTCCACGCCCTGCAGAACATAGTTGAGCCACAGCGGTCTATCGCGATCCAAAAGCGGCTCACCCAGCTCCAACGCCATGTCGATCGCGGCTTCTATAGTGGTGCTTTCCGGAACTTCAGCAGCCTTAATATGATTACTTAGATCAAAGTCGGGATCGTCGACCCACTTGGGGTGAGCCATATTGAACGGCACCATCACAAGTCGTTGCCTAAGCCGAGGCATCAGGTGTATCCGATCCGCGATGTACTGATAGATCTCATCAAAAGTTGCCGGCCCACCTAACACCGAAATTGTTATACCGTGCTGTGGACCTGAAGCAGTTTCAGAATAAATGAAGGAGGCATCATGGCTGGATAAACGCATTGTCGTCTTTAACTCCCACTGTCGTATAACTTATCTAGAATTTTTTTCGGGCATTCAAAACACTCAATCTTCTCAGTTGTATATGGGATAAAAGGTATTGAATGCACCTTCACAAAAGTCACCCGGATCATTAAACCGTCGATTAATATTCAAGCCGCTAATGGCGCTCATATCATCTTCGGTGAGTT